>Ga0194132_10001804_pt1 | contig 42339 bp, 30 predicted proteins | sample TA2KigOf80mmetaG_FD_148612 | JGI IMG/M metagenome (GOLD analysis project Ga0194132, IMG submission 148612) | Freshwater microbial communities from Lake Tanganyika, Tanzania - TA2015054 Kigoma Offshore 80m | ecosystem: Environmental > Aquatic > Freshwater > Lake | place: Tanzania: Lake... | reverse complement strand
TGGTGAGCCCGGAAGGAATCGAACCTTCAACCAACAGATTAAGAGTCTGCTGCTCTGCCAGTTGAGCTACGGGCCCACTTGAGTGGTCACGCCCAGACCAAATCTCGGCGCGACTGGCTGGCCTCGCCGTCGCGCCCCTGTTGACGAGGCACGATGGCGGGCAAACATTGACTATAGCAACACTGCGCCAAAACGCCAACCCTTGGCAGACTTCAACCCGATGCCGAACCGCCGATACCGGCGGGCGCCAACGCCTTGACGCCATTGGGCCGGTGACCTTACTCTCACATGATGCGCAGTCATCCACGTACTTTCGCGACAGTGCTCGTCCTCGCGCTCGTCGGGGCAGCCACACTCGTCCCCACCGCCCAGTCAACTCCGGGCACACAACGAGGTACTGAAAACGGCGAGTGGCGGACACTTGGTGGCGATTACGGCCATACCCGTTACTCTCCGCTCGATCAGATCACCCCGGCCAACTTCGAACAGTTGAAGGAAGCCTGGACATTCCGTCCGCTCGAAGTCGTCGGACCCATGACGGCCCGCGCCACACCCAGCTACATCAAGGGCAAGCTGTACAGCGTTGCCGGACCGCGCCGCCACGTCGTGTCGATCGATCCCACCAACGGCAAGCTGCTGTGGTCGTGGGTCGAGCCCGAGACGTATCGCTCGAAGTACTCGATGCGCGCGTCGTACGGCAAGGGCGTCACCTACGGTGAGATCAATGGCAAGGGCGTGATCTACATCGCCACGCCGGGCTTCTTCCTCGTGGCACTCGACGCCGAGACCGGCCAGCCGCTGCCGAACTGGGGCCGCCCGGTAGGCCTCGACATTTTCCCGAAGAGCGGCGTCGTCGACATGACCGAGGACCTGATTCGCGACTGGGATCCGTGGCTTCGCAAGAGCAAGACGCAGAAGTACAACCCGAACGAGGGCGTGCCGCTCGATCTCGGCTTCATCACCTCCTCGTCGCCGCCCATCGTCGTCAACGACGTGGTCATCGTCGGCAATTCGGCGGAGCAGGGCTATCACCAGACGCGCAACGAGAACGTGCCCGGCGACATCCTGGCGTACGACGCGAAGACCGGAAAGTTCATGTGGAAGTTCCACGTGATTCCACGTCCGGGTGAATTCGGCCACGACACGTGGAAGAACGATGCGTGGCGCACGACCGGCGACGTGTCATCGTGGGCGCCGCTGTCGGCCGATCCGGAGCGCGGCATCGTCTACATCCCGACCAACAGCGCGACCGTGGACTTCTACGGCGGTTTCCGCCCCGGCGACAACCTCTACGGCGCCAGCCTGATTGCGCTCGATGTGAAGACGGGCAAACGCGTCTGGCACTTCCAGATGGTCCATCACGACATCTGGAACTACGACACCCCAACCGCACCGATTGCGATGGATGTGACGATTGACGGCCAGCGCGTGCCCGCGGTGTTCCAGGCCACCAAGCAGGCCATCCTGTACTCGTTCAATCGACAGACCGGACAACCGCTCTGGGGCTTCAAGGAAATGCCGGTGCCCGCGTCGAAGGTGCCCGGCGAACAGTTGTCGCCGACGCAGCCGTTCCCGGTGAAGCCGACGCCGTACGAGTTGATGGGCCGCTCCGAGAACGACGTGATCGACTACACGCCCGAGATTCGCAAGCTGGCGCTCGAACAGGCGCGGCTGCAGGGTCTGCTGGCGCCGCCGTTCAACCCGCCGGTGCACCGCGGCAACAAGGAAGGCATTGCCACCGCGCGCTTCTACCCGGGCGAGACGGGCGGCTCGAACATCACGCATCCGCCGGCGGCGGATCCGGAGACGGGCATCATCTACATTCCCTCACACCAGGGCGGCGGCTCACGCGCGCTCGTCCCCGGCAAGGAGATGGACTGCTTCGGCCAGACCGGTTCAACGGTCACCGAGTGGGTGCCGACCAGCGCCGGCTGCACGTCGACCTCGGTCGACGCAGCGGTGGACATGTATCCCGAGGCCGCCGCCAAGGCCGGCGCCAAGAAGGGCACCGGCGTGGCCAGTGGCGGCGAGGGTGGTGGCGGAGCCGCCGGTGGCCGCGGAGGCCGCGGTGGTCCGGGCGCGGGATCAGACAACCCGCTCGCAGGCCTGCCGATCTTCAAGGGCTACGCCGGCCGCATCAGCGCCATCGATCTCAACACCGGCAACTACCTCTGGGTGAAGCCGAACGGCGATGCGCCGACCGCGCAGCAGGATGCGATTCGCAATCACCCGCTGTTGAAGGGCGTGCCGAACGTAGAGACCAACCTCGGCCGTCCGGGCGTGGGCGCGCTGATTGTCACCAAGACGATGCTGCTGGCGCCGGGCCAGACGGCCGACAACGCGCCGAAGCTGTTCGCGATCGACAAGAAGACCGGCGAGCGCCGCGGCGCCATCGCCACCGCGGGCATGCAGCGCTACGGCATGATGACCTACCAGCACGCCGGCAAGCAGTACATCGTCGTGCAGACCGGCAACGGCCTGCAGGCGTTCGCGCTGCCGTAGGGCGGTGTAGCGGGCTGGCAGGCCAGCGGGCTGGCAAGGAACAGGACGGCTCGCGGTACACACCGCGGGCCGTGTTTTGTTGATTTCGGTATCTCCGGACAGGAAAGACGATGAGGTGGGGCCTCCTTTTCTTGGAGGGTTCCGTGCCTCCGTGGTGCATCGTGCAGCGATGTACACTAAGAGCCGGTGGCGGTCAGCCTGACAACTGAAGAACGATCGATCGCCGCGGGAGAACGCGGCGAAGGCGCCGCCATGGCCATGCGCATCGTCACGGATACCGCGCGGCTGATGGGCGCCCCGGGGCTGATTCCCATTGAGTCCGCGCACATCGACGGCGCGCTGTATCACGGCGACTCGGGCACGCTGTTTGCGGAGAAGCTGGTGGCGGGCGGCGCCAAGACGGCGGTGCGGGCGACGCTCAACGTCGGAGCGCTCGATCTCACCGGCTGCTCACGCAATCGCCTGCCCGAGCACGAGCGCGAGATGGCGCATCGCATGATGATGGCGTATCGGGCGCTGGGCTGCGAGCCGACGTGGACGTGCGCGCCGTACCAGGCCGGCCATCGTCCGGCCCTGGGATCGCAAGTTGCGTGGGGCGAGTCGAACGCGGTGGTGTTCTGCAATTCCGTGCTTGGCGCGCGCACCAACCGGTACGGCGACTTCCTCGACATTGCGTGCGCCATCGCCGGCCGGGCGCCCGACTATGGGCTGCATCGCCGTGAAAACCGCCGCGCCACGGTGGTGTTCGACGTCTCGCAGCTGGACCAGCGGTTCTTGTATTCGGAACTGGCATGGCCGATTCTCGGCAACCTGTATGGCCGGCTGATCGGCAACGCGATTGGCGTAATCACGGGCCTGACCTTCAGGCCGCGGGAAGACATTCTCAAGGCGTTTGGGGCGACGGCCGCGTCCGCCGGCGCGGTGGGCCTGTTCCATGTCGAAGGCGCAACCCCCGAGGCACCAGACCTGGAGACCGCACTGCACTGCCGGCCGCCGGAGCAGCGCATTGTGGTGACGGAGGCGATGATGGCGGATGCGCAGCGCCGCCTGTCCACCACCGACCGCGCCGATCGCATCGATGCCGTCGCGATTGGCAGCCCGCATCTGTCGCTCGAAGAGTTCGATTCGCTGATGAACCTGCTGCGTGGCCGCAAGGTGGCGGTGCCAATCTATGCCTGTACCGGCCGCCACGTGCTCACGATTCTGGAACGTGACGGGCAGCGCCGGCCGCTCGAAGACGCCGGCGTCGTGATCGTGGCCGACACGTGTGTCGTCGTCACCCCGATTCTCCCGGACAAGCCGGGCGCGATCCTGATGACCAACTCGGGCAAGTTCGCGCACTATGCGCCGTCCAATACCGGCTACTCGGTGCTCTACGGCTCGATGTCGGACTGTGTGGAGAGCGCCATCACCGGGGTGCCGGTGTTTGGAGCGGTGTCGTGACGATGATTCAGGCCGAGCTGCTGCTGCCGGGCACTCCGGGCTCCGGCCGTGGATTGGCGTTGACCGAGCCGATCAGTTTCTGGGGCGGCGTCGACCCGAAGTCTGGGACGATCGCTGACGTTCGCCATCCGGAACGAGGGCAGGCAATTGCCGGCCGCACGCTGATGGTGCCGTCGACCGTCGGCTCCTGTTCCGGCGCGGCGATACTACTCGAACTGGTGCATGCCGGACGCGCTCCGGCGGCGCTCATCCTTCACGAACCCGATGCGATCCTGCTGCTCGGGCTGATCGTGGCCAAGGAGATGGGCTGGGACGTGCCCATCGCCTTGCGCCTTGATCGCACCCATTACGACGCACTGCACGACCGCGACATCAGCGTCGATTCAACGGGGCTGCTGTCCTTCTAATCGTAGTTGGCAGTTGGCAGTGGCCAGTGTGCGCGACTGGCCACTGGAAACTGCCAACCGCCAACTTTCTTCTATCTTAGCCGGGCGGCGCGGCCGCGCAGTGTCTCGGCGAGCGCCTTGAGGCGTTTCTGGTCGGCGCCAGTCGCCTTGGCGGCGTCGGTGTCGAACTGGCCGGCCAGTTTCTCGAGTTCGTCGATTGCCGCCCGGCCACCTGTCTTGCCCATGGCCTCGCTTGCGGCGCGGTAGCGCGCGGCGTCAACGCTCTTCGAGCGCTGCAGTTGGTCCAGGTAGGCTCTGGCCACGGCGGAGGTGGGCTCCCAGATCACCTTCGGCTGGTTCTGCGAGTTGAACTCGTTGAGGCGGAACTGCATGGCCGCATCGATCTCGTTCTGCGTCAGGAACTCGCTGGGCTTCAGGCGGAAGACATCGATGCCGCGGGCCATTTCGGCGCCGTAGATGTTGCCGTTGTACCAGTAGGTCGACCAGTAGCCGCCCGACAGCATGACCTCGCCGTTGACCGGACCGCGATCGAAGTAGGCAATCTCCTTCACATTGGCGGAGTCGGTGAAGTCGAACACCGACAGGCCACCCTGATACCAGGCCTGCACCATGATGTCGCGGCCGGGCACCGGGATCAGCGAGCCGTTATGCGCCACGCAGTTTTCCTGCTCGCCCTGCGCCGCCGGCAGCTTGTAGTAGCCCTTGTGGATCATCTTGCCGTCGACGATGTCGTAGATGGCATTGGCGCCCCAGGTCAGCGGATCGACCGCGCGGCAGCGCGGCCGGCCGCCACCGCCCCACTCGTCGGTGAACAGCACCTTGGTGCCGTCGTTGTTGAACGTCGCCGAGTGCCAGTAGGCAAAGCCCGGATCCGACACGAAGTCCAGTCGCTTCGGGTTGCGCGGATCCTTGATGTCCATCAGGATGCCGTTGCCCGAGCACGCCCCCGCGGCCAGCCCGATTTCCGAATACACCGTGATGTCGTGGCACTGGTTGGTCACGCTGGTGCGCTGCGTGTTCGGGCCGTGATCGCCGCCGGCGTGCAGGCCGGCAATGTTGCCGGTGTCGCTCATGAAGATGCGCGGCTGGTTGACGATGCGCGACTTCGACGGTTCGGCCAGCGGCACTTCGATGACGTCGATCGAGAACAGCGACGTGTTCGGGTTCTGCTTCGGATCGCCGGTGGAGCAACCCTGCAACTCCTCACCCGAGCGGACGCCGCCGGTGCCCGAGGCATACAGGAAGATGTGGCTCTTGTCCTTCGGATCGGGCACCAGCGTGTGCGTGTGCGAGCCGCGGCAGGTCTGGACGGCCGCGACCTGCTTCGGCGCCTTCAGGTCGGTGATGTCGAAAATGCGCACGCCGCGGAAGCGCTCGTTGCTGACCGGCGGCGCCACGCCCTGCAGGCCGCAGTCCAGGCGGCCGCGCGTCTGCTCGACCGACATGAACAGCAGGTTGCCGTAAATCGACACGTCGCCCTGGCCGCCGGGGCAGACCACCGAGGCGATCAGCTGCGGGCGATTGGCGCGCTCGATGTTGTAGGTGTTGAAGCCGTGATAGTTGCCGACGACCATGAAGTTGTCTCTGAATGCGAGGTCCGAGTTGGTGTATGACAGCGCATTCGGGTTTGGGGGTGGCGGCTTTTCGCCTTCCGGCCGCTGCGGTGGACGTGCCCCCAACGGCAGGTCCTTGTCGAAGAAGCCCTCGGGCTTGGGCAGGTTCGACGTCAGTTCCATGTTCCACGCCACCTCGGCCGCCTTCACGCCCGGGCCGCCCGGCTTCAGGTTCGCCCGCGGATCGGTCGTGGACGGCCGCGGCAGGTGGTCCGGAGGAACCGGATCCGGCCGCGGTCGCGGCGGGCCGCCCGCAGCTGGTGCCTGGGGTGCCTGGGTGCCGGGTGGCTGAGGCGCAGGCGTCTGCGCCTGGCCAACGGCGATCGCCGAAGTCAGCAACGCTGCGATCGCAAATAGTGGGGTCCGTCTCATCTCATCTACTCCTCGCGAGGCTTTGCCTCGAATCGTCAGCGGCTCCGCCTCGCTGCGGCAGTGTCGCTTTATCCGCCTACCGCGGGTGGGTTACCGCAGCGCGGCGGCCCGGCCTTTCAACGTGTCAGCTAGCGCAGTCAGCCGCATCTGATCGCGGCCGGTTTTCGATTTCGCATCCGCTTCAACCTGGTTGGCCACTGCGACCAGCGCGTCGAGGCTCGACGCCGCATCGCGCTCCTTGCCGGTGCGCAGCTCGTCCACCTTCGCGAGCCTCTCACGAACCAGTCGCGCTCGCTCCGGCGCAATCGCGTTGTTGCGGCCGAGCTGATCGAGATATGCCTTGGCGACTGCGGACGACGCCGGCCACGAGACTTTCGGCTGGTTCTGCGAGTTGAACTCATTGAGGCGGAACTGCAGGGCCGCGTCGATTTCGTTCTGCGACAGCAGTTCGTTCGGCTTCAGACGGAACACGTCAATGCCGCGGGCGATTTCCGCGCCGTAGATGGCGCCGTTGTACCAGTAGGTCGACCAGTAGCCGCTCAGCACGAGGTTCTTGCCGTCGAGCGGGCCTCGATCGAAGTAGGCGATTTCCTTGGCGTTGGCGGAATCGGTGAAATCGAAGATCGACAGGCCGCCCTGATACCACGCCTGCACCATGATGTCGCGGCCCGGCACCGGAATCAGTGAGCCGTTGTGGGCCACGCAGTTTTCCTGCTCGGACTGCGCCGCCGGCATCTTGTAGTAGCCGCGGAACACCATCTTCCGGTCCACGATGTCGAAGACGGCGTTCGCGCCCCAGGTCAGCGGATCCGTCGCGCGGCAGCGCGGCCTGCTGCCGCCGCCCCACTCATCCGTGAACACGATCTTGGTGCCATCGTTGTTGAACGTCGCTGAGTGCCAGTAGGCGAAGCTCTTGTCGACCACCGAGTCGAGCCGCTTCGGGTTGCGCGGTTCGCTGATGTCCAGCAGGATGCCGTTGCCGGCACACGCGCCGGCCGCCAACCCGATCTCCGCGTAGACCGTGATGTCGTGGCACTGCGTCGTCAGACGCGATGTCTGCGTGCCGGGGCCGTGATTGCCGCCCGGCCACAGGCCGCCAATCGCGCCGGTCTTTTCATCCATGAAGATGCGCGGCTGGTTGACGATGCGCGCCTGCTGCGGCGCCGCCAGCGGCACCTCGATCACGTCGATGCTGAACAGCGACGTGTTCGGATCTTCCTTGTAGTCTCTGCCGGAGCAGCCCTGCAGCTCCTCGCCCGGGCGCACGGCACCGGTGCCGGAGTTGTAGACGTAGATCCGGCTCTTGTCTTTCAGGTCTGGCACCAGCGTGTGGGTGTGCGAGCCACGGCAGGTCTGCACCGCGGCGACCTGTCTGGGCTTGCTGATGTCGGAGATGTCGAAGATGCGCAGGCCGCGGAAGCGCTCGGCGCTGACCGGCGCCGACACGCCCTGCAGGCCGCAGTCGAGGCGGCCGCGCGTCTCCTGCGCCGACATGAACAGCAGGTTGCCCCAAATGGACACGTCGCCCTGGCCGCCCGGGCACACCACCGACGCCACCAGCCGGGGCCGATCGGCCCGTTCGATGTTGTAGGTGTTGAAGCCGTGATAGTTTCCGGCCACCAGGTGATTGCCGTAGAAGGCGAGATCGGAATTCGTGAAGCCGGCTCCCGGCTGCTGGGCCGGCGGCGCGGCATCCGGATCGCGTTCCTGCCGCTGTGGCGCAGCGCCCGGCGGTGGCTCAGGAGCGGAAATCGGTCCGGCCGGCGCGGCCGGGTCGAAGAACCCGTCCGGCTTCGGCAGCGTCGCCACCAGGTCCAGGTTCCACGACGCGACCTGCGCGTCGCGGAATCCGGGCTTGAGGTTGGCGCGCGGATCGGTGGTCGAGGGTCTGGGTTCGTTTCCGGCCGGCTGCTGGGCGTAGCCCACGCCGATGGCCGCCATCGCGATCACGATCGCCGCTGCGGCGGTGCAGTGCCGCGGTCCCGGTTTCTTCCTCATACTCACCTCGTGTTGCTCCGATGCGGTTACCGCAGAGCGGCGGCGCGGCCCTTCAACGTGTCGGCCAGCGCCACCAGCCGCGCCTGATCGCGGCCCGACTTCGACTTCGCATCCGCTTCAACCTGATTGGCCACGGCGGCCAGCGCGTCGAGTCTTGACGAGGCGTCGCGCTCCTTGCCGGTGCGCAGCTCATCCACCCTGGCGAGCGCGGTGCGAACGGCGCCGGCCCGCTCGGCGCCAATCGCGCGGTTGCGCCCGAGCTGATCGAGGTACGCCTTGGCGACCGCCGAGGACGCCGGATGCTTGATGCGCGTCTGGTTCTGGGCGTTGAAGTCGGGCGAGCGCACCTGCATCGCCGCATCGATTTCGTTCTGCGTGAGGTGCTGCGTCGGCACCAGGCGCAGGATGTCGAAGCCGCGCGCAATTTCCGCGCCGTAGATCGCGCCGTTGTACCAGTAGGTCGACCAGTAACCGCCGATGATCAGGTTCTTGGCGTCGAGCGGGCCGCGATCGAAGTAGGCGATTTCCACCGGGTTCTTCGAGTCGGTGTAATCGAACACCGACACGCCGCCCTGATACCAGCCCTGCACCATGATGTCGCGGCCGGGCACGGGAATCACCGAGCCGTTGTGCGCGACGCAGTTCTCGGTCTCGGTCTGCGGCGCCGGCATCTTGTAGTAGCCGCCGAACACCAATTTCTTATCGACGATGTCGAAGATCGCGTTGGCGCCCCACGACATCTGGTCGGTGGCGCGGCAGCGCGGCCGCGTGCCGCCGCCCCACTCATCCGTGAACACGATCTTGGTGCCGTCGTTGTTGAACGTCGCCGAGTGCCAGTAGGCGAAGTTCTTGTCGACCGCCGCGTCGAGGCGCTTCGGATTCACCGGATCCGAGATGTCCATCAGGATGCCGTTGCCCGAGCACGCACCGGCCGCGAGGCCGACGTCCGGATAGACCGTGATGTCATGGCACTGGTTCGTGGTGGAGGTGCGCTGCGTGCCGGGGCCGTGATCGCCGCCCGGGAACAGGCCGGCCACCGCGCCGGTCTTTTCGTCGGCGAAGATGCGCGGGCGATTCACGATGCGCGCCTTCTCGGGCGCGCCGAGCGGCACTTCGATCACGTCGATGCTGAACAGCGCGGTGTTCGGGTTGTTCGTCGGATCGCCGCCCGAGCAGTCGACCAGCTCCTCGCCGGAGCGCACCGCGCCGGTGCCAGACCCGTAGACATACAACGTCTGCTTGTCCTTCGGCACGAGCGTGTGCGTGTGCGAGCCGCGGCAGGTCTGTACCGCCGCCACCTGCTTCGGCTGGCGGATGTTGCTGATGTCGAAGATGCGCACGCCGCGGAAGCGCTCCTTGCTCACCGGCTCGACGACGCCCTGCACGCCGCAGTCCACGCGGCCACGGGTCTGTTCCACCGACATGAACAGCAGGTTGCCGTAGATCGAGACGTCGCCCTGGCCGCCGGGGCAGACCACCGACGCCAGCTGGCGCGGGCTGCGCGTGCTTTCGATGTCGTAGACGTTGAAACCATGGAAGTTGCCCATGATCATGTGGTTGCCGCTGAAGGCCAGGTCGGAGTTCGCGAAGTCGAGACCCCCGGCCCCTGGAGGCGCCGCGGCGTTGGGCGCGTAGGGCTGCGGTCCGACACCGGGTTGGGCCGCGCCGCCGGTCTGCGGAGCGGTTGGGGGAGGCGGCGGCGCCGGTGGCGCGTTGGCCGGACGTTCGCCCGGCATTGCCAGGCCGGCCGGGTTCTTCGGGTCGAAGAAGCCTTCGGGACGCGGACGCGTCGACACCAGCTCCAGGCCGCTCGCCGCCACGCCCGCGTCACGCAGGCCGGGCTTCAAGTTGATGCGCGGATCGTTGGCATCGGCGGGCTTCTGCTGCGCGAGCAGCGTGCCAAGGCTTGCTGCGACGAATGCGGCCGCGGCGGCCGCGGTCAGGCTCCGAACTCTCATTTCGTGATCTCCTTCAACATCAGTCCCATGCGCGTGATTTCCATGCGCTGATCCGCGTCGACGTCCGAGGCGAACGCGAAAATGCCGCCTTCCTGGCCGGCGCCCGGCGTCTTGAACAGCTCTTCCACCATCGTGATTGCGCCGTTGTGGTGCTTGATCATCCCGATCAGGAACAGGCGATCGAACTCCACGCCCTTGGCGTCGCCGAGCGCCGTCATTTCCTCCTGCGTCAGCATGCCTGGCATGAAGCCTTCGGCGGTGTGATGATGATGCGGTCCGGGAATTTCGGCGCCGTGGTCCTTCAACCACGCCTTCATCATGTTGATCTCGTCGTCTTGCGACACCTGGATGCGCGCCCCGAGCAGCTTCATGGTGTTGCTGGCGGTGCGATCGTCGATCAACGCCACCATCTCCACGGCTTGCGCGTGATGGCCGATCATGCCCTGCATGAACTTGACGTCGGCCGACGTGGCACCGACCTTGGAGAGGTCCGTCGCTGCGGCCGCGGAGATGGGCCTACTGTCCTGACCCGGCACGCCTGGCTGGAGGAGCGGGGCGGTGGAGCCTGACGCGCCGGTCCTGCACGAGGCAGCGGCTACGCCCAGGAACACGAGAATTACAACTCTAGACAAAACTGGATTGTGCACGCGCCAAGTTTACTAAGAATCAGCGCGTTGCAGGGAAGGGCAAGCGGCTGGTCTTGCCGAACTCGCCGGTGGTCTCTTCCACCGTGAATTTCCAATCGACGTGCGCTGATTCCACGAGGAAATCGTAGGTCCGCGGGCCGTCGTCGAATTCGGCCGTACCGGTGCCCACGCCCTTGTGATCAGCCACAATCCCGATGGTCCGGCCGCTGATCGCCGACCGGAGCGTGAGCTTGAAAGTCCCCGCCCCCGGCGCGGTTTCGTTCGAGGTTTCCCAGCGAATCCGGAACCGTCCGGTCTCGGACGGCACGTCGCCGACCGTGGCCGTGTCCCGCCCCTGCCAGGTTCCAACCAGGCGCGTGACCGGCACAATCGGCTGGGGTTCCGAGGGTGTTGGTGCGCAGGATGCAACCACGAGGGTCGCGAGGAACACGAAGACAGTTTTTTCAAAAGACATCTTGAAGAAAGGCCTTCGTGTCTCGGTGTCTGCGTGGCGACTCTATTGCTGGCTGCTCGTTGAGGTGACGGGCGCACTCCACTCCGGTGGATTCTGACCCATCAGGTGGCGCACGAAGAAGTCGAATCGCTTGCGCTCGCCGTAGTCGGCGTACTGGCCGCCTCGACCCGCGTTGTGATCCTCGCCCGGGAAGATCAGCAGATCGAAATTCTTGTTGGCCTTGACCAGCGCGTTCACGACCTGCAGCGTCGACGCCGGGTCGACGTTGGTGTCGAGCTCGCCGACCATCAGCAGCAACTTGCCCTGCAGCAGGTGCGCGTGGTCGACGTTGGACGACGCTGCATACTGCGGGCCGATCGGCCACCCCATCCACTGCTCGTTCCACCAGATCTTGTCCATGCGGTTGTCGTGGCAGCCCGCGTACGACACCGCCACCGTGTAGAACTCGGGATGGAAGAGCAGCGCGCCCATGGCGTTCTGGCCGCCGGCAGAACCGCCGTAGATGCCGACGCGCGAGATGTCGTACCACGCGTGCTGGGCGGCGAAGGCTTTGTGCCACAGGATGCGATCCGGGAAGCCGGCGTCCTTGATGTTCTGCCACGCCACGTCGTGAAACGCCTTCGACCGGTTCGAGGTGCCCATGCCGTCCATCTGCACCACGATGAACCCGAGCTCGGCCTGGGCCTGCATGCCGCTGTAGGCGGAGAACGACTTCGGCGTGTGCGTGCCGTGCGGGCCGGCGTAGATGTATTCGATGACCGGGTACTGCTTCGACGTATCGAAGTTCTTCGGCTTCCACACCAGGCCCCAGATGTCGGTCGTGCCGTCGCGGCCCTTGGCCACGAACACTTCCGGCGCCTTCCAGCCGGCCTTCACCAGGCCGGAGATGTCGCCCTTCTCGATCTCCAGGCGGCGGCCGAAGCCGTCGCCCTCCGCACGCGCCAGTTCGAGCACGCTGGCCTGATCGACACGTGAATAGTGATCGAGCATGAACTGCATGTCGGACGAGAACTCGACCAGGTGGTTCGCGTCGACGGTGGTGAGTCTCGTGAGCCCGGTGCCATCGAGATTGATGCGGAAGTAGTGCTGGAAGTACGGATCCTTGCCGGAATCCATGCCGCCGGCGCTGAACCACACCTGGCGCCGCTCCTCATCCACCTTGACGACGTGACGCACCGGCCACGCCCCCTTGGTGATTTGCTGCGTGACGGCGCCGGTGGCGCCGTCGATCAGATACAGGTGGTTCCAGCCGTCGCGCTCCGACATCCAGACCATCTCCTTGCCGTCGGCGAGGTCGTAGCGGTAGCGCTTGCCCTGCTGCAGCGTCGGCGCGGTGCGGTTGTAGTAGAAGAACGTCTTCGGCTCCTCGGAGACCACCGCGCGGGCCGCGCCGGTGGAGGCATCGACTTCGATGATGCGATACACCTGGTGTCCGCGCTGGTTGTACTCGAAGGTGAACGCACGGCTGTCGCGGCGCCACACCATGTCGGACAGGTCGTACGGGTTCGGGAACAGCCGCGCGTCGACCGCGATCTGCTTCTGGCCGCGGATGTCGAACATCACCGGCTGCTCGAGGTCGAGCTGGTCGCCGGGCTTGGCATAGTGCGCGGCCCAGTGTTCCGGCTGGACCTGGTCCTGCGGAGACGAGGCGACGTAGTGCACCAGCCGCCGGTAGCCCGGACGGATGCGGTAGGCCACCACCCTGGACGAGTCGGGCGACCAGACGATCGACGCGCCATCATAGTAGTTGCCTTCAGAGCCGTCGGTGCTCAGCGCAACGCGCTTCCCTTCGCCGATCGGACGGATCGCTACGTTGTAGTTGTCGATGAAGGCCATCCACTTGCCGTCGGGCGAGATGCGCGGGCGCGGGTTGGCGTTCGACACGTCGCCGCGAACCGGACCGGCGATGCCGCGCCGGATGTCGCCGAGGGGCGGCACCTCCGGGGTCCGGCACGTGTAGTCGCTGAGCGTGCACGTCCAACGCACGCCCTCGATCGTCATGTCAATGGCGCTCAAAGCGTCGTTGAACGAGAAGGTCTGGAACGGCAGCCGCGTGCCGGTGTAGGCCCGTCCGGACGCCCGCGACAGGCTCTCGGCGAGGCGGCCGTGATCGAAGGACGGCTGCTTCTGCCGCGTGCCGGCATCCACCGTCACGAATTCGAAGCCGTTGGCCAGCGACCGCCGGTAATAGAAGCGGTGCGTCGTCCCGATCCACGTCGGCGTGTCGGGGACGAACAGCGCCGCGGCTTCAGACTGTGGGCGAAGCGTCTGGGCGCGCTGGTAATCCGCGGCCGTCACCTGGGCGGCCACGGGAACGGCTGTCAACGAGATCAACAGGACGAGAGGAGACGTGGATAATCGTGGCATCGTGAACAGCCTCTTCCAAACAGCGGGCATTGTAGTCCTACTGACTCTGTCTCACGCGTTGGTGGCGCAAGAGCGCCCGACGCTGGAGGCGGTTGGCCACGCGCCTCGCAGCACGCGAACATCAAGTCGGCGTCGAAGAGCGTCATCAGCGCGCTGGTTGGGATTGCGTGCGGCAAGCGATACTTCGAGCACACCAAACAACTGGCGGCCGCGCACCTGCCCGAACTCGCCAAGGATCCGGATTCGTTCACGCGCGGCATCACCATTGCCCAACTCGTGACCATGCGGTCGGGCCTGGAGTCCACGAGCGGCCGCAACTCCGGCGCATGGGTGCCAAGCAAGAACTGGGTGCAGTACGTGCTGCGCCGCAAGCGCATCGATCCGCCAGGCTCGCGGGTGGAATACAGCACCGGGAGCACGCATCTGCTCCCGGCCATCCTGACAAAGGTTACGACGATGAGCACGTGGCAGTTCGCCCAGGAGGAGCTCGCGAAGCCGTTGGGGTTCACGCTCGCCAAGTGGACAACCGATCCGCAGGCGGCGGGCTGCGCTATGATGGGAGGTCTCGCGCCCATAGCTCAATTGGATAGAGCGTTGGCCTCCGGAGCCAAAGGTTGCAGGTTCGAGTCCTGCTGGGCGCACCATTCGACTCGGGGTCCATTCCGGTCGCATGGGTAACCGTCCGAGGACCAACGCCGCAGCGGCCTTATCGCTGCAGAGAATGTCAGTGTTGGGCGTGCTGCCAAGCGTCACCACCGCGCAATGCCCACGCCGACAGCGTTCGCCCGCGATGAAAAACTGACTTGCATGGCCGCGATTGCTTTTGTCCTTGTCGGTCACGTCAATTGTTTGGTGAGCCTGACTAATAGTAGGCCGATCGGTATCTGGCACCCTGCGACGCTCGGAACATGGCACTGAACGCCGCCACCGGCCAATTCTGTTGAGCGGTTGACTGGTGGGTGCCGGGATCATGAATTCGTGCGAACCGAACCCGCCGTCGTTCCAATAGTTGCCATGCCCAATGGGAGAGCGCCCGGCGCGCTCCCGCAGAATCAAGCGGCCGGAGCGACGGACCCGATTGATTTCGCGTGGCAGGCAGGGCACTATGCAGGATAGGGCTCTGCTCGAACGCATCACCGTCGACCCGAGCCAATGTGGCGGGCAACCCTGCATTCGCGGAATGCGAATTTGGGTCACGGACATCCTCGGGATGCTGTCCGAAGGAGTGCCGCAGGACGAGATACTGCGCGATTTTCCCTACCTCGAACCTGACGACACCAAGGCTGCCTTAGCCTGCGCCGCACGACAGTCAAATCACGCCGTCCTGCGACGCTCTTGAACTTCCTCATCGACGCGCAGCTCCCGCCTAGGCGACCATGGCGAGCGCTTCATCGAATTGCGCTCACAGGAACCTTACCGGTAGCCCTCGGTCATTTGTCCTGCGAGTAGCACAGGGATCAGGGATCAGCGGGTCTTTGCGAGATCGATCAGCCGGTTCGTCGACGCGTCGTGGCCCGTCGTGGGACCGGCCGCGCCGAGATCGCTGGCGACGGCGCCGGCGAACTGCTTGCCGAGCTCGACGCCCCATTGATCGAACGAGTTGATGTTCCAGATCGCACCCATCGTGAACACACGGTGCTCGTAGAGCGCCAGCAGCTTGCCGATGGTGCGCGGTCCCAGCGTCCGATACATGATCGTCGTCGACGGCCGGTTGCCGGGGAAGACTTTGTGCGGCGCCAGCTGGTCGATGGCGTCGGGCGACAGGCCCTTTTCCGCGAGCTCGGCGCGGACTTCGGCCTCCGTCTTGCCGCGCATCAACGCCTCGGTCTGCGCAATGCAGTGGGCGACCAGCAACCGGTGGTGATCACCGAGCCGATCGTGGGTCTCGATGCCGACCAGGAAGTCGGTGGAGACCAGCCGCGTGCCCTGGTGCAGCAGCTGAAAGAACGCGTGCTGCCCGTTGGTGCCCGGCTCGCCCCAGATAATCGGCGAGGTCTGCACCGCCACCGCGTGGCCATCGCGGTCGACGCGTTTGCCGTTGCTTTCCATCTCGAGCTGCTGCAGGTAGGCCGGCAGGCGCCACAGATGGTGCTCGTACGGCAGCACCGCGTGCGACTCGGCACCGAGCACGCTGGCGTACCAGACCCCCAGCAGGCCGAGCACGATCGGCGCGTTCTGTTCGAGCGGTGCGGTGCGAAAGTGCTCGTCCATCTCGTGGGCGCCGTCGAGGATCTGCTCGAAATGGCCGTAGCCGGCGGCGATGGCGATCGGCAGGCCGATCGACGACCACAGCGAATAGCGGCCGCCAACCCAGTCCCAGAACACGAACATGTTGTCCGGCGCGATGCCGAACGCCTGGACCTCGGCGGCGTTGGTCGAGATGGCGACAAAATGCCTGGCGATCGCCGATTCGTCCCTGGCGCGCGTCAAAAACCACTCACGCGCCGAGCGCGCGTTGGCCATGGTTTCCTGGGTGGTGAAGGTCTTTGACGCCACGGTGAAGAGCGTGGTCGCGGGATGGAGCGAGCGCAGCGTGTCGGCGAGATGGGCGCCGTCAACGTTGGAGACGAAGTGCGTGCGCGGGCCGTCCTGCGTATAGGGCGCCATGGCATCGGTCACCATCGCCGGACCGAGATCCGAGCCGCCGATACCGAGGTTGACGACGTCGGTGATGCGAAGGCCGCTGTAGCCCAGCCACCGGCCGCTGCGCACGGACTCGGCGCAGGTGCGGATGTGATCCAGCGCGGCGCGCACGTCCGGCATCACGTCCCTGCCGTTGGCGTAGATCGGGCGCGTCGATCGGTTGCGCAGCGCGACGTGCAGCACCGCGCGGTGCTCGGTGTTGTTGATCGGTGCGCCCGAGAACATCTGATCGCGCAGCGACTCGACGCCGGTCTTGCGCGCCAGTTCGAAGAGCGCCGTCATGGAGTCGGCGGTGATCAGGTTCTTCGAGTAGTCGACGTAGAGGTCGCCGCCCACTTTGAGGAAGAAGCGCTCGGCGCGGCCCGGATCCTTCTCGAACAACGCGCGCAGGTGCTCTCGCGGCGCAAACGACGCCAGCGACTTCAGGGGTGATCCCGAGGGCTCAGCGACGTCCGGCGAGTTCCACGCGCGGAAGCCGCCCTCGAACGCGCGATCGTTGTGACCGCGCCGGAAGCCCTCGGGCAGGTCCTTGAACAACCTGACGTTGCCGCCGCCGAGCACGACGTATTCAGCGGCACACGCGGCGCGAAGCAGCTTCGCGCCGGCGATCACGGCCTCACGCCACTTGTCTTCGCCGAGCGCTATCAGCCCGCGCTGGCCGAGGATGTCCTCGAGCGTCTGGCCGAGATACGGAAAGTGCGCCAGCTCGAGCGCGATGACGCGGCCGTCATCCACCAGTGCGGTGCCGAGGCCGGAACCTAAGCCGAGGAACAGCATCCGGCCGCCGTCGTCCGATCCCAGCGCCTGCATGGCCGCGTCGTTGAGCACCTTGACCGGGGCGCCGAGCGCAGCGGCCCAGTCGAATCCCACCCAACCAGTGCCGAGATTCCACGGCTCTGCCATCACCCGGCCGCGGAGGACCGGGCTGGGCACGCCGATGGTGATCACGTCGTATTGCCAGTCGCGGGTGTTGGCCTTCACGCCCGCGACCACTTGCTGGGGAGTGAATCCGTCACCGGAATCGAACTTGCGGGATTCGGGGCCGCCCGAATGCATCAACTTCACGTGCGTCCCGCCGATGTCTACGACCAGAACCCGCATCACTGTTGATTGTAGCCGCAGCCCGCAGCCCGCAGCTCACAGCCCACAGCCCGCAGCCCTCATGTATCCTTACTTTCATGTCGCTTCTCGACTCCCTGAAGACACACACCGTCGTGGTGGCCGACACCGGCGACATCGAGTCGATGCGCCGGTTCACGCCGCAGGACGCGACCACCAATCCGTCGCTGCTGCTCAAGGCCGCCCAGCAGCCGCAATACCGGCCCCTGGTTGACGCGGCGCTGGCCGATGCCGACGGAGTGCCCGCCGCCAGGCGCGCCGCGGCGTTCATGGATCGGCTGGCGGTGAACTTCGGCAAGGAGATCCTGAACATCGTGCCGGGGCGCGTCTCCACCGAAGTCGACGCGCGCCTGAGTTTTGATACCGACGCGACCATTGCCAAGGCCCGCGAGCTGATCGGGCTCTACGAGCAGGCCGGCATGTCGCGCGAGCGGATCCTGATCAAGGTGGGCAGCACGTGGGAAGGTATTCGCGCCGCGGCGCAGCTCGAGAAGGACGGCATTCACTGCAACCTGACGCTGCTGTTCAGCTTTGCGCAAGCGGTGGCGTGCGCGGAAGCGGGCGTGACGCTGATCTCGCCGTTCGTCGGCCGCATCTACGACTACTACAAGAGGGAGCGCGGCGCCGACATTCCCGCCGCCGATGATCCGGGTGTGCGTTCGGTGACGCGCATCTACAACTACTACAAAAAATACGGCTACCGGACCCAGGTGATGGGCGCGAGCTTCCGCAAGGTCGAGCAGATTATCGATCTGGCCGGCTGTGATCTGCTGACCATCAGTCCCGATCTGCTCGAGGCGCTGCAGCAGACGCCCGGTGAGATCCCGCCGAGGCTGACCGTCGAGCGCGCCGCGCACTCATCGGAGGAAAAGGTGTCGCTCGACGAGAAAGCCTACCGCTGGCTGCACAACCAGGATCCCATGGCGGTGGAGAAGCTGTCGGACGGCATCCGCCGTTTCGAGGAAGACGGCCGCAAGCTCGAGTTGTGGGCGACCAATGCTGTCGCTACCGCCTGATTCGCCCCTCAACGCGCGGAGCGGCCCGACGCTGGTCATCCTGCTGCGATCGTTTGGCTGCACCTTCTGCCGCGAGGCGATGAGCGACGTGGCGCAACTGCAGGCCTCGATCCGCCAGGCCGGCGTCGGCATCGCCTTCATCCACAGCGAAAGCGCGGAAGTAGCCGCGCCGTGGTTCGCGAAGTACGGCCTGGAGGAGGTTGTCCGGATCAGCGATCCCGCCCTGGCGCACTATCGCGCGTTTGGGCTGGGACGAACACCGGCGGCCGCAATCGTCGATCCGGCGGTGTGGATGCGGGGCGCCGCCTCGGCGCTGGCGCACGGTTTCGGCACCCAGACGGCTGAGATGATACGGCGCCAGCCGGGCGTGTTTCTCGTGCGGGGAGACCGCATCCTCGCGGAATACCGGCACCGATCCCCGGCGGATCGCCCCGACTATCTCGCCCTGGCACGAACCCCCGTACAATTAGGGCTTCTGTAGTCACCCTTGGAGGTTTCATGACAGCGCGGATTACCGCGGTGGCGCTGATGCTCGTGTTCGCATCGGCAACCGCTTTTGCACAGACCGGCAACAACCAGACACCGACCGGCGCGCCGCAACAGCAGCAGCCGGCCAAACCCGAAGCCAAGCCGGAAGAGCCACCGGTCTACGTAGAACAGGTGGTCGTCACCGCATCGAAGGTGGAGCAGCAGCTCGTCAACGCGCCCGCCACGGTGTCGGTGGTCACCGCCGACGTGCTGGCGGCGACGCCGGCCACCAACTACGCGGAGTTCTTCCGTGCGGTGCCGGGCGTGAACCTGTCGCAGACCTCGGCGCGCGACTTCAACATCACCATGCGCGGCGCGGCGTCCACACTGGCGACGTCCACGCTGGCGCTGCTTGACGGCCGGAGCCTGTACCTGGATTTCTTCGGCTTCGTGGCCTGGGATCTCCTGCCCGTCAATCCAAACGAGCTCAAGCAGATTGAAGTGATTCGCGGCCCGGCGTCGGCGGTATGGGGCGCCAACGCGATGAACGGCGTCGTCAACTTCATCTCCAAGACGCCGCGCGAGCTCAACGGCAACAGCGCGACGATTACGTTCGGCGCGTTCGGCCGCGACATCGATGGCGGCCAGCAGCTGGGCAACGGCACGCTGTTCGGCATCAACGCCACGCACGCCAGGGCGGTCAACGATCGCTGGGCGTACAAGCTCTCGGCGGGCGGCTACACGTCGGAACCGTTCGCGCGTCCGACCGGGCTGATTCCCAACGGCACCGGCACGCGCTTCCCGGACTTCGCCAACAGCGGCACGACACAGCCCAAGCTGGACGTGCGGGTCGATTACGACGCCGATCGCTACAAGCTGGTGTTCGCGGGCGGCTACTCGGGCACCGACGGCATGTTCCACACTGGCCTCGGCCCGTTGGACGCCACCGGCGTCGGCGTCGGCTACGGCACCATGCGCTATTCGCGCGGCGGCCTGAAGCTCAACGTCTTCACCAACATCCTGCGGGCCGATGCGGTGGGCCTGCTGGCGATCGGCGCCAACGGGCGGCCGACCTCGTACCGTTTCGACACCCAGACGTTCGACGTCGAAACCGGCAACGTCAACCTGATCGGCACCAGGAACGTACTGAGCTACGGCGGCAACGTCCGCTATAACAGCTTCGACATGTCGATTGCGCCGCGCGGCGACCGCCGCACCGAGCTCGGTGCCTACATCCAGGACGAGATCTTCCTGCACGACAAGGTGCGCCTCAATGTCGGCGCGCGCTTCGACAAGTTCGACAGCATCGAGGCCCCGGTGTTCTCGCCGCGCGCCACGCTGATCCTGAAGCCGCAGGCCAATCACGCGCTGCGGCTCTCGTACAACAAGGCGTTCCGCTCGCCGTCGCTGATCAACAACTACCTGGAGGCGACGATCTTCAATCAGCTCGACCTTGCGCTCATCAACCCCGCGTTCGCCGCTCTGCCGGGGCGTGCGTTCGCCTTCCCGGTGCGCGCAGTCGGCAACGAAAGTCTGAAGGAAGAGTCGACCGAGTCGTTCGAGGTCGGCTACACCGGCATCATCAACGACCGCGCCACGGTGTCGGCGGCGGTCTACTTCACCACCAACAAGGACGAGATCTTCTTCACGCAGACCGGCCGCTATCGCGCCACCGCGCCGCCGCCCAACTGGGTGCAGACCTTCTCGCCCGGTGGCATGCCTATCCTGCCGCTGACCAGCATTCTCGGCATCCTCGAAGTGCTGCCGCCGGCCTGCGCCACCGCCGTGTGCACCACCGGCGGCGTGCCGTCCGACTTCAGCTATCGCAACCTCGGCACGACCAGGAACAAGGGCTTCGAACTGGGCATCGATGGCGCGGCGTCGCAGGCCGTGAACCTGTTCGCGAACTACTCCTGGCAGGCGCAACCGGAGCCCGATTTCGCGCTGTCGGAGATCAACCTGCCGCCGACCCACCGCTTCAACGTCGGCGTCAACCTCAACACCAGCCGCTTCCTCGGCAACGCCTCGGCGAGCTACGTGGACGAGGCGTTCTTCCAGGACGTGCTCGACGCCCGCTTCGCCGGCCGGACCAAGGCCTACACCCAGGTCAACGGCTCGTTCGGCGTGAAGTTCGCGCGCGAGCGAGCCACCGCCGCCATCAAGGTGATCAACCTGCTCGACGAGGACATCCAGTCGCACATCTTCGGCGACATCCTCAAGCGCCAGGTGATTGGCGAGTTCAGGGTGACGTTCTAGGAGATCAGGGACTAGGGCCTAGGGATCCCTAGGCCTGCAACATCTCGATCGCTGCCAGAAGGTCGGTGCCTTTGTGGGTGCGCATCTTCGCCCACAGATCACCGACCTTCTTCAATCGCGCGTGGATCGTGTCGATCGTGAAGTCTTGCGGCTTCGGCCGCTGCCGCACTTGCTTCCACGTCAGCGGCGTTGACACCCCTGCCGACGCACTGCCCCGTGCGCTGTAGGCGCAGGCCAGTGTCTTGCCCCGGATGTTCTACAGGTAATCCACCTAGACCGTGCCGGCCTTCCGGCGACGCACCATGCGCTCGACCGTGGCCACCTTCGGATGCCTGGCGGCAATCATCGTCGCGATGATCTGGCCGAACAGCATGCCGGCGTCGTCTGGTGTGCCCGGCGGCAGCGAGTGCTGGGATGGCAAAGGCTATCCCGAGGGACTCAAGGGGGAGGAGATTCCGCTGCTGGGCCGCGTGCTCGGCGTTGCGGACTTTCTCGACACGCTGACGCCGGATCGGGCGTACCGCAAGGGCCTGCCGCTTGAGGAAGCGCTGCAGATGGTCAGGGACCTCAAGGGGCAGGCGTTCGATCCCGCGGTCGTGAAAGCCGCGGTGGAGCTCCACGAGAAGGGCGAGCTGGCGCTGCCTACGGCCCCCAACCCCGGCGTGAGTCGTGAATAGGTGCTGGGGTGGTTGCTCGTCACGGGCAGTCGGCAGCCAGCCACGAACAACCCGCACTTAGACGAACAAGCTGCGCGCGGTGAGCACATCGGGGCGCAGACCCGACGCCCTGGCGAGGCGCCAAACCAGCGGCGGCAGATCCACGCGCGCCTTCCACTGATCGGCGCGCCCGCCGCGCTCGATGAACTCGGCCGCCCACTGATCCCACCAGGGCGAAATGCGATGGGAGATCGGTTCCACAATCAGCACGTGTGTTCCGGCAGAGTCCGACCCGCCGTCACCTGCCGTCAGACGGAGGAGCGAGGCCAGCAGTGCCTCCCGATCCTTGTCCGTCAGTTCGTTGACCACGAAGGCCGCGACGACGATCGAGGTGTGCTTGGGAAGGCGTACGGGGCCGGCGCGTGCGCGGCGGACGTCGGCATGCAGTCCCAGGGCCCGATAGGTGAAGCGCGCCTCGTCCAGCGTCCACGGATGCGTGTCGAATCCCACGACATCGAGCGGAGGCGTGGCCGATGCCGCGACCGCCGCGCCCGCCACGCCGGTGCCGCAACCCAGATCCACGACCACGCCTGGCTGCAGCGCGATGCCGAGCTCGCGCACGACGTGCTGCACCAGCAGGAAATGCAGCGGGCCGTAGTAGAGCGCAAACGCCGCCCGCTTGCCGGCGCCATCGAGGGCCTTGTGATCGGCCAGGGCCGATTCGCGGCGCTCGACGTAGGCCGACGACAGCGCGCGCAGCGCGCGGCTGACCTCGCTGAACGTCAGGTTGGCGAGGTGGCGCTGTTCCAGCTGCTGGAGGAATGCGTCAGAAAGCACGGTCGTGTGAGCTCGAGTATGCGCGACGCGACGAGCGATGGCGAGGCGGAGGCGCGAAAAGTTAAAGTTTGAAGTCTAGACCTTAAAGTCTGAGCGAAGCGAAGATGGGGTGGATGACGGGATTCGAACCCGCGACAGCCGGAGCCACAGTCCGGAGCTCTACCCCTGAGCTACATCCACCATACGGGGTGAAATCAAGATTATACCAGTTGGCAGTTTTCCAGTTGGCAGTTGCCAGTGAGTTGCCCATTAAACTGGCAACTGCCAACCGCACTGGAAACTGCCAACCGGCAAACTGCCAACTCTCACCGTTCAATGATCCCCTTCCTCGGCCCCTCCGACCCGTTCCCGCCGGTGGAGCAGGCGCTCGACAATCCGGACGGTCTGCTGGCCGCAGGCGGCTCGCTCAGCACCTGGCGGTTGGTGGATGCGTACCAGCGCGGCATTTTTCCGTGGTTCAACGAGGGCGACCCGATTCTGTGGTGGTCGCCGGATCCGCGGACGGTGCTGCGGCCCGAGGCGATTCACGTGTCGCGCTCGCTGCGAAAGACGCTGAAGAAGCGCGCGTTCCTCATTACCATCGATCGCGCGTTTGGACGCGTGGTCGACGGCTGCGCGGCGCCGCGCGGCGGCGACCAGGGCACCTGGCTCAACGTGCCCATGCGGCGCGCCTACGCTGCGCTGCATGCCGCCGGCCTGGCGCACTCCATCGAGATCTGGATGGACGGCAAGCTGGCCGGAGGAATATACGGCGTCGCGCTCGGCCGGGTGTTCTTTGGCGAGTCGATGTTCACGCGCCGCACCGACGCGTCGAAGATCGGGATGGTCCGGCTGGCCGCCCAGCTCGACCGGTGGCAGTTCCCGTTGATTGACTGCCAGCTCGAAACCGACCACTTGATGTCGCTCGGCGCCGAGCAGGTGTCGCGCCGCCAGTTCGTGGCCGCCATTGAGCGGCTGACGCGCGAACCTGCGCCGGAATGGGTCATGGACGAGGACCTGGCGGGCAATGCTGCGCACGCCCCGCGGGCGCTCAAACAGATATGATCGGAGGGTGGCGGATCCCAAGGTTCGCGACCGGGTCGACCCCGAATCCCAGACCATCGAGCGCGTCGAGCACCCCCGGCTGTGGAAAGTGCTGTTGCACAATGACGACTACACTACTCAGGAGTTCGTGGTGTGGGTGCTTGAATCGATCTTTCATCTGCCGCGCGCAGCGGCGTTTGCCATCATGATGCACGTACACCAACAGGGCGTCGGCGTCGCCGGCTTGTTCACGCGCGACGTGGCCGAGACCAAAGTCAAAGCCACGCAGCAACTGGCCGAGCAGCACGAATACCCGCTGCTCGTGACGATTGAACCCGAACTGCCGGCAGGGGCGTCATGAGCCGCACGCCGGTGCCGTTTGCGCCCGACACGCTCGAAAGCATCCGGCGCTCGTTTCGCGTCGCGTCGGACCGCCGCCACGACCTGGTCAGCCTCGAGCACATGCTCCACGCGCTGATCGAAGATCCCCAGGCCCGCGATATCCTCACGCGGTGCCGCGTCGATCTGACGGCGCTGCGCACCGATCTCGAGGAGGTCCTCGATCGCGCCTTCACGGCGGTGCCGGGCCGCAAGGCCGTGAAGCCGGCGTCCACCCTTGGATTCGACCGCGTGGTCGAGCGCGCCGTCGTGCATGCCGCCTCATCCAGCGCGCAGCAGGTGGAAAGCGGCGCGCTGCTGGTGTTCCTGCTCCAGGAGGAGGACAGCCACGCGGCCTACTTCCTGCGGAAGCAGGGTGTCGATCGCCTGACGCTGCTGCGGTCCATCTCGCACGGCGCGCCGGAGCCGGCCACGTCCGGCAAGGCGCCGGACGGCGGTGAGGGAGGCGTAGCCGCTACCAACCCGCTCGAGGCGTACGCGACCGACCTGATCGTGAAGGCGCAAAGCGGCCAGATCGATCCGTTGATTGGGCGCGCGCTCGAGATCGAGCGGATGGTGCAGGTGTTGTGCCGTCGACGCAAGAACAACCCGCTGCTGGTCGGCGAGCCCGGCGTCGGCAAGACCGCGCTCGCCGAAGGCCTGGCCTTGCGCATCCAGGCCGGTGAAGTGCCGGACGCGCTCAAGGATGCGCGCGTGTTCGCCCTCGACATGGGCGCGCTCGTCGCCGGCACCCGCTATCGCGGCGACTTCGAGGAGCGCGTCAAGCAGGTACTCGATGCGCTCGACAAGCACGCGCAGGCGATCCTGTTCATCGACGAAATCCACACGCTGGTCGGCGCCGGTTCGGCATCGGGCGGCACCATGGATGCCGGCAACCTCCTGAAGCCGGCGCTGGCCTCGGGCAAGCTCCGCTGCGTTGGCTCGACGACGTTTTCGGACGTGAAGCAGTCGTTCGACAAAGACCGCGCGCTGTCGCGCCGCTTCCAGAAGATTGAAGTGCTTGAGCCGACCGAAGCCGAGACGATTGAGATTCTCAAGGGCCTGAAGCGCTCGTACGAACAGCATCACGGCGTCAGCTATCCCGACGAGACGCTCGAGGCCGCGGTCTCGCTGTCGACGCGTCACCTCAAGGATCTGCATCAGCCGGACAAGGCGATTGACGTGATTGACGAGGCCGGGGCGGCCAGGAAGATACAGGGAACAGGGAACAGGGAACAGGGATCAGGGGGCGCCGTTACCGTTGCCGACATCGAGAAAATCGTCGCCAAGATCGCGCGCGTGCCGGTCCAGGCCGTGTCGAGCGACGACAAGCTGGCGTTGCAGCATCTCGAGCAGGAACTGAAGGCCGTGATCTTTGGCCAGGACACGGCGATCGACGAAGTGTCGTCGGCCATCAAGTTGTCGCGCTCCGGCCTGCGCGCCCCCGACAAACCGATGGGCAGCTTCCTGTTTGCCGGCCCGACGGGTGTTGGCAAGACGGAGCTCGCCAAACAGCTGGCGCGCATTCTCAAGGTCAAGTTCCTGCGCTTCGACATGTCCGAGTACATGGAAAAGCACGCCGTGTCGCGGTTGATTGGCGCGCCGCCGGGCTACGTCGGCTACGAGGAGGGCGGCTTGCTGATCGATGCGGTGCGCACCTCGCCGCACGCGGTGCTGCTGCTCGACGAGATCGAGAAGGCGCATCCCGATCTGTTCGCGATCCTGCTGCAGGTGATGGACCACGCGACGCTGACGGACACGCACGGCCGCCACGCCGACTTCCGGCACGTCATCCTGATCATGACCACCAATGCCGGCGCCCGCGACTTGTCCGGCCGCAAGATGGGGTTCTTCGAGAGCGGCCAGGGCACCAAGGCTACTGGCGTGCTCGAAAAGATGTTCGCGCCCGAATTCCGCAACCGACTCGACGGCATCGTGCACTTCGCGGCGCTGGGCGGACGTGAGGTCGAGCAAGTGGTCGACAAGCATCTCGACGAACTGCGCCAGCTGGTGGCGTCGCGCCACATCACCATCGAGCTGACCCCGGCTGCCCAGGCCTGGCTGGCGCTCAAGGGCTTCGACCGCGCCTTTGGCGCCAGGCCGATGGCCCGGCTGATCGAGAAGACCATCAAGAAGCCGCTGTCAGAGTTGCTGCTGTTCGGAGACGTCAAGGACGGCGACGCCGTAATCGTCGACCGCGACGGTGACGGCCTGGCTGTCAGGCAGGCCAATTGACACGAAGGACACGAAGCGTGTCCTTCGTGTCCTTCGCGTGTCGTTCCTAGAACGTAAACCGTCCGCCAATCTGAAGGGCGCGCGGCCCGCCCGAACCGAACACCTGCGAGGCGCGGGTCGTCGGCTGGCCGAACGTCTCGGTGTTGCTCAGGTTGTAGCTGAACCCGCCCAGGTTCGCGACGTTGAACACGTTGAACGCCTCGGCGAACACCGCCAGCTTGACCTGGTTCTGCAGGTTGAAGGTCTTGGTGACGCGGACGTCCTGTGAGCTGAAGCTGTCGCCGAGCTGGTAGCTGGCCGGCAGGGCCAGCGGCGCGATCGGCTGGTTGCGGGCATCCCGCTGGCCGCCATGCCGGGCGTTGAAGCTGGCCACCGCTTCGGCCAGATCGCGCGCGTTGCAGCCGCGATTGAAGCAGTTGTACGACACGCCCGGAATCGGCGTGATGGCGGTGCCGTCGCCGTCGAGATCGAGGTTGGCGATGGTCGGCATCACCGGCGACTTCGACGACAGCGCCGAGATGAAGCCGATCTGGATGTTGCCGGGCAGATCGACCAGCGCCGACAGATTGAGCATGTGCATCGGGCCGGCCGGCCCCTTGTTGGCGAAGTAGTCGTCGAGGTTGCTGACGCCGTCGATGGTGACGCGCTGGGTCAGCGCGTACGAGGCGCCGAACAGGTAGCGGTTGGAGAAGCGCTTGTCGAGCTTGACCAGCAGCGCGTTGTAGGTCTCGTGACCGCCCGGCGTCCAGAAGGTGATTGGACCGGTCGAGCACTGCGCCGTCGGGTTGGCGACTTCAACGGCGCTGGCACAGCGGCGGATCACTGGTGCTTGCACGCCGTTGACGAACCGGTTGAAGCGGTTCCAGTCGAGCGAGCCGAGCAGCGTGTCGTCGAAGCGCCGCCGCACGCCCTCCACTGCCAGCACCATGTTGCCCGGCAGCTCGCGCTGGATGCCGAGGCTCATGTGCAGCGCGTGCTGCACCGGGTACTCGAGTGGATAGAGGTCGGTCGCGGTCTTGCCGAGTTGAATGTTGCGCACCGACAGGTCGTTGAGGTCGCGGGGCGCCAGCTGCGCCCGCAGCGCGGCGATCTGCGCGTTGTAGATCTGCATGAACTGACCGACGGTCATGTTGGTGACCTGGCCGCTGGCCGGCAGCGGCGCGCCGATCGGCACCGGCTGGCCGGTGTTGAGGTTGATGATGCCGGGGAAGAGGTTGGTGAAGGAGGTGTGCGGCACCTGCAGCCGGCCGTTGCCGACCGGGCCGATCGCGGCGCGCTCGCGCAGCCGCCGCCACAACAGTTCCGTCTCCCAGTACAGCCCCGCGCCGCCGCGCACCACCGTCCGGTTGTTGTCGCCGAGCGTCCAGGCGAAGCCCAGCGCTGGCGACCAGTTGTTGTAATTGTTCTGCGTCGCCCGCAGATCGCTGCCGTAGAGCGGCGCCAGGTACGACGGCTTGTCGAGATCGCGATTGACCAGCGTGCTTTCGAAGTTCCACGCCACGCCGTAATTGATGGTCAGGCGATCGTGGACGCGCCAGGTGTCCTGGGCGTAGACGCGGAGGCGGCTGTTCACCTTCGCCTTGTCGAGGTTGTAGGGCGGCGGCTGGCCGGGATCGCCGACGCCGACCGCGCCGCCGGCGAACGGCAGGCTGAGCAAATCGGTACCGGTGCGGATCGTCGTCGGCAGCCCCTGGAACAACGCGCCGATGGTCGCCGCCGGGGCCAGGCCGCGGATGAACTCGGGTGCGAAGCCCACCGTGCACGCCGGATCGCAGAAGCCCCAGAACCCGGTGCCGGGCGCGTACTCGAATTCGCCGCCGAAACGCATTCGATGCTCGCCCTTCACCCAGGTCAGCGTGTTGACCAGCGTCAGGCGGTTCAGATCGCGCCCCTGGGTGGCGTTCGAGGTGTTGCCAACCTGGATGTTGGTGCCGCTGATAGACAGCTGCGGGAACCCCAGGCCGATGCAGTCGCTGCAGGTGTCGCTGTCGGCGAACAGGTTGCGGTTGTGCCAGTTGGTGAAGTTGAGGCGGACATCGTTCAGCAGCCGCGGCGTGATGATCGACGTCAGGCCGAACACCGCCTGCTGCGAGCGGTTGACGTTGCGCAGCCAGTTCGACGGCAGCGTCGGCGTGGTACCGCTCGGCCCGAAGCCGCTGTTCTTGTCGTGCGAGTAGCGCACGAACGCCGAGTGGCTGTTCGAGCCTTTCCAGTCGAGGCGGCCGCTGATCAGGTGTCCGCTGTAGGGATTCGGGAACACGCCGCCCAGCGAGCCGGCCGACGGCAGGTTCGGCTGGAAAGAGATCACCCCTTCCTGATTGGTGTGCTCGTAGTTGCCGAAGAAGAACAGGTTGTCGCGGCGGATCGGCCCGCCGACCCACGCGCCGGGATTGCGACGCGAGAATTCCGGATCGGTGGCGAGCGGATCCCGGCGCAGCGCCGGATACGCCGCCATGGCATTATTGCGGAAGAACGCGTAGGCCGACCCGCGCATGTCGTTGGTGCCGGTGCGGGTGACGATGTTCACCGCGCCGACGCTGGTGATGCCGGTCGACAGGTCGAAGTTCGCCGACGACAGCTGGAACTCCTCCACTACTTCCTGAGAGAAGTTCATCCCGGTGTTGCCTTCGATGTTGTTGCGGATGTTGCCGCCGTCAACCGTGATCGCGGTCTTGTTGGAATCGCCGCCCAGAATCGACACCTCGAACAGCGAGTTGCGCTGCGAGGTCGAGCCGACGCTGGCCGTGACGCCGGGCTCCAGGAACGCCAGCTGCAGGAAGCTGCGGCCGTTGAGCGGCAGCTCCTGGATCTTCTGGCGCGTGATGATGCCGGTCACCGCGTGCTGCTCGGTTTCCACGTGGATGGCATTGGCGGCCACGTTGACGACCTCGGTGGTCAGCCCGACTTCCATGCGCATGTCGACGGTCGAGACGCGGCCGGTGGCCACCACCACCTCGGTCTGCTGGGTGCGGAAGCCCGACAGCTCGGCCCTGACCTCGTAGGTGCCGACCGCCAGCGCCGGCGCCGAGAACGCGCCACCCGTGTCGGACGTCACGTGACGCTCGGCACCCGTGGCGATGTGCCGCACAGTGATCGACGCGCCCGGCACGACCGCATCGGACTGGTCCCGGACCAGCCCCGAAATGACCCCGACCGGCGCCTGCGCCGCCGCCGCCGTGGCGATCGCCAGAGCCACCACTACCCCGAAGATGCGCTGTCTCATTGCACTCTCCTTGTCCACTACGGCATTATCGGCCTGCGACAGCCGATGTCAAGCGTCAGCAGCGGCGAGGCCGCCCGCGCCGGACTCTCCGATTCACCGCGGTAAACTGGCGCGATGGAGATCGCGAGAGACCGCTTTCTGGACGATTCGCGGACCTACCACCTGACGGTCGGCCTCCGCAGCCGCACCACGCCGGCGCACAGCCTGTTGTCGGCGCTGACGCCCGACGAGCGTGAACAGGTGAGTGCCGTCATGGTAAAAGCGATGGATCAGATTGAGAAAATCGTCCGTTCGCACTTGCCGCCCGCGTCGAAGTAGGCCATAGCTCCTGTGCTACAGTCCCGCTGTCCTGGAGGACTGTGCATGACCGTTCGTGTCTTCACCCTGATTCTGGTGGCCGCCCTCGGGCTGTCGAGCCTTCGCGTCGACACCTTTGCCGGCGACGCTTCGGCCGAGCAGGCAAGGCCGGCCACGGCGTCCGCCGCCGCGCCGGCAGCGGCCGATCCGTTTCCTGGCTTGAAGTTTCGCAACATCGGCCCCGCCACCATGGCCGGGCGGGTCGACGACATCGCGGTGCTTGAATCCAACCCCGCGGTGTTCTACGTCGGCACCGCCACCGGCGGCCTGTGGAAGACCGTCAACAACGGCACCACCTGGACCGTGCACTTCGACGATCTGGACGACGTGGTGTCGATCGGCGACATTGCCATCAACCCCAACGACGCCAACACCGTGTGGGTCGGCAGCGGTGAGAACAACAACCGCCAGAGCGGCTCGTGGGGCAACGGCCTCTACAAGTCCACCGACGGCGGCCTGACCTGGAAGCACATGGGCCTCGCCAGTTCGAAGCACATCGCGCGCATCATTGTCGATCCGGTCGATCACGACGTGGTCTACGTCGCGGCGCTGGGCAGCCTGTGGGGGCCCGGCGGTGACCGCGGCGTCTACAAGACCACCGACGGCGGCCTGACCTGGGCCAGGACGTCGCTGCCGGTTGACGAGCACACCGGCGCCACCGAGCTGGTGATGGACCCGTCGAATAACAAGGTGCTCTACGCGGCCACCTATCAGCGCCGCCGCGCCACCTGGGGGTTCAACGGCGGCGGTCCCGGCAGCGCGATGTGGAAGTCGAGCGACGCCGGCCGCACCTGGATCAGGCTGACCGGCGGCGTGCCGGCCGGCCCGCTGGGCCGCATCGGCATGGACGTCTACCGCGCCAATCCGAACATCCTCTACGCGCGCATCGAGCACCGGACCGAAAGCGGCACCTATCGCTCGGACGACGCCGGCATGACGTGGCGCAAGATGTCCAGCGTCAACCCGCGGCCGATGTACTTCAGTCAGGTCCGCATCGATCCCAACAACGACCTGCGCGTCTACGTGCTCGGCGTGCAGATACACATTTCGGACGACGGCGGCAAGACGTTCATCGAGAACGGCACGCTGCACTCGGATCACCACGCGATGTGGATCAACCCAAAGAACTCGAACCACATCATCGACGGCACCGACGGCGGCATCGGCATCAGCTGGGACAAGGGCGCCACGTGGGAAGCGATCTACAACATGGATCTCGGGCAGTTCTACCACGTCACCTATGACATGGAGACGCCCTACAACGTGTGCGGCGGCCTGCAGGACAACTACACGTGGTGCGGCCCGACGGCGGTCCGCAGCCAGACCGGCATCGCCAACGATCAGTGGTTCCAGATCCACGGCGGCGACGGCTTCGAGGCGCAGATCGATCCGACCAACTCGCGCATCATTTACGCCGAGTCGCAGGACGGCAACATCTCGCGCATCGACCGGGTCAGCAACGAGCGCAAGACCATTCGCCCGCTGCCGGCGCGCGGTGAGGCGCCCTACCGCTGGAACTGGAATACGCCGATTCTGATGTCGCCGCACAACCCGGAGACTATCTACGTCGGCGCCAACCGCGTGTTCCGGTCGACCGATCGCGGCCAGTCGTGGACGGCGATCAGCCCCGATCTCACCGAGGCCACCGATCGCGAGGGCCTGTTGCTGATGGGCCAGGTGGCGAAGGACTTCACCATTGCCAAGCACGACGGCGTGCAGTCGTACGGCAACATCGTGCAGCTGGTCGAATCGCCCCGCACCGCCGGTGTGCTCTATGCCGGCACGGACGACGGCAAGGTGCACATGACGCGTGACAGCGGCAAGACCTGGACCGACATTACGACGCGGTTTCCGGGCGTGCCGAAGAACGCCTACGTGTCGCGCCTGTCGGCCTCCGCGCACGACGTCAACGTGGTCTATGCGACCTTCGACAATCATCGCGCCGACGACTACGGCACCTACGTCTATGCCAGCGTCGATGGCGGCAACAACTTCCGCTCGATCGGCGAAGGCATTCCGCGCGGCCACACCATCACCGCCATGGCCGAGGACCCGACCAACCCGTCGGTGCTCTACTCGGGCTCGGAGTTTGGCCTGTTCGTCAGCCCGGACCGCGGCGGCCGCTGGACGCGCATCAAGTCCAACCTGCCAACGGTGCCGATCCACGAGATCGTCATCCATCCGCGCGACAACGACATGATTGTCGCGACGCACGGCCGCAGCATCTGGATCCTCGACGACATCAAGCCGTTGCAGCACTACGCCGAGGCGACCAAGTCGGACGCGTTCCTGTTCGACATGCGAGGCGCCATGCAGTTCAACCCGGCCAACGATCGCGGCTTCCTCAGCGACAAGCCGTTCTTCGGCAAGAACCCGACCTACGGCGCGGCAATCAGCTACTACCTGTCCAAGCCGCAGACCAGCGTGGCGCTGCGGATTCGCGACGCGGCCGGCACGCAGGTACGTGAGATCACCGGCAACGACCTGCGCGATGCGCTGGGCGCCGGCATCAACCGCGTCTACTGGGACATGCGGCATCAGCCGCTCGCCAACCCTCCGGGCCCGCCCGGAGGCGGGGGTGGCGGTGGCGGCGGCTTTGGCGGCGGCGCCAACCGTGGTCCGAACGTGATGCCCGGCGACTATCGCGTCACGCTGGTCGTCGACGGCAAGGACCTCGCCACGAAGACCGTGCGCGTCAGCGGTGACAAGGACATGCCGATGACGGACGGCGAGCGCAAGACCTGGCACGACACCGCGCTGGGCCTGCACGAGCTGCAAGGCGTCGCCAACTCAGCCGCGTCCGTGGTCACCACTCTCGCGACGCAACTGACCGCCGTCGAGGCGTTGCTGAAGTCGGCGGCCAATCCGCCCGCGGCCGCGAAGAGCGCGATCACGGACGCCAACACGAAATTGGCGGACGTGCGTCGCCGGCTCGGTCTCGGCCAGCAGGGTGGTGGCGGCTTTGGCGGCTTTGGGGGACAGCAGGGCAACGTCCGCGGCCAGCTCGGCCAGGTCAAAGGCCAGATCATGAACTCGACGTCGATGCCGACGACCCAGCAGATCCGTCAGGCCGGCGAGTTGCGGGAAGATCTGGCCAAAGTGGTCACCGACACCAACGAGCTGATCACCGCCGTGCCGGCCATCTACGACGCGCTGGGCGCATCGGGCGCCAAGCCGGGCGTGTTGAAGCCGGTGGGCCCGTTGCCGGCGGCGAGATAGGCCAACCGGCCACGGGGGCACGGAGCTTACTGGTGAAGAGACTTTTTCCTTCACCCAGTTCGGCTCCATGTCTCCGTGACGCGACCGGCACTGTGAAGTGGCTCTGGGAATAGCATCCCAGCGTTGCTAATGCACCGCCTCGCAAACATACTAGGCCGCGATGAATACAGCGGCAGCCGTGGCGCAGGCGCTGGCCGAGGCCGGCATTCAAAAAGCCTTCGGGTTACCGGGCGGCGAGGTGCTCGTCCTGATCGACGAGCTCCGCAAAGCCGGGATCGATTTCGTGTTGATGCGACACGAAGCCAACGCCGGCATTGCGGCCGCCGTCTACGGCAAGATCACACGCCAGCCGGGGGTGGTGATTGCGACCCTTGGCCCTGGTGCCGCCAACCTGCTGCTGCCGGTGGCCAACGCCTATCTCGACGCCGAGCCGCTGCTGGCCATTACCGCGCAGCTGCCGGACGACTCGCCCGGCACGCACACGCACCAGCTGTTGCCGCTGCACGAGACGTTCCGGCCGATGTGCCGGGTGGTGGAGAAGATCACGCAAACGAACGCCAGGGAGGTTGTTGGGAAGGCGCTGTCGGCATGCATGGATCGGCCCTACGGCGTGTCGTATCTCACCCTGTCGGCCAAGGAAGCGCTCAAGCCGCTGTTGACGAACGGTGGCCGGTTCGGCGACGGGCCGCCGACCGCGCCCATGGCCAATCCCGCCTCGCGCGCCGCCGATCTACGCTCGCGATGCGCGATGGCCCAGCGTCCGCTGGTGCTGATTGGACTCGGCGTCGACGCGAATCGTGCGGCGCCGCTCCGGCGCTGGCTCGACCAGTGGCAGTTGCCGTTTGCCGTGACGCCGAAGGTCAAGGGCATCGTGGACGAGACCAGCCCGAACTTCGTTGGGGTAATCAGCGGCATGGCGGCCGACGGGTTGATGGTGGACGCGTTGAAGGCCGCGGACCTGCTGATTGGCTTCGGCCTGGATCCCGTAGAGATTGACAAGACCTGGCATGCCGAGCTTCCCATTCAGTGGGTGCTCGAGACCCGCAATGCCGCCAACGCCATGCCGGAAGGCGCGCAATTGGTGAATCACCTGGCGCTGCTCGAAGAGCTAATGGAAGGCCGCCCGCCGAAGACCTGGGGCCGGCCGTTTGCCTCCTTCCAGCAGCAGCGGGCCGATTTGTTGAAGGGTAGCGCCGGGGCGCCGCACGCGATGTGGCCCGGCGACCTGATTCGCGCGCTGGCCGATGCGGTCCCCTCCGACACCATCGTCACCACCGACGTGGGCTCGCACAAATACCTGTTCGGCCAGTTCTGGCCGAGCCGTCATCCCGAGACATTCTGGATGTCGAACGGTCTGTCAGGAATGGCGTACGGCTTGAGCGCCGCGATTGGCGCCAAGCTGGCGCGCCCGGATGTGCCGGTGCTCGCGGCGGTTGGCGACGGCGGCTTTTCCATGAATGCGCAAGAGCTTGAGACCGCCGAGCGCATCGGCGCACCGTTCATCACCGTGGTGCTCGAAGACCAGGCCTACTCGCTGATCAAGCTGTCACAGGAGAACAAGCAGCTCGAGCCGTATCGCATGGACTTCAATCCGATCGACACGGTGAAGGTGGCGGAAGCGTGCGGCGTGCAGGCGTTGCGCACCTCGAACCCCGATGAGCTGGCCGCGGCGGTCAGGCAGGCGGTCAGGGAGAACGAGAGCCTGGTCGCCGGCGTGCCGGTGCACTACGCGGACTATCGAAAGTTGTTCTGATTCACATGCCCCCGCCGGAACGGGCGCTCCTCACCAGCGACGGGCGTGAGGTGTCGATCTCGAACCCCAGCAAGGTGCTGTTTCCAGACGCCGCGCAACTTGCTGTCTACGGAGCGGCGAATTCTTGGCAACAGCGAAGAAAAGCGTCCTGCGCGACGCCCGCAAGTCATTGGACGCCAGCGCCTTACGGCGAAATAATCATCCGTTTCGCACCGATGCTCAAATTGTTTACAAAACGTTCACGGCAACTCAGCGACATCGCCGCAAGTAGCCGCTTAGGCGCCCGGCACCTTCGCCCCCCGGCTTAGAAGGGCCATTGTCTAACCGTCAGCCGAGACGCTGTCAGTAGTTTACAGCCCTGTGCTGGCGCCTTGACCGCTTCAGTAGATCCCTCCGGAACCTGTTGTTCGCCATCGATCAACGCAGTGGCTATGGTGTGTCGTTTCATTCCCTCAACGAGGGCATCGACACCCACAGCGTGACTGGACGCTTTACGCTGGCCATTCTCGGCGCCATTGCAGAAATGGAACGTTCGAAATTTTCGAGCGTGTGAAATTGGCACCTGCTGGGGCACGGCGTGAAGGTGTGAGGCTCGACAGAAAGCGCCCCAATGTGACAGACGACCAACGCTCTTCTACCAGTCATTTGTCCCTTCGAGCGGCGGCATCTACGCGGAAGGTTTCAAAGAGCTTCATCCACACGTGGCGACTTACTCGAAGTCAGAGTGACGTGCCCACGCGGCGGCCCACGCGAATCGTGACCGTCTCTGGCGACGACTGACGACCTTCGACTACGACTGACTGTTGAAATCTGGCAGAAATCACGAAAATTGGCGCGCCCGGCACGGCTCGAACGTGCGACCCCCGGCTTAGAAGGCCGGTGCTCTATCCAACTGAGCTACGGGCGCGTCAGCCCATGGTAACCGGAGATTGGCCGATGAGCCATAATCGGCGGCCATGGCGGACCTCACTCGTCGAGAGCTGATTGGTGGCGCAGGCGCGGCGGCGGCCGCAATGCTGGTGCAGCCCGATATCGTTCACGCGCAACCAGCCGCGCGCGCGATCGTGTTCACCAACACCACCGTCGTCAATCACGATCGCGTCCAGCACGACGTCGCTCTGGCCGTCGTCGCCGACGCGATCGCGGCCATCGGTTCGACGGCTCAAATCCTCAAGCAGTATCCGAACGCCGACCTCTACGACGGCCGGTACAAGGCGCTGTTCCCGGGACTGATCAACTGCCATGCGCACCTGACCGCGACCTTGCAGCGCGGCTTCAACGAAGACTTCGGGTTTCCAAATTCAATGACGCTGCCGGTCAACCCCTCCAGCCTGCTGCAGGGCGAAGAGGCGCAGTTGATGGTGGTGGTCGGCGCGCTCGAGGCGATTCGCACCGGCACCACCACGTTCGTCGAGAACGCCGGGAATATTGACCGCTACGCCGGCGCCCTGGCGAAGACCGGATTGCGGTGGGTCTTCGCCGAATCGATCCGCGACAGCGAGAACGTGCCCGGTCCGCTGACGCCTGACGGATTCGCCAAGGGCGTCACGCCGACCTTCTCGCAGCAGGCCCGTGAAGAGGGCATGCAGCGGATCAGCGATCTCTTCACCGCGTGGCACGGCAAGAACCAGGGACGCATTCGCGTGTTCCCGGCCGCCGCGCTCACCGAGACATCATCACCGGAACTGCTGCGTGCGGTGCGCGAGTTTGCCGACCGGCACGGTCTTGGCTACACGATTCATGTGAATCAGAGCATCGCCGAGTACCAGTTCATGGAGAAGTTCCATGGGCTGCGCCCGGCCGCGTATCTCGATCGCCATGGCTTCCTCGGGCCGCGCCTGTTCGCGGCGCACGCCCGCTACGTGGATGCAGGGGAGATCGCCCTGCTCGGCAAGACGCGCACCATCATTTCGCACCAGGCCGGCATGGCCGCCAACCGCGGCGTCAATCCGCCGATTCCGGCGCTGCGCGAAGCCGGCTGCCCGATCGCGCTCGGCACCGACAACAACACCAACGACGTGTTCGAGGTGATGCGCATCGCCCTGCTGATGGAGCGCATTCGCCGCACCGATCCGTTCCCCGGAGTGCGGCCGCAGCCGGAAGACATCCTCGCCGACGCCACCGACGGCGGCGCGCAGGCCGTGAACCAGCAGCAGACCATCGGCTCGCTCGAGGTGGGCAAGAAGGCCGACCTGTTCGTGCTCGACACGCTCAAGCCGTATCTTCAGCCGCACGGACGCCTGGTGTCGGCGGTCGTCCACGGCGGCCACCCTTCGGACATCGAGTCGGTGATGATCGACGGCGAGTTCGTGATGCGCCACAACAAGGTGCTGACGATGGATGAAGGGGCGATCCTGCGTCAGGCGGCCGAGGTCTCGAAGCGGATCTGGGACAAGGTCGGTCCGGTGACGATTCCGCGACTGCCGCGGCCCTAGCCGCGCGCGCAAACGACCGCCGACGGTCTGTCGAACGTTGGCTAATCGATAATCGCCTGCATCACGGCGTTCTGAAAATCCGTGCGCAGCGAGTTGACGGGCTCCTGGACCATCAGCACGCCGACCAGCTGTTCCGTGCGATCCACCCAGAAGTACGTGCCGAACGCGCCGCCCCATGAAAACGTGCCGTTTGACGCGCGGCGTCCCGCCGTCGCGTGGTCGAGGACCACGTCGACGGTCAGGCCGAATCCCATGCCTTTCGCCGTTCCGCTGGTCCCGCCGAAGAGATCGCCGACATGATTGGTCGCCATCAAGTCGACGGTTCGCGGGCTGAGCAGGCGCTTGCCATCGAGGATGCCGCCGTTGGCGAGCATCTGCCCGAAGCGCATGTAGTCTTCGGCCGTTGACCACAGTCCACCGCCACCCGAGAACAACGTCCTGGTAGCCAGCCATGCGGGCGTGTCGATGCGCACCAGCTTGCCGTCGCGTCCGCCGTAGAGCGTGACTACCCGCGGCAGGCGATCGTCGGTGGGGAAGAACGCGGTATCGGTCATTCCGAGCGGATTGAAAATCCGCTCCTCGAGGAACCGATCGAACGTCAGGCCCGATGCCACTTCGACAATGCGGCCCAGCGTCTCGATGCCGGCGAGCGCGCTGTATCGCCACTGGGTGCCCGGCTGGAAATCCAGCGGCACCTGGCCGAGCGTGGGGATGTACTTCGCAAGATTGCTCGACGTGCTGCGCGGCGCAATGCGCGCGCCTGGCCGCGTGCCGGGGCCGCCGCTCTCGAGCCCTGACGTGTGGGTCATCAGGTCACGGATGGTGATGTCGCGCTCGGCTGGAATGGTGTAAATCTCGGCCTCGCGCGCTGGTGTGGTGGGCGTGGCCGGCGCTCCCGGCGTCTTCACCAGGGCCACCTTGGCGTGCTTGAACTCGGCAATGAAGCGCGACACCGGATCGGTGAGCCGCAGCGCGCCTTCCTCCATCAACATCAGGATCGCCACACCGGTGATGGGTTTCGACATCGAGGCAATGCGGAAGATCGCGTCCTTCCGCATCGGCGTCTTCGCCTCGAGATCCATCTGGCCCTGGGCCTCGAAATGCGCGACCTTGCCGCGGCGCGAGACCATGGTGATACCGCCGGTAATCTCGCCGCGGTCGATGTAGCCCGCCATCATCTGGTTGATGCGCTTCAGCCGCTCGGACGACAGCCCAAGAGCTTCCGGTTTGTCTGAAGGAAGTGAAGCCGCGGTCAGCGCGACCGCGAGCAGGAGGATGCCGAGGCGCTGGACGGACCTGTTCATGCGGCGGATTCTAGCCGATCGTCCAGACGGCCGTTCAGAAGCCGAGCGTCGAAAAACTGAGGATGGTGACGAGAACGAGCAACGCTCGCACGACCGTCACCTTACCCCTTTACCGCGAAGCCCTTTTGCTCGAGGTGGGCGCGGACGCGACCGCGCAAATCCCCCTGCAATTCCACGCCTTCTTCGGTGGTGGAGCCCCCGCACCCGCACGCCTTCTTGAGCTCGCTGCACAGGCTTTTCAGGAACTCCGCGTTGTTGGGGAGACCGTAGACCACGGTCACGGTCTTGCCGCCGCGGCCTTTCTTTTCCATCCGCAGCTTGGCGACAACCCGATTCGGGACCGCTTCCTTGCCGGCCGACAGCGTCTGGCTGCATTGGCAGCTGGCGAGCGGCCAGCCACACTTCGGGCAGGCGCGGCCGCTGGCAGTCGAATACACAAGCCGTGAGTTCGACATGGTGATGCTGCTTCGGCTTTGACGGCCTGATGGCCCGACAGCCTGGCGGCCTAGTTCGGGATGAAGGTGAAGCGCGCGAAGCCGCTGGCCGTTCCCGACCAGGGCCACAGCGACGAATTGCTCCGCGGCCGCGCGTCGGCGCGCACCACGACATAGTATTCGCGGTTGGCCTGGAGCTGCTTGGTGTCGAACAGCGGCAGCTTGTCGAAGTTGGTGACCATCTGCGCCACTTCCGCGGGGTTCTCCACGACGAACGACTGTTCGACACGGCCGTTGCGCGACTGCGAGATGGTATGGCGCCGCGTGAGGTTGTCGTAATCCACGCTGGTCGAAACGACTGCGGTGCCGATCGTGCGATCGACCCAGGCGGCCTGGCGCATCTTGAGCTCGACGGTGTAGGTAAAGACGGTGCGGAGGCCGCTTTGAACGACCGCCTTCATCTCATCGGTCAGGCCGCCGTTGAGTGAGAAAGACACCAGCACCTGGCCGTCCTTGTAAATGGGACGAACGCGCAGCGCTTCGCCCTGCGACTGGGCCTGGACCAAGCCTGCCGGGCCGGCGATGAACGCCAAGGCCAGCAACACGCAACGGGAGTACAGACGGGCTTCCACCATCCTCACAAGTTTCAACCTGCAGACTGTAGCACACTGAACCTCATAAATGGCCGATATATCATGGGGGCACCCCATAAAATCATGGCATTCCGGCTTTTTGTCGTCGTCCTGGCCGTCGCGGCAGTCCTGGTGACGGGTCGGCGGGGGGCCGCCCAGGAAGAATTCCCGTTCGAGATCTTCGGACGATACCTCGAGTCGCTGGTCCCGCAGATCGGGATGCCGGGGGTGTCGGCGGCCATTATCCAGACTCCCCTCACTGGCCGCCCGGTCATCCGGAAGTACAACGTCGGTTACGCCGACCTCGAGCGGAAGATCCCTGCCCGGTTCGACACCCCCTACCCGATTGGGGGCGTCACCCAGGCCGTGACCGGCGTGCTGCATGGCGTGTGCATCGACCGCTTCACATCCGTCTTCAACATCGACAACGACATCCGCTCGATCGTGCCGGCGTTTCCGGTGGCCGCCACCAGCATCCGGCAGGTGCTGTCGCACTCGACTGACGGGCGGTTCCGCTACGACACCGCGCTCTTCAGCCACCTGACGCAGGTGGTGGAATCGCCGCCCTGCCTGGACCAGCCGTTCCGGAAGGCGATTGCCTCCGAGGTGCTGGATCGCATCCCGGGCGGCATGCGCCGTTCAGTGCCCGGCATGGACATCAATCGGCCTGAAGGTGCGGCCGCGCGCGCGCTGTTCGACGATGCGACGGTACGCCGCTATCAGGGTGTGCTGACCGAGCTGGCCGTGCCGTATCGCATCGATGACCGGGGCCGCGCATCGCGATCGGACTACACGTCGTTCGGACTGGACGCCACCACCGGCATGGTGTCCACCGTCGAAGACCTGGCCAACTTCGAGATCCAACTCGATCGGCGCGACGGGGTGCCGTTCAGTTCTTCGACCATCGACAAGATGTGGAGCAACCAGTCCTTCGATCTGCCGATTGGCGCCGGCGGCAGCATGGTCAAGGTCGTGATGCCGACGGGCCTGGGCTGGTTCGTGACCGTGGAATCGAACCAAACGCTGGTCTGGACCTTTGGCCACATCCGCGACGCCGCCTCGGCGCTGATCGTCAAGATGCCCCGCAAGCGGCTGACGCTGATCATGCTCGCCAACAGCGGCGGGCTGGCCAATGGCTACAACCTCGAAAATGCCACCGTCACCTCGTCGCCATTCGTGAAGGTCTTTCTGCGGTTGTTCATCTAGCGGAGTCGGGTAGACTCAAGGCCAATGGCGCGAGTGCTTCTCGTGGTCGGCATGCTGCTGGCCGTGCCGGGGGTGGCGCGCGCGGACTTGTTCCTCGTGCCGTTTGCCGGGATGAAGTTCGGCGGCTCGACGTCGATCGTCGACTTCGAATCGGCCGCCGGCAAGCGAAAGCTGGTGCTGGGCGTTGCGGCGCGCCAGGTCGACGACGGGATCATCGGCTACGAGATTGAGTTTGCCAACATCGCCGAATACTTCGCCAATCAGAAAGTGGCGGCGATTATCGGCCCGCTCGTCAAGCCTGGCAGTTCCGTCAACGATCTGGCCGGCGGCCTGGTCCTCTCGGCGCCGCCCGGGCTGACCGGCGGCGGCCTGCGTCCCTACGTGGCGGTCGGTGGCGGGTTGATCCATGCGCAATCTGAAGATGCGTTCGATGTGATCAAGGTGCGCCGGACGGTTGCGGCGTTGAGTCTCGGCGTCGGCGCGGTCGGCATGCTGACCAACAACGTCGGCGTGCGCTTCGACGTGCGCCACTTGCGAAGCATCTCGAAGGACGCGCCCACCGGCGGCGTCGGGCATCAAGTCGCCTACTCGCGATTCACCGTGGGATTGCTGCTGCGGCCTTAAGCCCGGCCGGCGAACTCCCGCGTTTCGGTGTGCACCTTCACCTTTTCGCCTTCCTTGATGAACAGCGGCACCTGGATCTCGAGGCCGGTCTCGAGCACCGCGGCCTTGGTCACGCTGCCGCTGGCGGTGTTGCCACGGACGCCCATCTCGGTGTTGGTGACCGTCAGTTCGACGTGCGGCGGAAACACGATGCCGATCGGCTGACCGTTGTAGCGGTGGATCTGCACCTCGAGGTTGTCGACCAGCAGGCCGCGGTCTTCGCCGAGCGCGTCGGCGCTGAGGGTCAGCGTCTCGTAGGTCTCCTGGTCCATGAAGTGGCAGCCGTCGCCATCCGCATAGGTGTAGGTGGCCTTCGCCATCACCAGGTCGGGCTCGCTGAACTTGTCGGCGGCCTTGAAGGTCTTGTCGAACACGGCGCGCGTGATCAGGTTGCGCATCTTCAGGCGCACCAGCGTTTGTCCGCCGCGGGCGGTCGGGGTGGACACCTCGACGTCCAGGCAGTGATAGGGCGCGTTCTCGTACTCGAAATACGACTTTCGCTTGATCTCGATGGCTTCAATAAGTGCGGGCATCCGGCTATAGTACCAGTTGATGAGCCGCGTCAAAATTCGCTACTGCGAGAATTGAAACTACCTGCCCCGCGCCTCCCGTGTGGCGGCGCTCATCAAGGATTCGATCGGGGCCGACACCCAGGTCGAACCCGGCGGTCGAGGTGAATTCTCGGTCTGGGTCGACGGCACGAAGATCGCCGAGAAGAGCC
>Ga0194132_10001803_pt1 | contig 42342 bp, 39 predicted proteins | sample TA2KigOf80mmetaG_FD_148612 | JGI IMG/M metagenome (GOLD analysis project Ga0194132, IMG submission 148612) | Freshwater microbial communities from Lake Tanganyika, Tanzania - TA2015054 Kigoma Offshore 80m | ecosystem: Environmental > Aquatic > Freshwater > Lake | place: Tanzania: Lake... | reverse complement strand
GCGCCCGTCCCGGGTCTACGTGATCATGGGCGATGGCGAGTCGAACGAGGGTTCGGTCTGGGAGGCGGCGCTGATGGCCTCCAAGCACAAGCTCGCCAATCTCACCGTCCTTCTCGACTACAACAAGATGCAGTCCTACGGCACGGTCCCGGATGTGCTGCCGCTCGAGCCGCTCGCCGACAAGTTCAAAGCCTTCGGCTTCGGCGTCGCCGAGGTGGACGGCCATGATGTCAACGATCTTCGCCGTGTCCTGAAGGCGCTGCCGGTCGATCCGGCGAAGCCGACGGCGGTCATCTGCCACACGGTCAAGGGCCGCGGCATCGCCGTCTGCGAGCACAGTGCCGCCTGGCATCACAAGGCGCGCCTGCCGCCGGACCAGGCGGCGGCGCTGCGCAAGGAACTGATGGGCGGCTGATGCGCGAGACCAGCCTCAAGATGGTGCACGAGCTGGCGAAGAAGGACCCGCGCGTGGTTTTCGTCGGCTCCGATCTCGGCGCCGGCGCGCTGGATGCGATGCGCAAGGAGATGCCTGAGCGCTTCTTCATGGAAGGCGTCTCGGAAGCCGCGATCATCGGCATGGCCGCCGGCCTCGCCATGGACGGCTACATCCCCTACGTCAACACCATCGCCACCTTCATCACGCGCCGCTGCTATGAGCAGGTCGCGGTCGACCTCTGCCTGCACAATCTCCCGGTCCGCCTGATCGCCAATGGCGGCGGCATGGTCTACGCCCCGCTCGGCCCCACGCACATGGCGATCGAGGACATCGCCATCATGCGCGCGCTGCCGAACATGTCGGTGGTCGCGGTCGCCGATGCCGAGGAGATGAAGCGCTTCATGGCCGCGACGCTCGACCACCCGAGCCCGATCTACATCCGCCTCGCCAAGGGCGGCGATCCGGTCGTGACCAGGCCCGAGCACGGCTTCACGCTCGGCAAGGCGATCGAGCTCAAGGCGCCCGGCCGTATCGGCTTCATCACCACTGGCGTCATGGCCAGCCGCGCGCTCGCCGCGAGCGAGATCATGGCCAAGACCAACACGCATGCCGGCGTGCTGCACATGCCCTCGGTCAAGCCGCTGGACGAGGCCGCGGTGCTGGCGCTCGCCGGCAAGGTGGAGAAGCTGGTCACGGTCGAGGAGCACAGCCGGATCGGCGGGATCGGCTCCGCCGTCGCCGAGCTTCTGGTCGACAAGAACGTGCGCACGCCGCTCCTCCGCCTCGCCCTTCCGGACCACTTCCCCGAAGACTACGGTAGCCAGGAGCATCTGCTCGAGCAGGCCGGGCTCTCGCCGGCCGCCATCGCCGAGGCCGCCGCACGCTGATGAAGGTCCGCTACTCCTATCTCGGACAGCAATTCGCCGATCCCGATCCGATCCTGGCCGAGCTCAAGAAGCTGGTCGCTACCGGCGACTTCACCTTGGGCAAGCCCGTCGCCGAGTTCGAGAAGCGCTTTGCCGACCTGATCGGCGTCAAGCATGCCATCGGCGTCGGCTCCGGTACCGATGCGCTGAAGCTGCCGCTGAAGGCCTGCGGCATCGGCCATGGCGACGAGGTCATCACCGCCGCCAACACCTTCGTCGCCACCGTCGGCGCCATCGCCGAGATCGGCGCCAGGCCGGTCTTCGTCGACGCCCTCGACAATTTCTGCATGGATGTCGAGAAGGTCGAGGCGGCGATCACGCCGAAGACCAAGGCGATCATGCCGGTCCACTTCACCGGCGAGATGTGCGACATGCCGCGGCTGATGGAGATCGCGACCCGGCACAAGCTGCCGGTGGTCGAGGATGCCTGCCAGGCGATCCTCGCCGAATGCGACGGCAAGCGCGGCGGCACCTGGGGCATCGGCGCCGGCTTCTCGCTGCATCCGCTGAAGAACCTCAACGTCTGGGGCGATGCAGGCATCGCCGTCACCAACGACGACGAGATGGTGAAGAAGCTGCGCCTGCTGCGCAATCACGGCCTCGCCAATCGCGACGAGGTCGAGATCCTCGGATACAACTCGCGCCTCGACTCGGTGCAGGCGGTGGTCGGCAACTGGCTGATCCCGCAGACCTTCGACATCACCGAGAAGCGCATCGCCAACGGCGCCTATTACGACCGCGCCTTCTCCGACATCAAGCAGGTGCGCGTGCCGCCGCGCTCCAACCGCGTGAAGCGCGTGTTCCACCTCTACATGATCTTCGCCGAAGACCGCGACGCGCTGCATGCGCACTGCCTGAAAGCCGGCATCTCGGCCAAGATCCACTATCCGATTCCGATCTATCGCCAGGAAGGCCTGAAGCATATCGGCCACAAGCTCGGCGACTTCCCGGTCTCCGACCGTCAGGCGGACGAGGTCTTGAGCTTCCCCGTCGACCAGCACCTGTCGCGGGCAGAGCAGGACTTCGTCATCGAGACGGTGCGCGGCTTCTATCGAAGTCGCTAGCAGCGCCATGATGCGCTCCTCCGCCGGGCTCGATATCCCCTACGTCAATCTCAAGGCCCAATACGCCGAGGAGAAGGACGAGATCCACGCCGCGGTCGAGCGCGTGTTCAGCAAGGGCGACTTCATCCTGGGCGAGGCGGTCGCCGAGTTCGAGCGGCAGCTCTCGCGGCGCTTCGGCTTCGACTATGTCGTCGCGCTCAACTCCGGCACCGACGCGCTGATGCTGGCGCTGCTGGCGCTCGGCGTCGGCCAGGGCGACGAGGTCATCACCCAGTCGAACTCCTTCGTCGCCTCGGCGGCGACGATCGTCCAGGTCGGCGCCCGGCCGGTCTTCGTCGACGTGAAGCCCGATCAGTGCATGGATCCGGCGAAGATCGAGGCGGCGATCACGGCGAAGACCAAGGCGATCATGCCGGTGCACCTCACGGGGCGGATCTGCGACATGCCGGCGATCCAGGAGATCGCCGACAGGCACAAGCTCTTCATCGTCGAGGACGCGGCGCAGTCGATCGGCTCGACCCTGCTCGACCGCCAGGCCGGCAATTGGGGCGATGCCGGCGCCTTCTCGCTGCATCCGCTGAAAAATCTCAATGCTGCAGGCGATGCCGGCTTCCTGACAACGAAGCACGCCGATGTCGCCGAGCGTATCCGGCGGTTGCGCAATCACGGCCAGACCGACCGCAACACCGTGACCGAATGGGGCATCAACTCGCGGCTGGATACGCTGCAGGCGACGCTGCTGCTGATGCGGCTCGAGCGCCTGCCAAACATCATCGCGCGCCGCCGCGCGAACGTCGAAGCCTACCGTCGCCTGCTCAATGCCAAGCACGTGTTCAGCCCGCCCTGCCGGCAGGAAGAGTTCAACACCTTCCATACCTTCGTCGTCCAGGTCGACCGCCGCGACGAGCTGCGCGAGCATCTGCATGCGAGCGGCGTCGGCTCGGCGATCCACTACCCGATCCCGATCCACCTGCAGCCTGCGGCTGCCAAGCTCGGCAGCAAACCCGGCGACCTGCCGGTCACCGAGAAACAGGCGGGCCGTATCATCTCGCTCCCCATCCATCAGTTCCTGACCGACGGCGATATCCGCCGCGTCGCCGATACAGTGAACGGCTTCTTCAAATGACCGGCGGCTTCCTCTCGAACGAAGATCGCATCCTGGGCGACGCCTTCCTCAAGGATGGCTACATCATCCGCGCGGTCGAGGATCGTGCCTCGCTCGATCGCATCCAGGCTCGCATGGCCGAGCTCGCGGCAGCGCAGCTGAAGCTCGATCCGCCGGACGATCCCAAGGCGTTCCTCGACGACATCCACAGCCAAGTCGGACCGGACAAGCTGAACGCCTTCCGCCTGGCGATGATCGCCGGTATCAACAGCGAGCCTTGGTTCCGACGCGCCTATTACAGCCTCGCCGAGAAGACCCTAGCCTCGCTGGTCGGCAACGAGCTGGCGATGCAGCGCCGCGCCAACCTCTCCATCCAGCTCCCCGGCGACGAGAGCTCGCTGCTGCCGGCGCATACCGACACCTGGGCCGGGGACTCGCCGTTCGAGGTCGTCGTCTGGCTCCCGCTGGTCGACTGCCGCGCGACCAAGAGCATGTTCATCCTGCCGCCCGCCGCTAACGCCAAGGCGGCGGCGAAGCTCTCGGACTACAACGACAAGGGCGTCGAGGCGCTCTATCGCGACTACGAGGCCGATGCGCGCTTCCTCGCCGTCGACTACGGCCAGTTCCTGCTGTTCGACCAGAACCTGATCCACGGCAATCGCGTGAACGCCGAGAAGACCACGCGCTGGACCTTCAACTGCCGCTTCAAGGGCCTCTTCACGCCCTATGCCGACAAGAAGCTCGGAGAGTTCTTCGAGCCTATCACCATGCGCCCGCAGACGCGGGTCGGGCTCGCCTACAAGCTGCCGGAGGGCTTTCAGTGAGCGAGCCCGCGCGGGCGGGCTACCGGGGCTACATCGGCAGCCGCCCCGTCCTCGGCAACCGCGCGCCGCAGGCCGTGCAGAACCTGGTGGTCCGCGACTACTGCCAGCGCAGCGGCCTCCAGTACCTGCTCTCCTCCGTCGAATACGCGATGCCTCGCTGCTACATGATGCTGAACGAGGTCCTGGCCGAGCTGCCGCGCCTGCAGGGCATCGTCTGCTACACGCTCTTCATGCTGCCGGAAGCGGCCGATCGGCGCCGCGAGGTCTACCGGCGCGTGCTCGCCGCCAAGGCGACGCTGCATACCGCGATCGAGGGCCAGGTGCTGCGCACCGCCGAGGATATCGGCCGGATCGAGGATATCTGGCTCGTGCAGCAGGCGCTCGCCCGTGCGCCGAAGACTCTCTGATGGCGCAGATCGACTTCCTGCAGGACATGCACGGGAAGACCAAGCGCGACTACGTCGCGCGCGTCACCCAGTTCGACAAGGCCGAGTGCGCGACCGTCGCCAAGCGCTTCGGCGCGGAGTACTGGGACGGGCCGCGCCAGTACGGCTATGGCGGCTATCGCTACGACGGCCGCTGGCGCCCGCTCGCCGACCGGCTGGCCGCGCATTACATGATCAAGCCGGGCGACCGGATCCTCGATGTCGGCTGCGGCAAGGGCTTTCTCCTCTACGAGCTTTCCCAATCCGTGCCCGGTGCCGAGATATTCGGACTCGACATCTCGGATTACGGCATCGCCAACGCCAAGCCCGAGGTGAAGCCGCATCTCGCGGTCGGCAACGCCAAGGCCCTTCCCTTCCCCGCCGGCAGCTTCGACGTCATCCTTTCGCTCGGCACGCTTCACAATCTTGCCGTCGAGGACACCCTCATCGCCTTCGCCGAGCTCGAGCGGGTCGGGCGCGGGCCGCGTAAATACGTGATGGTCGAGTCCTTCCGCAACGAGCGCGAGCGCGCCAACCTGCTGTACTGGCAGCTCACCTGCGAGAGCCTGCTGTCGCCGGCTAGCTGGGCCTGGGTGATCGACCAGGCGGGTTATCGCGGCGACCACGGCTTCATCTACTTCGAGTAGACTGCCTACACGATGCCTCCGTTCCGCAAGATCAACGACGAGGTTTACTACACAGACCGCGACTTCACCTCGGTCGGGCCGGAAGAGATCGCGTTCCTGAAAGCGCGCGCCGCCGAGACTCCGCGCCGGCGCACCCGCCTCTGTGCCCATCCCGATCCGAGCCACTCGCTGCACGAGATGCTGATCGTCCACGGCCGCGACGCCTATGTCCGGCCGCATCGCCATCACGGCAAGCCCGAATCCCTCCATGTCATCGAGGGAAGGGCTTCCGCCTTGATCTTCGCCGCGGATGGCCGCATCGAGCGCCGCATCTCCATGGGACCGTCGGGGTCCGGCGCTGCATTCTTCTATCGCGTCGAGACCGCGGTCTATCACTCGCTCGTCATCGACTCCGACTGGTTCGTCTTCCACGAGGCGACCTCCGGCCCCTTCGATCCGGCACAGACCGAGTGGGCGCCGTGGTCGCCGGACGGCAAGGACGAGGCCGCCGCTACGCGTTACCTCAGCGATCTCAGGAAAACGGCGTGAGCGCGCCGGGACGTTTCCTCGTTCTCGGACATGACGGGTTCATCGGCCGCGTCATCGTCGAGCGGCTTCGCGCCCGCTACCCGAAGGCCGAGCTCAACGGCCGTTCGATCGCCGATGTCGACCTGACGGCGGAAGCGTCGGCCGAGCGGATCGTCCCGCTGCTCGGCGCCGATGCCGGCGTCATCATGCTCGCGGCGATGAAGCGCCAGCTCGGCGACTCGATCGCAGCCTACGAACAGAACATGCGCATGGTCGCCAATCTCGGCCGCGCGATCGAAAGGAACCCGCCCGCGCGAGTGGTCTTCTTCTCTTCCACCGCCGTCTATGGCGAAGATGTCGCTAACACCGCGATCACCGAAGAGACACCACCCAATCTCCGGTCCTTCTACGGCCTCGCCAAGCTGTCGGGCGAGCTCCTGCTTGGCAAGGTCTGCAGCGCGCTGCCGGCGACGAGCCTCGTCTCGGTGCGGCCGCCGACGGTCTACGGGCCAGGCGAAAAGGTCGTCTCCTACGGCGTCGGCAGCTTCCTCAAGGAAGTCGCATCCGGCGGGCCGATCAGGATTTGGGGCGACGGCAGCGAGCTGCGCGAGATGATCTTCGTCGAGGATCTCGCCGAGATCGTCGCGCGGCTGTTCGAACTCGATTTCGCCGGCCCCCTCAACATCGTCGCCGGGCACAGCTACACCTTCCGCGACGTGCTCGACGCCGTGCGCGCCGTCGCCGGCCGCGAGATCGCGGTCGAGACGCGCGCGCGCTCGAAGGACAAGGTCGACAATGCCTTCGACGGCCAGCGTCTGCGCGGCCTCTTCCCCGACTTCGCCTTCACGCCGCTCACCGACGGCGTAAGGCGTACCGTAGCGCAGGAAGCGCCTTGATGGCCTGCCAAGGGTGCGGTCACTCCCCGGTCGGCCTGCTGATCGACCTCGGCACGCAGCCGATCTCGAACCGTTTCCTCACTGATCCGAAGGCCCACGAAGAGCGCTTCCCGCTCTCGGTCGGCCAGTGCAGCGCCTGCGGCCTCGTGCAGCTCGTCGACATGCCGCCTTCGACCGAGCTCTTGCCGCGCTTTGCCTGGATGACCTATCGCGAGCCCGAGGATCACATCCCCGATCTCGCCAAGCGGCTCGTCGCCGAGCTCGGCCTCGGGTCCCAATCGCGCATCTGCGCCTTCTCGGCCAAGGATCACACGACGCTGGACGCCCTGGCGCCGCTTGGCGTGACGAATGGCTGGAAGCTCTCGGCCGATCCGGCTCTGGCGGGCGGGCGCACCACCACCGCCGCCGTCGAGACGCTGACCGACATCATCACGCCCGAGATCGCCACGAGCCTGAGAGCCGCCGGCGGCGGCGGCGCCGACCTCGTCGTCATCCGCCAGATCCTCGAGCACACCGCCAACCTGCCGCGCCTATTGAAGAGCCTGCATGCGCTGCTGGCGCCGGGCGGCACCGTCATGGTCGAGATCCCGGATTGCGGCGTCTGGCTTCGGCAGGCCGATTACACCGGCATCTGGGAAGAACACCGCCTCTATCTGACGCCGGACACCGCGACCGCTGTCTTCCGCAACGGCGGCTTCGACATAAGGGCGATGCACCGCTTCCCCTACCCCTTCGAAGACTCGCTCGTCTTCCTCCTCACGCCGTCGACGGCCAAGAAGTCGGCTCCGGCCGCAAGCGCCGAGGAGCTGGAAGTCGGCCGGCGCTACGGCGCGTCCTTCAAGGAGACTTCGCGGCGTGCTGCCGCGGCGATCGCCGCGTTGCGCGAGCGCCACGGCAAGGTCGCGCTCTTCGGTGCCGGGCATTTCGCCTGCGCGTTCCTCAACTACCTCGATCTCGGCAGCCAGATCGAAGCGGTAATCGACGACAATGCGAACAAGGTCGGCCTGTTCATGCCGGGCGCGCGCCTGCCGATCATGCCGTCCAGCGTGCTCGCCGCGGGCGAGATCGGTGCCTGCCTGACCTGCTTCGCGCCGGAATTCGAGGAGAGGGTCATGGCCAAGCACGGCGCCTTCACCGCGCGCGGCGGCGTGTTCCGCTCGATCTTCCCGGCCAGCCCGCGCTACCTGCTGCGCCCTTAGACGCCTTGGAACAGGTGCCGGTGGCGCCTGAGGAAACCGCGGCCGACCCGGCATCCGGTCCGCCCCAGGGTGAAGGGCCGGCTGATCTCGTGCCAGCGCTCGTTCAGCCTCTCGTCCTCGGCGTCGTAGGGCCACCTGCCTTCGGTGCGCTCCAGCATCTCGATCGCCAGATCCAGAATGTCCTCCGCCTCGCTCGCCAGCGCTTCCAGACCCTGGGCGTTGAAGTGGTTTGAGTCGTACATGAGGGCGATCGGCAGCTTCAGATACTCCTCGAACTTGAGCATCCGTCCGGTCGCCTTGTCCCGATGCGGCTTCGGGATGATCACGTCCTTCGATGTGTGCAACATGCCGCCGATCGGAATTTAGTCCGCCGCTCCCACCGGGACGCCGAACAGCTCCGAGACCATCACCGGCCCGGAGGTCGTGCCCAGCAGGAACCGGCAGCTCGCCATCAGGAAGACATCCAGCACCTCCGACTTGAACGGCGAGCGGGCATAGTCGATGACCTGCTGCATCGGCGGCAGCGGCGTCACGGATGCGTCGCCGAGACGGATCACCCAGCCGCCCCGCCGCACGATCTCCTCCACCGCCGGGAGATAGTTCGCGATGTTGGCGTTCCGAACGGCTTCAGAGCTGTTCGTCCCCTCCTTCATGTATCCCGGCTCCCGCACATGGAGGCAGACGAACCAGGCCCCCTCCGGAACTCCCATGCGCCGGAGATCGCGCCGCCCCTGCTCGGCATGCGCTTGGGTAAGCGTCAGCAGCGGTCCGCGCCCTTGGCGTTGCCACTCTTCCTGGACCGCGTGATAGACGCGACTTCTCGAGAGCACGCGGCCATCGGGAAGGCGCAGATCCGTCAGGTTGAAGGGTATCCGCTTCTGCAGCGGCTCCAACTTCTCGATCAGTCTCGGGTCGTCGACCACCGTCACGAAGGACCGGAAGTAGTCCAGGAACGCGCCATTGGCCACGCGCTCCTTCGGCGCCAGCAGAAGTGTGACGAAGCGCGGCACCCACCCCATCGCCTTCATCTTGACATGCATGTCGAGCTGCAAGGCGATCTCGCCGATCCGTCCGATCATCGGATCTTCCGGCCAGAGGATCCGGATGCCATGCCTGCCGATCTCGTCCTCGGCCACCGCCGCCATCTGGCGTTCGATGTGCGGGCCCCCGTACCGCATGTACGCGGCCTCGTCCCCGATGTCGCGCAGGTACCCGAGCAGCGGATGAACGGTCTCCATCCGCTCGGGCATGAGCTCGGCCGCGATCCGCAACGCCGTCATCACCATGTCTTCCGGCGCGCCGAGCCCGCGCAACGCGACTGCCATCATCTCATGCGCACGGCCGTCCTTCGGATCGCGTTCGATCGCCTGGCGGAGGCTTGTCAGGCTCTGCTGCAGATGGCCCAGCCGGGCCTGCATGAAACCGAGATCGCGAAGCCCGGCGCTCGCGCGGGAGACGACCGCCATCACGCGACGCATCCAGATCTCGGCATCGCTCCTGGATTGCGCGCGGACGAACATCCAGCCGAAGCGCAGCATCGAGCCCTCGCGACTCGGCGCCAATGCCAACGCCCGCCGGAACCAGGTGCCCGCGACATCGACGCGGCCCAGCTCCGCAGCTCCCTCGGCCAAGCCTGCGAGGTACTCGACATTCGTCGGTTCCTGGAGGACGGCCGCCAGGAGATGCTCGACGCCCTCTTCGTTACGCTGCGCCGCCAAGGCGACACCGAACTGGTGGCGGACGCGCGGATCCTCCGGCCACAATCGCGCCGCGACTTCGAGCAGCGCCAGCGCCTCGGGCAGCCGGTTCTCCTCGCGATGCTGCCTCGCCGACTCGACCACGGCCCGGACGGTCAACTTCGACGCAGGATCGTCAGATGGTGATCGCGTCATCGTCGCGCTCTGCGATCAGAGACTTCGAAACAGACGCCGGTGCCGGCGGAGGAATCCGCGGCCGACGCGGCAGCCGACCTCGCCCATCGCGAAGGAGCGCGACAGGTCGTGCCAGCGCGCGTTCAGCTTCTCGTCATAGGCATCGTAGGGCCATTCGCCTTGCGTGCGCTCCATCATCTCGATGGCGAGATCCCGGATATCCTCGGCTTCGCTGCTCAGCGGCTCGAGCCCGAGCGAGGCGACGTATTCGGAGTCGTAGGTGAAGGCGAGTGGCATCTTGAGATATTCCTCGAAATGCGGCATCCGGCCCGTCGCCTTGTGGCGATAGGGTTTCGGAATGATCACATCCTTCGAGGTGTGCAGGAGACCGCCGATCGGGAAGTAGTCGGCCGCGCCGACCGGCACGCCGAAGACCTCCGAAACCATCACCGGTCCCGATGTCGTGCCGATCAGGAACCGGCAGCTCGCCATCAGGAAGATGTCCATCTCTTCCGACTTGAACGGCGAGACCGCGTAGTCGACGACCTGCGGCATCGCCGGCAGCGGCGTCATCGTCGGATCGCCAAGACGGATCACCCAGCCGTCACGGCGCGTGATCTCCTCTATCGCCGGGAGATAGGCGGTGATATCGGCATTGCGCAGCGTCTCGGAGGACCGCGCCTGCTCCTTGAGGAATCCGGGTTCGCGCACATGCACGCAGGCGAACCATGCGTCCTCGGGGACGCCCATCCTGCGCAAGCCCTCGTGTCCTCGATCGACATGAGGCTGCATGAGCCCAAGCAGGGCGCCGCGCCCCTGACGCTGCCATTCCTCCTGAACGGCGAAATAGGCCCTCGCCTTCGAGATCACCTTTCCGCTCGGCAACCGGACATAGGCCGGGTTGAACGGAATCCGTGACTTGAGCGGCGCCAGCCTATCGATGAGCTCCGGTTCGTCGACGACGGTGACGTAGGGTCGCCAGTAGTCGAGGAATGGCTGGTTGCAGACCTCCTCCTTCGGCGCCAGGAGGATGGTGACGAAAGGCGGAAGCCATCCGAGCATCTTCATCTTGACGTGCAGGTCGAGCTGAAGCGCGATCTCGCCGATGCGGCCGAGCATGCCGTCGGAGCTCAGAATGCGGAATCCGTAGGCACCGAACTCGTCGGCCGCCACCTTCTCCATCTCGCTGTTGATCCAGCGGGTCGCGTACTCGACATAGGCATCTTCGCGGCCATGGTCGCGGAGAAGCTGCACGAACGGCCCGACGATCTCACCGCGGGTCGGGTAATGGTCGGCGGCGATCTTGGCCGTACGCATGATCTGCTCCGGCGGAGCCCCGATCGCGGTCAAAGCCGCCGTCAGCTCGACATAGGCATCGGCATAGTCCGGCTGGACCTGGGTCGCGCGCAAAAAGCTGGAGAGCGCCTCGCGCATGCGGCCGCCGCGCTGCTGCGCGTCGCCGAGCATCACATAGCCTCGGCCGAAAGCTTGCTTGAGGGCAATGGCGCGCCGAATCCATCTCTCGGCATCGTCGAACTGCCCCGTACGCGACAGCATGCCGCCGAAGCGGACGACCAGCTCCGGACGCGTCGGCAAAGCGGCGACGGCGCGCCGATACCAGGCTGCCGCGGCTCGATGATCGCCCAGCGCCGAGCACGCTTCCGCAAGATCGGCTTGAAAATCGACGTTCGTCGGATCCAGCGAGACGGCGAGCTGGAGTGGAGCAACCCCTTCGCCGTCGCCGCTCGCGAGCAGCGCCACGCCCAGCTGGTGCTGGACGCGTGGGTTCTTCGGCCACAGCCGCGCCGCGGTCCTCAGCAGCGCGAGCGCTTCCCTGATCCGGCGATCTTCCCGGTGCTTTCGTGCCGCCTCGACGATGGCATCGACGGTCGTCGCCGAGGCATCCGGTTGCGGGTTGTCCGCCACCCCTATCCACTCAGAGCGCGCCGAACGACCTCCGCCGTGCGTTCAGCCTCCTCCTCGGTCAGCGAGAAGTGCGACGGGAGCCAGAGACCGCGCGCCGAGGCGTCGATCGAGGCCTCGAAGCCGAGGTCCGCCTGCTTGTAGCTCTCCTGGCGGTGGATGGGCAGCCAGAAACGGCGGCTGCCGATCTTCTCCCTGGAGAGGGCGGCCTCGACGTCATCGGCGCGGTCGATCAGCGCGTCCGTCCATTGCGTGATCTCGCCGCCATTGTGATCCACCGCCGGCAGCACGATGCCGGGGCAGTCGCCGAGGAGCTCCTGATACCAGCGATTGCGCTTGCGGAAGCCGTCGAGGCGCTGCTCCAGGCGATCGAGCTGCGCGAGGCCAACGGCAGCCTGCAGGTTGGTAAGCTTGAAGTTGAAGCCGAGAACCGGATGCAGGTCGTTGCCGCCGGTGCCCTGATGGCGTCGGCCCTGGTCCTTGAGCTCGCGCAGCCGGTCGTGGACCGTGTCCTCGTTGGTCGCGACCATGCCGCCCTGGCCGGTGGTCACCGTCTTGTTGGCCGAGAAGGAAAAAGCCGAGGCGCGGCCGAAGCTGCCGAGCGGACGGCCCTGGAAACGCGAGCCGAAGGCCTCGGCGGCATCGCAGACGAGTTCGAGGCCGCGCCGGGCGCAAAGCGCTTCGAGCGCAACATAGTCGGCGCCGCGGCCATTGACGTCGACCGGCACGATGGCGCGCGTCCTAGGCCCGATCGCCGCCTCGGCCTTGGCGATGTCGAGGGCGAAGCGGCGCGGCTCGACATCGACGAGCCTGACCGAGGCACCGGTCAGGCGAACGGCATTGGCGGTGGCGATGAAGGTGAGGTTCGGCACGATGACCTCGTCGCCCGCGCCGATCCCGACCGCCATCAGGCCGAGCGCGATGCCGACCGTGCCGCTGGTGACGCCGACGCAATACTTGACGCCGAGCATCTCGGCGCAGCGCTTCTCGAAGTCGCGCGTAACGTTGCCGTCATTGATGTAGTTGGACGCGATGACCTGGGCGACGCGCGCCGCGTCCTCAGGTCCGGTTTCGACCGAGAACCACGGGATCGGCTTGCTCACGGCTTCGGCTCCCGTTTGCGACGGCGCTCGAGCGGGCGTGCCGGAACGCCGACCACGGTCATGCCTTCCGGCACGTCGGACGCGACCACCGCTCCGGCACCGATGGTCGCGCCTTTGCCGACCTTGACCTTGGGCAGGATGATCGCGCCGGCGCCGACATAGACCCGGTCTTCCAGCGTCACGGCGCCGAGTAGCGTGCAGCCTGGCGCCAAGGTCACGCAATCGCCGACACGACCGTCATGATGCACGGTGGCGCCGACATTCATCTTCACCGCGGTGCCGAGCACCGCATCAGGCAGCACGCGGGCACCGCGCTGCACGACGCAGCCAGGCCCGAGCATGGCGCTCTTCGCGACATAGCCGTCACGCGCGACGATCGTCCGGAGCGACTCCGTCCCATAATGCGCGACGAGCTTCGACTTTAGGCCCGTCGGGTCGATCGAGAGGACGATGCCGAGGTCGGGGCGCGAAGCGCGCACCTGCGCCCATTCCTCGTCGCCGCCGAGACGCGGGAGGCCGAGCGCATCGGCGGCGGGATGCCTGTCGAAGACGCCGACCAGGTCCCAGTCGACGAGCTCCTGGATCATGTCGATCATGTCCTTGTCGACACCGACCATGGCGATCGGCCGCGCCATCTAGACCTCCAGCACGCGGGGTGTCGGCAGCGGCACGATGAACTTCCCCTTGAAGCCTTTCTCGCGCAGCTTCGGCGCCAGCTCCTCGCCGATATGCCAGGAGAGGAACAGCGCGTATTCCGGCTGGTCGGTGAAGAGCTTCGACTCGTCGAGCACCGGAATGCGGGTCGAGGGGATGTATTTATTCAGCTTGTCCGATCCCGGGACCTCGAGCACGCACTCCATCAAGCCGTCGTCGAGGCCGACATAGTTGATCAGCGTCGAGGCTCGGCTCGGCGCGCCGATGCCGTAGATGCGACCGCCCGCCTTCTTGATCGGCTGGATCAGCGCATGCAGGTCGAGCTTCGACTGGCGCACGCGGCGGCGGAACTCGTCGAACACCTTGCCGTCCTGCAGCCCCTGCTGGCGCTCTTCTTCGAGGAAGGCAGCGACGCTCGGCTCGATCTTGCGTTCGCCCTTGCGCGCCGAATAGACGCGGATCGAGCCGCCATGGGTCGGGATCCGCCGCACATGGAAGATCTCCATACCGTGCCGGCCGAACAGCTCGTTCAGGCTGCCGACCGAGTAGTAGCGCAGATGCTCATGATAGATGGTGTCGTACTGGAGCGTGCGGACCAGGTCGCCGAGATAGTGGTTCTCGGAGATGAACACGCCCTTCGGCCCGAGCAGCTCGAGGATGCCGTCGACGACGCCATGCGCGTCGCCGATATGGGCGAAGACATTGGCGGCGGTGATCAGCTTGGCCGGGCCGATCTCCTTCCTCGCCTTGGCCGCGGTCGCCTTGCCGAAGAAGGCAATCCAGGTGCGGATGCCCTTGCCGTTGGCGACATCGCCGGCGCCCGAAGGCTCGATGCCGAGCACCTTGTTTCCGGCGTTGTGGAAGTTCGACAGCAACGTGCCGTCGTTCGAGCCGATATCGACGACGAGGTCCTCGCTGCCGAGGCCGACGATCGGTGTCGCCTCCTTCTGCAGGTCGGCGAAGTTCTCGCGGAGGATCCGCGTCGTGCCGCTGCGGTAGGGATATGTCGGCGGGAACAGGATTTCGGGCTTCACCTCGGTGCCGATCTGCACCAGCGAGCAATCCTCGCAGCGGATCCACTCGAGCGGGAAGGTCGGCTGTTCCTCGGCTCGCGTCCCGACCTTGGGCATCGTGTTGACCGGCGCGACATAGGCGACGAACAGGATCGAGCGGAGCTTCTCGCCGCCGCAGATCTGGCAGCGCGTGACGGGGCGGGAGAGCGGCTCGGTCATTTGGCGTCTTTTGGCTTCAGGTGTCGGTTCTTCACATACCAGTCGACCACCGGGGCAATGCCCTCGGCAAAGGGAATCTTCGGCTCGAAGCCGAGCTTCCGCAGGCGCCCGATATCCGGGGACCGGCGCCGCGTCTGGCCCGCAGGCGAGGAACCGAAGACGAGCTCGGCCTCGCGGCCGAAGCAGCCGACGATTCTCCGCGCCACCTCGGCAATGGTCAGCTCCTCGGGGTTGCCGATATGCGTGATCGACAGATGCGGCGCCTTGTCGATCACGGTGACCAGGCCGGTGGTGAAATCGTCGACATGGATGAAGGCGCGGGTCTGCTTGCCGTCACCCTGGATCTGGAATCGGACCTTGCCGGCGGGCTGGGCTTTCACCTCGTCGTCGGCGCGAAGCGCCAGCTCGGGCACGACATGCTCGAATCCCATGTCGGCGCCATAGACATTGTGCGGACGGAAGACCGCGACGCGCTCGAAGCCAGTGCGGCCGTAGTTGAGCGCGATCAGCTCGCTCGCCAGCTTCTGCCCGCCATAGGAGTAGCGCGGGTTGAGCGGGTCGGGAACGATCATGGGCGCCGTTTCATCGGTCGGGACGGTCGGCGGCGTCTGATAGACCTCCGAGGAGGAGGCGACGACGAGATCGCCGATGCCATTGGCCCGGCAGGCATCGACGACCGCAAGGATGCCGCGGATGCCGACATCGAGGACCAGCTCCGGCTGCGAATAGAAATAGGCCGTGCCGTTGACCGAGGCCATGTGGACAATGCGCGCGCACCCCTTGGCCGCCTTCGTCACCGCCGCGGCGTCGCGGATATCGGCCTCGACCATCTCGACGCGATCGAGCACGCCCGCTAGCCGTCGTGGATTGCCGCGCCAGTTGTTGTCGAGGACGCGGACCCGCCGGCCCATCGAGACGAGGCGATTGACCAGCGCAGCACCGAGAAAGCCGGTTCCGCCGGTGACAAGGGTCGGACCGGTCACGAGGCCTTGCGCCCGACGCCGTGACTGCCGAGGCAGACATAGGCCCGGCCCTCGGGCATGCGCACGCTGCCGGGCGCGAAATTGTTCCAGAGATCGTAGATGATCCCCGGCTTGGCCATGCGATCCGCCAGCGACTCGAGCGGCATCGAGGCGAAGACCGGATGATTGTTGTGCATAACCGCAACATGCGCGCCGGCGAGAACGTCGGGCAGCGAGGCCATCGGCTCTAGCCCGAAGGCGCGCTGGGCCTCGGCCGGGACCACCGCGTCGAAGCCGCGGAAGGTGGCGCCGGGGAAGGCTTGCTTGAGCTTTGCGAGCAGCGGCTTCGCCGTCGTGCCGCGAAGGTCGTCGGTCGGCGGCCGCCCCTTGAACGCGATTCCGAGAAGCGCCACGACCGGCTTCGCCGGAAGCCCGCCGAGACGCTCCGCATGCGCCTTGATCGCGGCGACCACTTCGTCGGGCTGGCGCTCGTTGATCATGCGCGCCGCCAGCGTCATCTCCGGCTTGATGCCGTGCCGCTCGACGCTCTCGGCCAGGATGTAGCTGTCCTTCTCGAGGCAAGGACCGCCGACCGGTCCCGGCATCGGCAGGTTGGTGCGCGGATAGCCGCGCTTGCCCGCCTGGATGACTTCGGCCGCCGAGATGCCGACCGCATCGCAGACGCGCGCGACCTCGTTCGAATACGCGAAGTGCACGTCGCGCTGCGAGTTGTCGACGAGCTTCACCATCTCGGCGGTCTCGACCGAGGAGACGCGCACCACCGTCGGCGTCAGGAACTGGAACAGCTGGCCGGCACGCACTGTGGTATCGAGCGTCTCGCCGCCGACGATCTGCGGCAGCCAGCGCAGTTCCTCCAGCGCCTGGCCTTCGACTGTCCGCTCGGGACAGAAGGCGAGGTCGAAGCGCTTGCCCGAGGATTCCAGGATCGGATGGACGAGCTCGCGCGTCGTACCGATCTTGACCGTCGAGCGCATTATCACGAGGTCGTCGTCCTTGATGTTCTTGGCGACCTCGCGCGACACGCTCTCGACCATGTCCATGCGCGCCCGGCCGTTCGGCCCCATCGGCGTGCCGACAGTGATGATCCAGACCGTCGCCGGGCAGTCCTTCGGGATCTTCGGTAAGATCTTGAGCTGCCCGTTGCGCACGGCTCGGCTCAGGCGCTCGGTGATGCCGGGCTCGGAGAAGTGCGCCTTCCCTTCCTTCATCAGCTTGACGAGCTCTTCGCGAATCTCGATGCCCCAGACCTCGAAGCCGACCTCGACCATCACGGTCGCCAGGGTCAGTCCGACATATCCGAGGCCCATGATGCAGACGACGCGATCGCGAAATCCGTCGGGAACGGTATTGGTCATGCGAATCGGACGTCCTTCAAGGTGCGGCGGAGTATAGAAGGCGCTCCCCAGGGCGCAAGCAGAGGGGGCGCAAGCAGATGGCCGCCAGGAAGCACGTGGTGTAGCTTCGCCCGGCGATGAACACCGCCGCAGAGCTTGAGAACGCCCGTGCGCTGCATCGCCTCGGGCGCCACAAGGCCGCCGCCGAGATCTGCCAAAGAATTCTCGATCGCCAGCCGAACCAGGCCGACGCCCTGCTGATCCTCGGGGCGATCGCCGACGCCCTCGGCAACTCGCACGCGTCGCTCGGCTTTCTCATGCGAATCGTCGACCGCGATCCGAGCTACCCGGGGGCAGCCGTGCTGCTTGCGGATGTTCTCACCAAGCTCGGAGCGGCGGATGGCGCGGTCGCCTGGTACCAGGCAGCCTTGGCCATGGACCGCGATGCCGAGCGCGCGGTGCCGCCGCTTGCCCGCGCCCTCGCCGCCGCGGGGAAGCTCGGTGAGTTGGCGAAGCTGACGGAAGAGCAGCTCGCGAAGGCCCGTCCGGAGCTCGCCCTCGTCGCCGCGCGCGCCGGTGGCCCAGGAGCGCGAAGCCATGCCGGCGTCATGCGGGCGCTCGGCCTGTCGCTGATCGCGACGGGAGAGCCTTCCCTCGCCGCCTCGCCGCTGAGATCGGCGACGGCGGCGCAGCCGGGCGACGCCGAAGCGCTGGCAGCCTTTGCGCATGCGCTCGGGCGCGATGCCCGCTGGCTCGTCCGCGCGCTCGCCGTCCGGCCGAGTTCCGAAGGCCGCGTCGCGCTTGGCGAGGCTTTCGCGCGCGATGGCAAGGTCGCGGCGGCGAGCGCGGCTTTCGACGCGGTGCTCGCCATGGACGCCAAGCACGGTGCGGCACTTCGCGGTCTCGCCCGGCTCCGCCTTCGCCTCGGCGAAGTCGAAGCCGCCATCAGCCTCGCCCGTCGACGGCTCGGCGACGACCCCGAGGACGCCGAGGCCGGCGCCCTCCTCGGCGTGGCACTGGCGCGTCGGGGCCTCGCCGCCTCGGCCATCACCTTCGCGCAGAGTGCCACCAAGGCCTGTCGCCGCGAGGTCGCCCGTGCTATCGCTGAAGGCGTCCTGACCGTCGCGCCGGACTGTTACGACGCCTGGCGGATGATCGGCACCGCGCGCGGTTTCCGCATTGCCTTGGTTCATGAACCGGCGAACGCCGCCGCCATGGTCGGCTTCGCCGAAGGGGACGATGATCGGGCGCTGACATGGCTCGAGCGCGCGATTCGCTTCGACGGTCAGCCGCCGACCGTGCTGGCTCTGGCGCGCGCGTTGATCGGAACCGGAGCGAAGGACGCCGCGCTGGAACTGCTGCGTCCGCTGCTGGCGACGATCGAACGACAAAGATCGCCGATGGTAGTGGAGTTCGCCGGCCTCCTGGTCGATGTCGGCGAAGCCGAAACGGCGGGCCGCTTCCTCCAGGCGATCGCCACGAACGATCCATCCGACGCCAACGTCGCGCATCAGCTGATCCGCGCCCTGGTAGCGCATGGAGACGCGGCGGCGCTGACGCGAGTCGGTCAGAACTACCTTGTGAAGGACGAGCCTCGATTCGCCGCCGACGCCTTCGCAGCCGCGCGCAAGATCAAGCCCGACAACGGCCAGCTTTCCTTCCTGCACGGCCGCGCGCTTTGGGACAACGATGAGAAGACCGCGGCCATCGACGCCTTCGTCGACGCGGCGGAGGCGGCGGGCGATGACAACCTCGACCTGATGACCAGGGCCGGCGAGGCGCTGATCGCCTTGCAGGCCACCGATCTCGGCCTGCGCTATCTCGGCCGCTCGGTCGAGCGCGACTTCGACAATCCCTCGCGCCACATCTACCCTTACGTCTTCAATTTCCTGAATCAATGTGACTGGCCGGCAAGACGCGCCTATGTCGAGCGGCTGACACGGCTCGGCGAGACGAAGATCGCAAGGGACGATCCGGATTTCCGGCTGAATCCGAGCGTCTGGGTGTTTCTCGCGGCCGAGCGGGACCTCATGTACCGGTCCGCCAACCACTTCGCCAGGCATCACTTCCCTCAGGTCCCGCGACCGCCGGCGGCCCCGCGCGATGCCGATCCCGAGCGGCGGATCCGGCTAGGCTATATGTCGGCGTTCCTGCAAGCCCATCACATCGGCTACAGCCTGACCGGCGTGCTGCAGGGCCACGATCGCAGCCAAGTGGAAATCTACCTCTACGGTCTGACGCGCGACGATGCGGTCCAGGCCGGACTCAAGCGCGAGGCGCACTCGTTCCGCTCAATCGACGACAAGTCGCCGGCGGCGATCGCGCGGATGATCGCCAGCGACGGCATCGACGTCCTGGTCGACCTCGACGGCTACGTGAACAGCGCAAGCGGGCTGCTCACGCTCGAGATCGCGAGCGAGCGCCCGGCACCGATCCAGATGCTCTATCACAACTATGTCGGCCCGACCGGGACCAGCTTCGTCGACTATGTGGTGGCCGACCGCGAGCTGCTCGACGCGCATGACGATGCCGGCTATCGCGAGCGGCTGATCCGGCTGCCGCCCTGCTACTACCCGGCGGCGCCCCTGCCCAAGGCGGAGATCGTGACCAACCGGCAAAGCTGGGGCCTGCCCGAGCATGGCGCCGTCTTCTGCAACTTCGGCCATTTCTACAAGATCGAGCCGACCTGCTTCGACGTCTGGATGCGGATCCTGAAGCAAGTGCCGGGCAGCGTCCTCTGGATGAACCACTGGGACACGCCCCAGGCAGTCGCCAACATGCAGCGTGAGGCGGAAGCACGGGGCGTCGATCCTTCTCGCCTCGTCTTCTCATCCCTGGCCGAGAAGCCGACGCACATGGCGCGGCTGGCGCTCGCCGACCTTTTCCTCGACACCTTTGTCTACGCCTCGGGCGTGACGAGCCTCGATGCCCTCTGGGGCGGGGTCCCGGTGCTCACCGTCCGCGGCTCGACCTTCGCGCGCCGGGTCGGCGCGAGCCTGAATGCCGGCATCGGGCTGGAGGAGCTCACCTGCGAAAGCCCCGAGGCCTTCGAGCGGATGGCAGTGGCGCTGGCCACCGACCGGCACCGGCTCCAGGGGCTCAAGGCCAGGCTGCGCCAGAATCTCAGGACTTGGCCGCTTTTCGACCAGGCGCGGCTCGCCGGCAACCTCGAGAAGGCATATAGGGTCGCATTTCGACGTTACGTCGCGGGAATGCCGCCGGAAAGCTTCGAGATTCGCGCCTGAAAGCCGGGCAAGTCTTGCCGGGTCGAGTCCGGCTCCAAGCCTTCGAAAGCCCCGGTTTCCGGGTCGCTCCATCGCCCCTAACCCCTTTGGAGCACTGACGAAACTCCCTGGCCCGGTTCCTGCATTTCTCTGCGGCGTCGAACCCGTTCGCTGAGGAGTGTCATGGAATCCACGATGTATCTTGCGATCGCGCGCCAAGCGGTGCTGCGCCGTGAGATGGAGTCCCTGGCGAACAACATCGCGAACGCCAACACCTCCGGCTACAAGTCCCAAGCGCCCCTGTTCAAGGAAGTCCTGACCAAGACCTCCCCGACCGAGTACGTGTCCCAGGTCATCGACCAGGGCCTGATGATGAACACCTCGGACGGCCCCCTCAGGAACACCGACAACAACTACGATTTCGGCATCCGCGGCGCCGGCTACTTCGCCATCGCGACGCCGGGCGGCGAGCGCTACACGCGCAACGGCAACTTCAAGCTCGACGCCAATAGCCGCCTGGTCACCCAGACCGACAACGGCGTGCTCGGCGCCGACAACCGCCCGATCACGATCCCGCCGAACGCCGGCGATATCCGCGTCGCCGGCGACGGCACCATCCTTGCCGGGACCCAGGTCGTCGGCCAGATGAAGATCGTCGGCTTCGCCAACGACCGCCAGCTCAAGCGCGGTCCCAACAGCCTCCTGATCGCCAACGAAGCGCCGCAGCGCGCTCCCCAGGCCAAGGTCGTCCAGGGCGTCGTCGAGGACTCCAACGTGGTCCCGATGTTCGAGCTCTCGCGGATGACCGAGGTGGTTCGCGGCTACCAGCAGGCGAACAACATTATCGATCAGGAACACAATCGTCAGCGCGACGCCGTTCGTCGCCTCGGCAGGCCTTCGGGCGCCGCTTAAGGAATCTAAGGGAGCTTAATCGCCATGCGTGCCCTCACCATCGCCGCCACCGGAATGTTGGCCCAGCAGACCAACGTCGAGGTGATCTCCAACAACATCGCCAACCTGAACACGACCGCGTTCAAACGGTCCCGTGTCGAGTTCCAGGACCTGCTCTATCAGGATCAGAGGCGCGTCGGTTCGGCATCGTCGGAAGCGGGCACGATCGTCCCCTCCGGTCTGCAGGTCGGCCTCGGCGTTCGCGCCGCGGCGGTGTACCGGCTGAACCAGCAGGGCACGCTGCAGCTAACCGAGAACACGCTCGATGTCGGCATCCGCGGCGAGGGCTTCTTCAACATCCAGCTGCCGAACGGCCAGACCGCCTACACCCGCTCCGGCTCCTTCCAGCTCTCGCCGACCGGCCAGATCGTGACCCAGGACGGCTTCACCGTGCTGCCCGGCATCACGGTGCCGCAGAACACCCTCGACATCTCTATCAACGCTGCCGGTCAGGTCTACGCCAAGCTCGACGGCGTGGTGGCTCCGCAGCTCCTCGGCCAGTTCACGCTCTCCAACTTCCCGAACGTCGCTGGTCTCGAGTCGGTCGGTCAGAACCTGATGCTGCAGACGCCCGCCTCGGGCGCCCCGGTCGCCGGCACCGCCGCCGCGCTCGGCTTCGGCACGATCCAGCAGGGCTTCCTCGAAGCCTCGAACATCAACGCGGTCGCCGAGATCACCAACCTGATCACCGCCCAGCACGCCTACGAGCTCAACTCGAAGGTCATCTCGTCCGCCGACGACATGATGTCGACGATCAACCAGCTGAAGTAGTCCGCTGACCCGAAAGCCTAACAAAATGATCCGCACGCTTCGCCTTCTCGCTCTCGCCCTCCCCGTCGCGCTCGCGCCTCTTTCGGCGAGCGTCGCCGACCTCGGCAAGCCGGTCCTGAAGCTCAAGGCCCAGGTTTCCGGCGACATGGTCCGCCTCGGCGATCTGTTCGAGAACATCGCGGCCGAAAAGGCAGAGATCCGCGTCGACCAGGCGCCGGCCCCCGGCAACTCGCTCACCTACCAGCCCTCTCAGCTCGCGGCCTTCGCCCGCATGCACGGACTCGACTGGAAGCCGCAGACCTACATGGACAAGGTCGTGCTCGAGCGCCAGGGCCAGCTCGTCTCGAAGGCGACGGTCGATGCCGCGCTCAGGAAGGCCCTGGCGGCGAAGGGCGTGACCGGCGAGCTCGAGTTCGAGATCGCGAGCCGCGCCTACCAGCTCTACGTTTCCGAGGTCCAGGCTCCGACCGTCGCGGTCGAGCTCAACCACTACGATCCGGACAGCCGCTCCTTCATCGCGGAGTTCCGGGCCCCCGCGGACGAGCCGCGCGCCGACCGCGTGCGTGTCGCCGGCCGCGCGCACACGATGATCGACGTCCCGGTCTTCACCCGCCGGATGATGCCGAACGAGATCGTCCGCGCCTCCGATCTGAGCTGGGTCAAGATGCGCTCGGGCCCGATGCTCGCCAACAACGTGACCCTGCTCGAGGACATTATCGGCAAGACGCCGAAGCGTCCGATCCAGGCCGGCCAGCCGATCCGCCAGGCCGATGTCGGCGCCTTCACCCTGGTCCAGCGCAACGAGAGCGTGACCATGATCCTGCGCACGCGGTCGATGACGCTCACCGTCCAGGGCAAGGCGCTCGAAGACGGCGGCGAGGGCCAGACGATCCGGGTGCAGAACCCGAAGAGCAACCGCACGGTCGAAGGGCGCGTCACGGGTCCCGGCGAGGTCACGGTCATCACCGGCCCCCTCTCGGCCGCCGCCTCCTCCCTGTCGCGCACCGTTCAGCGCTGAACGACAAGACTCCAGAAGGAATCGCGTCCATGCGTCTCGCCCGCCTCGCCTCTCTCGGACTTGCCGTCGTCGCCCTCGCCGGCTGCTCTGCGCTCGATCGCCTGGCCGGCATCGGCGAGAAGCCGGACATGACGGCGATCCAGAACCCGCAGGCCTCGGCCGGCTATCGTCCGGTCAGCATGCCGATGCCGCCCCCGCTGACCGCCGAGCGCCAGCCGGCTTCGCTGTGGGCGGCGGGATCGCGCGGCTTCTTCAAGGACCAGCGCGCCAGCCGCGTCGGCGACATCCTGACCGTGCTGATCGAGATCAACGACAAGGGCGAGCTCGAGAACACCACGACCCGGGCCCGCACCAACACCGACAGCGCCAGCCTGAACAACCTGTTCGGCCTGCAGGGCCTCATCAACAGGGCGCTGCCGGGAACGGACAACCAGACCCTCGTCGACATGTCGTCGTCGCTCTCGAACGAAGGCAAGGGCACGATCGACCGCAGCGAAGAGATCAACCTCAAGGTCGCCGCGACCGTCACCCAGCTCCTGCCCAACGGCAACATGGTGGTCATCGGACGCCAGGAGGTCCGGGTCAACTACGAGGTCCGCGAGCTGCAGATCGCCGGCGTCATCCGACCGGCGGACATCACCACGCTCAACACCATCTCCTACGAGAAGATGGCCGAGGCGCGGATCTCCTACGGCGGCCGCGGCCACATCACCGACATGCAGCAGCCGCGCTACGGCTCGCAGGTCCTCGACATCCTCCTGCCCTTCTGATCGGCAGGAGCCGCTCTCCGAGGCGCGCCGGTTTCCCCCACCCCGCCGGCCGCAACGGAAAAGAGGGCCGGTGCCGAAAGGCACCGGCCCTTCCCTTGACTTGAGGGGATCGCGGGTCCAGGTTCCGAGGTGCGTCGCATCGCGCTGAACGGCCGGCGACGAACCACAGGAGCCGCGAGCATCGCATGTTGGCGACGGCCAGCACCCTTCCCGATGAGACGACCTCCAAGGAGCCGACTCGCGAAGCCGCGAGTCGCACTACTGCTCTTGCGCTCGAGCATTTTCGGGCCGGACGAGTGGACGAGGCGGATCGCCTCTGCCGCGATGCGCTGGCAACCGGAGCGGAGAGCGCCTGGGCCAACCATCTCGTCGGCCTGATCGCGCTGGGCCGAGGACGGACGGACGAGGGTCTCGCCGCGATCAAGCGATCCCTCGCGCTCGATCCTTCCGTCGACGATTTTCTTTTCAACCATGCCTTCGCCAGAATCTCGCGCTCTGATCCGCTGACCACCCTGATCGAGGCCGCTCGCGCCATTTCGGTCAATCCTGCGCATGGCCCTTCGCGCCTGCTGCGCGGAGAGGTGATGGCGAAGATCTCGGACGAACCCGGCGACGATGGACGCGTCGTCTCCCGTGCTCGCATTGTCGCGCTTCTCGACAGTCTCGAGCATATCTCGTCGCGCGACTACTACGACGCCAAACGTGGTCAGGTGAACGAGTTCGTTCGGGCACAGGATTCGGCGGCTACGATCGAGATCAACGACTCCTGCAACATCGATTGCGTGATGTGCAGAACTTCAGAAGCCAGCCGCCCCAAGGGCCTCATGAAGCTTTCGCTGTTCGAGGAGATCGTTGCGAAGCTGGCGAGGTCCGGTCCTGTCGACGTCGCGCTGCATACGATCGGCGACCCGCTGGCCAACAAACGCCTTCCCGATTATCTCGCGATCCTGAGGAAGCATGGCGGCATCGTGCGGTTCCTGTCGTCGAACTGCCTGATGATGGATCGGCATATCGATACGCTGTTCGAGTATCGCGACATCATCGGCACAATCCGCCCCTCGATCGACGCCGCCTCCAAGCAGGTCTACGAACTGATCCGGTTCGGGGGCAAATGGGAGACTCTGATCGAGAATCTCAACCTCTTCGCCGAGAGGAACAGGCGCTCGAACAATCCCTTCCCGGTGTTCGTCAACAACACCATCTCGAAGGACAATTTCCACGAGATCGGCCTGATCCCAGAGGTTTTCTCGTTCCTCACCAGCTTCGAGAATTTCGGCTTCGGCTTCGTGAATTCGCTCGCACCGCGCAACGACTACTTCTTCGCGGCGAACTACTTCGAGGAGCACTACGTTCAGAACTCGCCATGCGGCCTGCTCTGGAACCGCCCCCACATCCTGAAGGACGGCAGCATCACGACGTGCTGTCGCGACTACAACGGGGAGCTGATCTTCGGCGACTTCAAGACGGAGACGGTCGATACCGCGCTCAACAATGAGCACATCCGCGCGCTCAGACGCGCCCACATCGCCAACGACACCTCGCAGATGCCCGAGCTTTGCCGCAAGTGCTACGTCGTCGACGAACGCCTGGACACCCTCCTCAACGAGATCTTCCAGTACTTCGCCCGGTTCGTCCGCAGCGGCGGACGAGTCCTCCAGCAGCATCTCGACCAGATCGGGCCGCTGCTCAAAGGTCGCGACTATCGTGCGGTGCTGGCCGTCGTCGACTCGATGTAGGCGGCGCGGCCGCGCCCGCCCCGATCAGTCATCCCGGTGCGTCCGCTCGAGCCGTTCATGGCGCTCCTGCGCCTCGAGGCTCAGCGTCGCGATCGGGCGCGCTTCGAGCCGGCGGAGCGAAATCGGCTCGTCGGTCTCTTCGCAATATCCATAGGTACCGTCGATGATGCGCTGCAGCGCCTCGTCGATCTTGGAGATCAGCTTGCGCTCGCGATCACGGGTGCGAAGTTCGATCGCGTGATCGGTTTCAAGCGAGGCGCGGTCGGCCATGTCGGGCTGCTGCAGATTCTCCTCGGTCAGGTGACGCAAGGTGATGTTCGCTTCCCGCAACAACTCCTCGCGCCAGCGCAGCAGTTTCTGGCGGAAGTACTCCCGCTGCTGCGGGTTCATGAACTCCTCCTCGTCGGAGGGGCGGTAGTGAGGCGGAAGCTTAATCGGCAGCGAATTCTTCGAAGCCACGGATGCCCTCTTGCTGTGCCTACCCTGAAGGCGCGCGGAGCATACAGAGGGTGCCTGCGGGCATCAAGCGTCGCACGCGCCCTAACGTGAGCCGCAGGCCATTGAAAAATATGACAATTTTATCAAAGGCCTCAGAGGCCGAGGTGACACGAGCGTCGGGTCTAGCCCTGGCTGTCCAGCTTCGCGAGCTCGACTCGGGCGCGAAGTTCGATCTCGTCCAGGATCTCGGAGAGCCGCGGATCGGCGACCTGATCGCGTTGCTCGCGCACCAGCTGGTCGAGTGCCTCAAGCCGGTCGCGCGGGATGCCGCCCTCGAGCAGGCCGACCCGAATCTCTTCCAGCCGGTCGAGCATGTCTTCGGCTCGCTTCTTCGACCGACCGCCCGAGCGGTCGGTGGCGTCGCGCAACCCCATCAGAGGGTCGACCATCGCGGTCGCGCCGGTCGCGCGCGGGGCTTCCGGCTCGTCGAGGCCCCCGAGCAGCTTCGAGAACTCGCCCGGCTTCGCCTGGGCCCCCTTATCGGAGCGGCGGACCGAGGCAGCCTTCGCTGTGCCCGTCGGATCGACTTTCATGGGCCTCCTGTCCGTAACGCCCCCTATATATCGTTACGGAAACAGCGGGAGCAACAAGTTAAACGGTCGCGTGCGAACGGCACTCTAACATAGATGAGGTATCGCCCCTCCCGGCAAATTCTGCCGGGCCACGCCTTCCCGGTTACCCGCTGAGGGCCGGAAAGGCGGCGGAACTCGGCGAATTTCCCTTCCCTTTCCGTGGCATGGTTCTGGCATCAGAAGGAGCCGCAAGGAGTGCTTCATGACTGCCCGACCGGTATTTCCTTTCAAGCTCGGCCGACTTCTCGCCGCCTTCCTGGTGCTGCTCGCGCTCGCACCGGCGAGCGCCCTTTCACAGTCGCGGATCAAGGATATCGCCGACTTCGAAGGCATTCGCGACAATATGCTGGTCGGTTACGGCCTAGTCGTCGGCCTCAACGGCACCGGCGACTCGCTGCAGAACTCGGTGTTCACCAAGGAGAGCCTGGTCGGCATGCTCGACCGCCTCGGCGTGAACGCGCGTAACGACAGCCTCCGCACTAAGAACATCGCCGCCGTCATGGTGACGGCGACCCTCCCCCCCTTCGCCCGCCAGGGCACGCGCCTCGACATTGTCGTCTCCACGCTCGGCGACGCCGGCAACCTGCTGGGCGGGACGCTCCTGGTGACGCCGCTGGTCGGTGCCGATTCCGAGGTCTACGCGATCGCGCAGGGCACGGTCGCGGTCTCCGGCTTCTCCGCCCAGGGCCAGGGCGCGTCGGTCAGCCGGGGCGTACCGACCGCCGGCCGCATCGCCAACGGCGCGATCGTCGAGCGCGAGGTCGCCTTCCAGCTGACCCAGCTCGATCTCGTGCGCATCGCGCTCCGTAACCCCGATCTCACCACGGCTCGCCGCGTCGCCCAGGCGATCAACGCGTTCGTCGGCGTCCCCGCCGCTCGCTCGCTCGATCCCGGCACCGTCGCGATGCAGATTCCGGTCAATTATCAGAACGACGTGGTCGGCTTGCTGACGGATGTCGAGCAGCTGCGTGTCGCGCCGGACCAGGTCGCCAAGGTCGTCATCGACGAGCAGTCCGGAACCATCGTCATGGGCGAGAACGTGCGCATCTCGACGGTCGCTATCGCCCAGGGGAACCTGACCATCCGCATCACCGAGACGCCGCAGGTCTCGCAGCCCGAAGCGTTCTCGCAAGGCGGCACGACGCAGGTGGTGCCGCGCACGCAGATCGACGTCGACTCGGGCGAAGGCAAGAAGTTCGGCGTCATGCGCGCCGGCGTCACGCTCCAGGAGCTCGTCGACGGGCTGAATGCGCTCGGCGTCAGCCCGCGCGACATGATCTCGATCCTGCAATCGATCAAGGCCGCTGGAGCGCTCCAGGCCGAGATCGTGCTGATGTGAGGATGAGCCGATGACCTCCGCCCTCCCCGCCGCCGGCATGGACGCGCAGACGCTGAAGAACGTCCAGCCGATGAAGTCCTTCGACGTCAAGAACCCGAAGGACTTGGCGGCACTCAAGAAGACCGGCCAGGAATTCGAGTCGATGTTCCTCTCGCAGATGCTCAGCCACATGTTCTCCGGCATCAAAGCCGACGGTCTGTTCGGCGGCGGCCACGCCGAGGAAACCTACCGATCGCTCCTCGTCGACGAATACGGCAAGTCCATCTCGAAGGCAGGCGGCATCGGCATTGCCGATCAGGTCGTCCGCTCCGTCCTGCTGCAGTTCCAGGAGGCCAGTCAAAATGTCCAACCCCGCAGCCCGGCTTAACGAGCTCGTCACGGTGCTCGAGCGCCTGGAGACCGTCATGTCCCAGGAGACCGAGCTGCTGCGTCGCGTCAAGATCAGCGAGTCGGCGCCCATCGCCGCCGAAAAGCAGCGCTTGGCCGAGATCTACTCGCATCTGCATCAGCAGATGGTCGAGGATCCGGCGCCGCTGTCGATCCTGAGCGAGAGCCAGCGCCAAGGGCTCCGCGAGATGCTCGCCCGCTTCCGCAAGACGGCCGAAGCCAATGAGCGCGCGGTCAAGGCATGCAAGACCGTCAGCGAGCGCGTGATCCAGACAGTGGTCGACGCGGTCAAGCAGAAGCGCGTCGAGCATGCGAGCTACGGCTCGAACGGCATCGTCGGCTCCGGCTGGAAGGAGCAGAAGGGCATCTCGCTCACCATGGATCTGCGCGCCTGAGCCGTCGCGCGCGACCGCGACGTCATTGTTCCTCGGAAGCGGCGGGCATCCTCGCCGGCCGTTTCGTCATGCTGGCGCGCTCTCTCGCTCGACCGAGCGTCGCAGCGCCGCCCGCGCGAGAAGACGGGTTGAGTCGAGCGTCGGCAGCGCCGCGTTCGCGTCGCTCACGATCAGCGGGATCTCGGTGCAGCCGAGAATCACCGCGTCGCAGCTTTCCTCCTTCATGCCCCGGATGACGCGCTGGAAATAGGCGGTCGCCTCCGACCTGAACATGCCGCGGACCAGCTCGTCCATGATGATCCGGTTGATCTCCTCGCGTTCCGCCATGCTCGGCCTCACATAGCCGAGGCCGCGCGCGGTCAGCTTCTCGGGATAGACGTCGCTATCTACGAGCCAGCGTGTTCCGGTCAGCCCGAGACGTTTGAAGCCGCGATCGACGGCATGCGCCGCGACGACCTCGGCGATGTGCAGCCACGGCGCTGGAGACCGCGACTCGATGAGGGGCAGGGCCTGATGAATGGTGTTGTCGGGGCAGATCAGGAAGTCGGCGCCGATCTGCACGAGCTTCCGAGCCGACGACAGCATAAGCTCGCCGACGCCCCGCCAGTCGTTTCGCTCGAGGCATGCCACGTACTCGCCGAGGGAGTGGGTGTGCAGGGACACCTCCGGATGGGCGTGCCCGCCGAGCTGCGTCGCCCCTTCCGTGCAGATGGTGCGGTAGCAGAGCGCCGCGCCCTCGGCCGAGCATCCGACGATGCCGATATGGCGCGGCCGAGCCATGCGCTCAACTCCTTCGGACGCGAAGGCCCGCCCGGCGTTCCGTGGCGGAACCCGGCGGGAGTAGAGGTCAGTTCACGGGCATTTTGCCCGTCAGGCTGTCAGGCTTACCCTATCCGTCCCGCCAGTGCCGCCAGTGCCGGTCGCCGGCTCCGGGGCGCTGGAACTCTCGGTCGATCCGCCGCTCGTCGCCGGCGCAGGGGTCGGTGCAGCTTCCGCTCCACCTTCCGATGCGCTGACGGTCTCGGGTGCTCCCTCGCCGCTGCGAGGCGTGGCCGGCGTCACCGGCACGTCCTTCGGAGCGTTGTCGCGATAGAGCTTCACGACCTTCTCCGACGGATACTGCTTGGTGACGTCTCCGGTCTCGCTGTCGCGGAACTGGAAGACCATGACGCGAGCTTGCTTATCGAACCGGACAACGGGGCTCAGATAGGATTCCCGCGGCACCTCTGTCGCCGCGGGCGCAGCCGTCTGCCCGGAGTCGCGAACGACTTCCGGCAAACGCAAGCCTGCTCCTGTCAAAGCTGCGATCTGCATCGCGAGCGAAACCCCTTTCTAGCCCCTTTACAATAGGGTCGGGTTCGCGGTTTGTCTAGATCCCCGATAACAATTTATTCAGGCGCGGCAACAATCGGTTATTTAAGCCTTAAGTATCAGATTTTAAATGAAATTCGACAGAGTTAGATCCTTCAGGATCGCGGTCACCTGGAAGCTCGAGCTCAGCTGCGACTGGAGGCCTTGCAGCTTGGAGATCGCCTCGTAGGGATCGGCGTCCTCGAGGCGACCGAGTTCGTTGTCGATCAGCGTCAGCCGCTGCTCATGCTGCAGGTCGATCGACTTCATGCGGTTCTCGATAGCGCCGATCGTTCCGAGGCGCGAACGCAGGCCGTCGAAGGTGCCGCCGGCGTTGATGACGCCCGTCGGCGCAACCAGGCTCGAGCCCTCGAGCGCCTGGTCGATGCGGAAGCTCGCCGCGTCCATCATCTGGAAGAAGGCGGCCTCCTGCGCCGCGCTGTAGTCGGTCGTCGCGAAGGTGTAGACGCCCTGCAGAAGGGCGGCAATGGCCGGGTCGTCGCCGCGGACGGTGTAGGCAATATCGGTGCCTTCATCGACTCGTACCGTCAGCGCATTGGTGAAGGGCGGTGTGTTGGAGAAGGTCGCGTTGTCGCCACGATAGGGGTATCTGTTGGGAGCAGTGCCGGTATAAGCGGCGGCACTCGGGGTCAGCGCGGTGACGACCGCGTTGAAGGCGGTGTTGGCGCCGTTGGCGACGTAGTTGGTGCCCGCAGTGACGTTCACGATATCATTGACGACGGCCAATGGCGTGAGCGCGGTTGCGGTATCTCCCGGATCGACCATCGGCGACGTCGTGCTCAGGCGGCCCGAGAAGAGATAACCACCCTCAAAAGGCGTATTTAGGAGCTGGTTGATCTCGCGCAGGGCCGACTGCGCCTCGTCCTTGAAGACCGCACGCACGGTCGGGTCCGTGCTCATATACGGGCGGTTCTGCAAGAACTTCGAGCGGAACTCGGTCGCGATCTCGGTCAGCCGCGTCAGCGCCTTGTCGACCACGCCGATCCGCGCCTGGCTTGCCGCGATGGAGTCGCGATAGTTCTGAATCTGCTCTTTCTGCCGGTGGAAGTCGAGCGTGATGCGCGAGGTCGATCCCAGCCCAGAGTAGACGTCGGTCTTCTTGCCCGAGGCGATCTGCAGCTGAACCTTGTCCAGCTGGTGCTGGATGTTGCGGACATTGCTCTGCAGAAGCAGGTTCTGCGAGAGGGTCGCGACGCTGTTAATACCGCTAGCCATGATGCTTCTCCATCAGCCGCTACCGGCCGATACGCAGCAGTTCGTCGAGCATTTGCGTCACCGTCGTCATCACGCGCGCCGAGGCCGAATAGGAATTCTGCAGCTGGATCATCCGGCTCAGCTCCTCGTCGACATTGACGCCGCTCTTGTCCCGAAGCTGCTCCTTGAGCGCGTCGGTGACCGTGGTCTGGTCGTCTTCGGCGTTCCGATAGCTCGCGGTCTGCGTCGCCTGGAAGCCGGTGAAGGCGTTGGCCGCGGCCTCGACCGTATGCGAGGTGCCGAGCCCGTTCGCGGCGGTGTAAGTCTGCGCCGTCTCGAACATCGTCAGCACGGAGCGAAGCTGGGTCTGGTCGCCGCGGAAGGTGCTCTCGGTCGCGACCGCGGTGCTGTTGGTGCCGTCGCGGAGCCGCCAGAGATTGCCTGCCGTGTCGAAGATCGGGTTGGTGATGATCCGCCCGGCATAGCCGACGGTATTGGCTGCGGTGTTGGTGAAGGCCGCTTTCGGCGGACCGGCGGCCGCGGCGGTATCGGAGAGGAGGGTGATCGCGGTGCCGGCGAAGCCGGTGCCGGTGCCTTCGAAAGCGAGAGTCAGCCGTGCCGCCTGATCGTCGATCTGCGCCTGCGCCTGCGGCAGGATGGTGTCGCGAAGGGCGAACAGGTCGGCGAGCCGGCCGCGCGTGATCGAGCTCGTGATATCGATCGCCGCACCGCCGCCGGGGTTCGGGATCGTGATGCCGTTCAGGGTCGCGTTGAAGCCAGCCGCCGGCGCCGTCGAGTAGACGTCGGCTGCGACGATCGTGCCCTTCTGCGTAAAGCTTGCCGTCGTCGCCGTCTGATCCAGCAGGAAGCGGCTCGACTCGGTAAGCACCGCGAGGCGTCCGTCGGCGCGGACGAAGGTCTGGATGCCCATCTCCTTGGCGAGATTGGCAACCTGCTGGTCGCGCTGGTCCTCGAGATCGGCGCTGGAGATACCGGCGTTGCGGTTCTTGGCGATCTCGGTGTTAAGGCTCTCGATGTTGTCCAGCGCCGTGTTGACGTTGGCGACCGAGTTGGCGATCTCCTGCTCCACCTGGGTGCGCATCGCTTGGATGCTGTTGGTGGTGTCGGAGAAGGTCCTCGCCAGCGCCATCGCCCTGTTGAGGACGTCGGTCTGCGAGGTCGTGTTATCGGGATGGTTGGTGAGGTCTTCGAAGGAGCTGCGCAGCTCCGCCATGCGCCCGCCGAGCGAGATCGCGTCCCCGGGCTGTCCGTAGATCTTCTCGAGCCTGGCGAGGAACTCGTTGATGGCGCCGAGGCGCGCGGTGCGGGAGCTCGCATCGCGGGCATCCCGCTGGAGATAGAGGTCGACCTCGCGACTGACGGCGGGCAGCTGCACGCCTTGGCCGACTCCGCCGACGACATTCGGCAGCTGGCCCTGAATCTTGCGCGTGTAGTACTCGGAATTGGCGTTGCCGACGTTCCGCGACACCGTCTCGATGCCGGACTGGGCGGCGCGCAGTCCAGACAGGGAGTTGGACAGCGACGTGTTCAGAGAGTTGAGCGGCGACAAGGCCATTGACGCGGTCCAGACGTGGTTCGCCCGGTTCGGGCACGCTTCTCGAAGCAATCACCGTGCCACTCAAACTCGCCGCAACACCCTGAGAACATTGACACAAGTCGACCCGATGCCGGCAATTCAGGTCCGAGGTGGGCAAAGGGGCGTCTTTGGCCGGGCAAGTCTTGCCGACCGAACCGGGTGCGCGAGCTCCCCCCGCTTTTTCCGCTACGGCCCCGGAACCGGCGATGATAGTTTCCCCTGCAAGGAGAGCTTGTTAGCGCCCATATGTGGCGCGACGATTGCAGGCGACTGGGCGTCTGACATCCAAGCGCTCGCCGACGGAAGTGATCCATGGCCGAAAAAGTCGATATTCTGTTCATCAATCCGGGCGAGCCGGCCCAGATTTATCAAGGGCTTGGTGACGAGTTCAGCGCTATCGAGCCTCCCGTCTTCGCCGGTCTCTTCTCGACCTACGCGCGCAAGCGCGGCGCTTCGGTCGCGATCATCGACGGCCCCGCCGAGCGTTTGAACTCGGCCCAGGTCGCCGAACGAGTCGCCAAGGACTACGACCCGACCCTGGTCGTGGTAGTCGTCTATGGCTTCCAGCCCTCGGCCTCGACCCAGAACATGAGCGCCGCCGGACGGGTGGCGCAGCTGATCCACAGCCATGACCCGTCGATCAAGATCATGATGACGGGCACGCATCTGGCAGCCCTTCCCGAGCAGACCATGCGCGAGGAGTCGATCGACTTCGTCTGCGACCGCGAAGGCCCGGTCACGATCTGGAAGACCATGCAGGCCCTGAAGGCCGGCGAGACCGATTTCTCGAAGATCCCCTCGCTCTGGTGGCGCAAGGAAGGCCACATCATGGCGCCGGGCGAGTCGGAGGCGCTGCTCGTCGATCTCGACGAGGAGATGCCCGGCATCGCCTGGGACATGATGGATCCCCGGAACTACCGCTCGCACAACTGGCATTCCTTCGATCACATCCACGACCGGTCGCCCTATGCGGCGATCCACACCTCGCTCGGCTGCCCCTACAAGTGCTCGTTCTGCTGCATCAACGCGCCCTTCGGGAAGTCCTCGTACCGGATGTGGAGCCCCGAGGTCGTGGTCAAGGAGATCGACCACCTCGTGCGCAACTACGGCGTCAAGAACATCAAGTTCGTCGACGAGATGTTCGTGCTCAACAAGCGCCACGTGCTCGGCATCTCGGACCTGCTGATCGAGCGCGGCTACGATCTCAACATCTGGGCCTATGCGCGCGTCGACACGGTGCAGGACCAGTTCCTGGAGAAGCTACGCAAGGCGGGGTTCCGCTGGCTCTGCCTCGGCATCGAGAGCGCATCGGCCGACGTACGCGACGGCGCTGCGAAGAAGTACGACCAGAACGACATCGCCGACACCGTCAACCGCATCAAGGATGCCGGCATCCATGTGCTCGGCAACTACATCTTCGGCCTGCCCGACGACACGCATGAGCGCATGCAGGAGACGCTGGACATGGCGCTCGCGCTCAATTGCGAGTTCGGGAACTTCTATTCGGCCATGGCCTATCCTGGATCGCCGCTCTACCGCATGGCGGTCGAGGCCAAGCTCGAGCTGCCGGAGAAATGGCACCACTACTCGCAGCACGGCTACGAGTCGAAGCCGCTCCGCACCAAGTTCCTGACCGCGGCCGAGATCCTCGCCTTTCGCGACCACGCCTGGCAGGCCTACTTCAACAGCCCGAGCTATCAGGGCCTGGTGAAGCAGAAGTTCGGCCAGGACGTGCTCGACCACGTCAACCGCATGACCCAGATGCCGCTTAGGCGGAAGCTTCTGGAGAAGGTCGCCGCCTAGCGGCCCCAGGCGAACGCGTTGGCGGGCGGGATGCGCCCGCCGATCGCCTCGCCGAGGCGGAGCCCCTCGTTCCATTTGGCCATGCGCTCAGAGCGCGTGAAGGAACCGACCTTGAGCTGCGGTGCGCCCCAGCCGACGGCGAGATGGACGATGGTCACGTCCTCGGTCTCGCCGGAGCGCGCCGAGACGATGGCGCCGTAGCCGACCCGCCTCGCCTCCTTCAGCGCCGCCAGGGTCTCGGTCAGCGTACCGGCCTGGTTCGGCTTGATCAGCGCGGTGTTGCAGGCACCGATCTTCGCCGCCTCGGCGATGCGCTTCGCATTGGTCACGATGAAATCGTCGCCGACGACCTGCACCTTCCTGCCCGCGGCCTTGGTGAAGCGCGCGAACGCCTCGGGATCGTCCTCGGCCAGCGGATCCTCGATCGAGACGATCGGGTAGCGCTTGAGCCAACCGAGCAGCATCTCGGAAATGCCGTCGGAGTCGAGCTCGCGTCCGTCCTTCGCCAGCTTGTAGCGGCCGCCGCGTCCGAAATCGCTGGCGGCGATGTCGAGCGCGATGCCGATCTCGACTCCAGGCGTGAAGCCGGCCTTCTCGATGGCCCGGACCAGAGTCTCGATCGCCTCCTCGTTGGAATCGAAGACTGGCCAGAAGCCGCCCTCGTCGGCGACACCGGCGAGCTTGCCGGCATCCTTCATCAGCTTGCCGGCGGCGAGATAGACCTCGGCCGTCCAGTCGAGCGCCTGGGCGAACTCGGTCGCGCCAATGGCGATGACCATGAAGTCCTGCAGATCGACGCGACGCCCGGCATGCGCGCCGCCGCCGAAGATCTGAATCTCCGGCAGGGGCAACGGTCCGGCACCGCCGAGATATTTCCAGAGCGGCAGATTGGCCGCCGCAGCCGCCGCGTGCGCAACCGCCATCGAGGTGGCGATCAGCGCATTGCCGCCGAGGCGCCCCTTGTTCGAAGAGCCGTCGCGCTCGATCAGACGCGCGTCGATCCCGGCCTGGTCCGTTGCCTCGAGACCTTTGATGGTCGCCGCGATCTCGCCGGAGACATGCGCGACGGCGCGTGCCACGTCGTAGCCGCCGACACGCTTGCCTCCGTCGCGGAGATCGACGGCCTCGCCCGAGCCGGTCGAGGCTCCGGCGGGCGCGATGGCGCGCCCGACGGCACCGCCTTCAAGGCGCACCTCGGCTTCGACCGTGGGCCGCCCGCGCGAATCCCAGATCCGCCGGCCGTGAACATGAGCGATCCGGGTGGAGGTCATGTGAGTTCCTGTTTCCAGCGTTCGGCGACGAGGGCGAGACGTGCGACCGGCTGGCCCAGCAGATGGCGCGCAGCGCGGCGGATACGCTCCTTGTCATCCGCCGCCGTCACGTACTCGACCGGCGACTTGCCGTCGACACGCGCGAGGAGAAGACCGGGCAGCAAGGTCGCGACTCTTGCCTCGATGTTCGCCGCCGGTTCCCAGTCCACGCCGCCGAGATAGCGCCGGCTCATCGCGTCGAACGAGGCGAACAGCGCCGTGCGGGCTTCCGGACGCACGAGGCATTTCAGCAGCAGATGGTTGAGGCAGAAGCCGAGATCGAAGGCAGGATCGCCGAACCAGGCGCATTCGGCGTCGAGGAAGATGGGACCGCCGGAGCCTACCAGGATGTTCTTGGGGCTGACGTCGCCATGGACCAGCGTGCGCTTCGTCGTCGCCGTGGTGGAGACGATACGCGCGAGCGCTTCGGCGCGGTCGGGATGTCTGGTCGCAGCCGCTTCGAGATAGGGCGACAGGCGGATGTCGTGGAAGATCGCGTCCGTGGGGAATTGAGCGGCGATCGACTTGTCACGCGCCGTCTCCGAATGGATGCGCGCCAACCGGTCGCCGACCGCCTCGGCCGTCGCGACCACGACCTTGCCGTCGAGCAGCTGGCGCTTCCAGAGCGGATGGCGCTCCGGATCGAGATAGTCCATCGCGAAGACGCCGGCCCCCTCGTCCGCGGCGACGATCCGCGGCACGGCCTCGGGAAGAAAACGCGCCACGGTGCGGAACCAGCGGATCTCGTAGCGGGAGCGGCCGACCGGCGCCCGCCAGTCCTGCGCGACCTTGAGCTTGGCCAGCGCCCGCTTGACCGCGATCGGTCCCGTCGGGAGTTCCACCTTCCAGATGTCGGAGGAGACGCCGCCGGTGAGGGGCGTCGCCGGCGGTCGCTCACCGGCGCGGATCAGGCCGAGGCCCGCCAGGTCGGCATAGAGGGTTTCCGCATCGGACATAGTGCGAGGCTACGGGTTGACTTGAGCCCCTTCCAGACACAAGTGACATCGACGAAAGCCTTGATATCGCCCGACTAACCTCTTTCAATGTGGACGTCGCGGCCGGGAGGCTGGACGTTGGAGAGCTTGTCCTGATGCGCGACAGTTTCTGGCGGTTCGCGGTCGTCTGGGCGCTGCTTGCCGCCACGCTCTGGATCGGCCACCGCCTCTACACCGACCTCGTGCTGGTTGCCGTCGAGCCGCGTCCGGTGGCGCCCCGCGGCGAGCTCGCCCAGTTCGAGACGACGGCGATCGAGCTGTTCAACCGGAGCTCACCGTCGGTCGTCTTCATCTTCACGCAGAGCCAGGGGCGCCCGCAGCTCGGCGCCCAAGGCGGTTCGCCGAGTCGCGGTGCGGGCTCCGGCTTCGTCTGGGACCAGGCCGGACACATCGTCACCAATTTCCACGTCGTCGAACGTGCCGACACGGTCCAGATCCGTTTCCGCTCGGGCGATCCGATAGCCGCGCGCGTCATCGGCGTATCGCCGGATCACGATCTCGCCGTGCTGCGTGTCTCCGAAGCGGCTGACCGCCTGCCGCCGATCCCCATCGGCACCTCGGCCGACCTCAAGATCGGTCAGGCGGTCTTCGCCATCGGCAATCCCTTCGGCCTGCAGCAGACGCTCACCACCGGCATCGTCAGCGCGCTCGACCGCACGCTGCCGACCAGCAGCGGCCGCGAGATCGCTGGCGTCATTCAGACCGACGCGGCGATCAATCCGGGCAATTCCGGCGGGCCGCTCCTGGATTCCGCCGGTCGCCTGATCGGCGTCAACACGGCGATCCTGTCGGAGTCAGGGGCCTCGGCCGGGATCGGCTTCGCCGTGCCGGTCGACATCGTCAACCGCGTCGTGCCGCAGCTGATCCGGAATGGGCGCGTGCCGCGCCCCGGCATCGGCATCCAGACGGTTCCGGAAGAAGTGGCGGCCCGCCTCGGCGCCGAAGGCCTCGTGGTCTACGGCGTGGTCAGGGGCAGCGCCGCCGAGCAGGCCGGGCTGATCGGCATCGACCGCAACGCCACCCTCGGCGACGTCATCGTCGCCGTCGACGGCCGGCCGATCCGCACGGCGGCGGCCTTCGCCAAGGCACTTGAGCAGGTCGGGATCGGCAATTCGGTCACGCTCCGCGTCCGCCGCAACGGCGCAGAGCGCGACGTCCGGGTCACCGTCTCGGACATTTCGTAGGCGCCTTGACAAGCCCGGCCGGCGAGGCGCCAATCGCCATCCTTCCAGGCATATTCCAAGGGGCGCGTCATGGCCGTTCATCGCAATCTGATCGCGGGCGAGTGGGTCGAGGGCAAGAATGCCGCTCGCAATATCAACCCGTCCAACCTGGCCGACGTGATCGGCGAGTACACCCGCGCCGATGCCGAGCAGGCGAAGCAGGCGATCGCCGCCGCGCATGACGCCTTCCCCGCCTGGGCACGTTTCGGCCTGCAGGGCCGCGCCGATATCCTGGACAAGATCGGGAGCGAGATCCTGGCTCGCCAGGAAGAGCTAGGAACCCTGCTCTCGCGCGAGGAAGGCAAGACCAAGCCCGAAGGCATCGGCGAGGCCAACCGCGCCGGCAACATCTTCAAGTTCTTCGCCGGCGAGGTGCTGCGCCAGGCCGGCGAGAAGCTCGCCTCGGTGCGCCCCAATGTCGATGTCGAGGTCACGCGCGAACCGATCGGCGTCATCGGCCTGATCACCCCGTGGAACTTCCCGATCGCGATCCCGGCCTGGAAGATCGCCCCTGCCCTCGCCTACGGCAATTGCGTCGTCTTCAAGCCGGCCGATCTGGTTCCGGGCTCGGCCTGGGCGCTGGCCGAGATCATCAGCCGCGCCGGATTGCCCAAGGGCGTGTTCAACCTGGTGATGGGACGCGGCTCGGAAGTCGGCGCCGCGATCCTCGCCGACAAGCGCGTTGCCGGCATCAGCTTCACCGGCTCGGTGCCGACTGGCCGCAACGTCGCGCGCTCAGCGGTCGAGCGCATGGCCAAGGTGCAGCTCGAGATGGGCGGCAAGAACCCGCTGGTCGTGCTCGACGACGCCGACCTCAAGGTCGCGGTCAATTGCGCGGTGCAGGGCGCCTATTACTCGACCGGCCAGCGCTGCACGGCGAGTTCGCGCCTGATCGTCACCGAGGGCATCCACGACAAGTTCGTCGGCGCGATGGTCGACAGCCTGAAGGCGCTGAAGATCGGCGACGCGCTGAAGCCCGAGACGCAGATCGGACCGGTGGTGGACCAGAGCCAGCTCGACCAGGACATCAGCTATATCGACATCGCCAAGAAGGAAGGGGCCAAGCTCGCTTTCGGCGGCGAGCGCCTCAACCGCGAGACCGAGGGATTCTATCTCTCGCCGGCGCTGTTCACCGAGACCTCGAACCAGATGCGGATCAGCCGCGAGGAGGTCTTCGGGCCTGTCGCCAACGTGATCCGGGTGAAGGGCTACGACGAGGCGCTGTCCGTCGCCAACGACACCGAGTTCGGCCTCTCGGCCGGCATCTGCACGACCTCGCTGAAGCACGCGAACGACTTCAAGCGTGCCTCGCAGGCGGGCATGGTCATGGTCAACCTGCCGACCGCGGGCGTCGACTATCACGTGCCGTTCGGCGGCCGGAAGGGCTCGAGCTACGGCCCGCGCGAGCAGGGCCGCTACGCCGCCGAGTTCTACACCACGGTCAAGACCGCCTATACGACCGCGTAGCCCCGTGCTGAGCGAGGCGCAGCGCGAGGCCTATCGCCGCGACGGCTTCCTCGTGGTCGAAGGCTTCGCCGATCCAGCCGCGTGCGACCGTCTGGTCGCACGCGGCTACGCGCTCATCGACGGCTTCGATACCTCGACGGTGTCGGTCTTCACCACCGACGAGCAGACACGCACCACCGACGACTACTTCCTGGGATCGGGCGACACGATCCGCTTCTTCTTCGAGGCGGAAGCGCTCGACCGCGACGGACGTCTGCAGGTGCCGAAGCGCCAGGCGATCAACAAGATCGGCCACGCGCTGCACGACCTCGACCCGGACTACGCGGCCTTCTCGCGCGATCCGCGCCTGAAGGCCATATCCTCCGAGATCGGCCTCGACGATGCGCGGCTGCTGCAGTCGATGGTGATCCTGAAGCCGCCCGGCATCGGCGGCGAGGTCGGCGCGCATCAGGACGCGACCTTCCTCTACACCGATCCGATCACCGTGCACGGCTTCTGGTTCGCGCTCGAGGATGCGACGCTGGAGAATGGCTGCATGTGGGCGCTGCCCGGCGGCCATCGCCTCGGCCTCAAGCGCCGCTTCAGGCGTTCGGGCGGCGGCGTGACCTTCGACGAGATCGACCGCGAGCCGCTGCCGATGCCGCCCGAAGGCTATGTGCCGCTCGAGGCGCCGAAGGGCACGCTCGTCCTCCTGCACGGGCTTCTGCCGCATTGGAGCGCCGCCAACCGCTCGCTGAAGTCGCGGGTCGCCTATTCGCTTCACGTCATCGATGGAAGCGCGCGCTACCCGGACGACAACTGGCTCCGCCGCGGGCCGCACATGCCGCTGCGAGGGTTCTGACGCCGATGCGCTATCCGACCAACCCGGCCTGGGAGCACGTCGCCGCGCCGGCGATCGCCGAGACGCGCGCCTGGATCGCCGGCCGCAGCTTCCCCGCCGAGAAGCCGCTGATCGATGTCGCGCAGGCAGTGCCGGGCTATCCGCCGCCGACGCTGCTGACCGATCATCTCGGCCGCCTGAGCGCCGATGGCGGCTCGTATCGCTACACGGAGATCGAGGGTCTGCCGCCGCTCCGCCGTGCGCTGGCCGAGCATATGAGCGCCTTCTACGGTGCGGCGATCGCGCCTGAGCACGTCGCCATCACCGCCGGCTGCAACCAGGCCTATTGCCTCGCCATGCAGATCCTGGCGGCGCCCGGCGACGAGGTGCTGCTGCCGCAGCCCGCCTACTTCAATCATCAGATGTGGCTGGACGGGCTCGGCGTCCGCGCCGTTCACCTGCCGTTCCGACCGGATCGGCAGGGCGTGCCCGACCCCGAGGAGGCGCGGAGGCTGATCGGCCCGAAGACACGCGCGATCGTGCTGGTGACGCCGAACAACCCGACTGGCGCGGTCTATCCGGCCGAGACGATCCGGCGCTTCTACGAGCTTGCCCGCACCAACGGCCTCGCCCTCGTTCTGGACGAGACCTACAAGGACTTCCTGCCGAAGGACGGTGCCCCGCACGATCTCTTCCGCGATCCGGAATGGGCGGAGACCGTCGTCCATCTCTACAGCTTCTCGAAGGTCTATTGCCTGACCGGCTGGCGCGTCGGCTCGGTGATCGCGCACCCCGATCTCATCACGCGCATCGCCAAGGCGATGGACTGCGTCGCCATCTGCGCCCCGCGTATGGGGCAGGAGGCGGCGCTGTTCGGCCTCGGCCATCTCGACGGCTTCGTCTCCGAGAACACGCGGACGATGCGCAAGCGCGCCGAGGCGCTCAGCGAAGCCTTCCGCGCCAACGATCTCGGCTACGAGCTGGTCAGCGTCGGCGCCTATTTCGCCTATGTCCGCCATCCCTTCGGCGCCGCGCCAGGGCGCGAGGTGGCCAAGCGCCTCGCCGACGAGCAGAACCTTCTCTGCGTTCCCGGCGCCATGTTCGGCCCCGGCCAGGAGGGCTATCTCAGGCTCGCCTTCGCCAATGTGGCAAGGGAGCTGATGCCGGAGATGGTGAAGCGACTGAAGGCGAGCTTGTAGGGGCCTCCCGAGCCGAGGAGGGCATAAGGCCCGCCTTCGCGCGGTGCGCGAAGGCTGGTGGCGATGACCCGCTCAAATAAGCCCAAGTTGAGGCCAATCTACGGGCATTTTCTCCCTGCCCACCTGGAAGTTGCCCCCAAACTTGCCCCCACTAGCTCAAAGGGCTCAGCAGCCGCGGGGCTAAGCGGAACCCCCTTGGGCGCGATCTGGCACCCTTGGGCTTGCCCGGATCTTTACCTGGGGTCTTTCGGCTTACCCGGGCGTGTCCTGGTAGCCTTCCTCGCCTTCTCTCCTGGTTTCCCCGCCAGTGGCTTCTTGCCAGGGAGTGACGGCTCGGCGGGAGGAAGCGCCTCCTTAGGGGGCAACTCGTCCGTCTTCGTAAAATCAGGCACCACATCTTTTGCGGGTGAACCGCACCCGGTTCCATGGACACATGGTTACGTTAGGCCGCCATGGGCATGGCGGCAAGTTGGTGCTGGCGGCGGAGGGCCGCGGGGCTGAGGTAGCCGTTCTTCTCGACCAGCCACTCGGCGTTGTAGCGGGCGATGAAGGCGCGGACCGCCTCGCGGACGT
>Ga0194132_10001802_pt1 | contig 42386 bp, 32 predicted proteins | sample TA2KigOf80mmetaG_FD_148612 | JGI IMG/M metagenome (GOLD analysis project Ga0194132, IMG submission 148612) | Freshwater microbial communities from Lake Tanganyika, Tanzania - TA2015054 Kigoma Offshore 80m | ecosystem: Environmental > Aquatic > Freshwater > Lake | place: Tanzania: Lake... | reverse complement strand
GCTTTTTCGGCACGCGGGCGTACAATCAGAGCGCGGGCGGCGCGACGGCCCGCACATCCTCCACGGGGGCGATACGGCTTCGACGGGGGTTCAGAGTCGCGGGATGCATGCCGAGCTCCATTGACTCGTTAAACCGATGGGACATCCGTTAACTGCGGATACCAACTACGCTCTCGCAGCCTAATTAAGCTGTGAGCGTCCGCCCCGGCCTCGCCTGGTGGCTGGGGGTCGGACGTCATCAAACAGGCTGGTTTCCGGACGGCGGCCCGGCGTCCGGGGGCGAGATCTGCCGGGTCTGGCGCCTGGCGGTTTTCGCCGCCTCCTCACGCCGGGCGCGAGATTCCAGAGGTGGACACGCATGTAGAGTCCTGCGGGGACGGACTTTCGGACGCGGGTTCGACTCCCGCCGCCTCCACCAACCTTCGCTCGTGATTCAGGCGAAAGGTTGCCCGCCCTCGCTCCAGCGAAGGCGGGCCTCCTCAGTCACTTACGAGCTACGGTTGGCAAGCCAACTTTCGCTGCGACTGAGCCTCTGACCCCTCCGTTCCCGCCGCCTCCACTATCTCTCCACGGCGGCCCCCTTTGCCTCCGCTTCCAGCAGGCGCACCCGCTTCGTCATCCCCGGCAGTGGATCGGCAATTCCGCAGTCTCTGAGTAGCGCCCGATCTCAGACCCGGTGAGGCCGGTTCCCGTGTTGCGATGACCTGTTGTCCACAACTAACAACGGGGGCCGACGTAGGCACATGCCGAAAAAGAAACCGACGAAGCGTGCCGTTTTCGGTGAACTCATGGAGGGCGTTCGCGCGATGCGCGCGCAACGCGAAGGGCGCAGCGCTTCTCGCCGGCGCATCGCCGTGCGTTCGAGCCGCGGGCGTTCGCCGGTCAAGCGAATGGGTTGACGATTGTGAGCGTGCCGAAGGATTGGCGCGCCTGGATGTCCTCGGAATACATCGTGTGGACGCCGACTTCATTACACGCCGCCACGATCAGGGCATCCCAGAACGACACGCCTCCGTTCACGTGAAGCTCCTGGGCTCGCGGAAAGATACTCGCGTCCGGCAGCGAGAGCGGAAAGACGCCTTGAAACTCCGCCAGGCGACTCCACGCATCTGCGGGGGTGAACCCTTGATCCTTGAGCTTGCGGGAAGCCGCGATGAACTCGCACGCGACCTGCCAAAGGAGCACGCCGTCGGTCGCCGCCGCAATCAGATCGAGCGCGATCTGCTGTCGGCGAGCATCAGACTTGTCGCAGGCGTAGATGAGAACGTTGGTATCAAGCGCGGTCATGCAACTCCTCTCGCGTGGGCAGAGGCCCCGTCGAGAAGAACTGCATGCGTGCAATACCCGCCCGCAGCCGCGCCAGTGCGGCCTCGCGGTCTTCGCTCCGCTCGTCGATGGACTCGACGATCAAGCGGACTCGCTGCTGGTCACGAAGGCCCAGCTCACGTGTGGGCTTGAGCACGCCGTTGCTGAAAACCGCCTCGGTGCTTTGTGTCATGACGAAGCTCATCTCCAAGGTACGACGGGGCCGCCGATCGGCGCAAGAGAGCCGGCGCGCGCTTCGCCGTCTCCGCGTGCTCAATACGTGTCTCCACCCCGGCATTCGTGCGGATCGAGCGGGTCGAGACAATGTGAAATTGCTGTAAGTTCTTTAGAATCAACACCTACAACGACTTCGACTCCCGCCGCCTCCATTCGACTCGCCGCGCTGCCGGACGATGGCGTCGTCGTGCATTTCGTGTACGTGCTCCGCTGTCGGGACGGCGCGCTCTACATCGGCGAGACAACCGATCCCGCACCGGCTGGAGAAGCGCCAGGACGGACAGCCTCCACGCTCACCGCGCGCCGACGTCCTGTGGCGCTGGTCTACGGCCGAGTCGCTACCCAACCGCACTGCCGGGGTGCGCCGCGAACGCCAGTTGAGGAGATGAACGCGCGCGAAGAAGGACGCCCTGGTCGCGCATGACCTGGAGCTGCCCGGTGTCGCCGGCTCCTCCGCTTCGGCCGTCAGGCGGGCGATTCTGCCGACCTCCGTGTGGAGTCCCGTCGCCACGACTACTGCCGTCGCACGGCCGCCGGTGACGTGGGTCCCCGAATACACCATGCTTCGCCGATCGGCGAGCGGTGCGGTCTCGGCGACGGACGCAGTGGTCTTTGACACTGGCACCGATTCGCCCGTCAGCGCAGCCTCGGCGACGTCGAACGCGATTGCATCGATCACACGGGCATCGGCTGTGATCGCGTTGCCCGCGGCGAGCAGCAGCACATCGCCCGGCACCAGCTCTCTCGCGTCAAGGATGCGCTCCCCGCCATCCCGCCTGACACGCGCCTTCACCGACGCGAGCGCTCGAAGGGCTTCGATCGATCGCGCCGCCCGCCCTTCCTGGAACGAGCCAATGATCGAGTTGACGACAACGACGGCGAGGATGACCATGGCATCGGACCGCTCGCCGAGCAGAAGCGCGACCGTGGCCACCGCGAGCAGCAGGTAGATGAATGGGCTGCGTGCCCTGCGGCGCAGCACCGTCACGCTGCGACGCTCGTCATGGCGGACGTCCCGCCTCTACCGATGGTATTCGGCATGGGCCTGGGCTCGTGCACAACGCGCGCGGCGGCTGCCCGGACGCATCAGGTCGCTCCGGAAGGTGCGGCTCAGCAGATGGACGTATGCTGCCCGCATGACTCCCTCCTCCTCGCCAGCCGGCCGCCGGTCTCTCGTCGGCCTTGCCATCGCCGTCGCCGTCATGGCGGCCGGGTTCGTCGGCTACTCGGCGGTCTGCCCCTGCGAGCGGACGCCTGGCCTCGTGCTCTTCGGCACCGTGCACGAGGAGCCGGTCACGGCCTGGCACTTCGCGAACGACGTCCCTCTCTGCCAGGTCCAGATCCGGACGGGGCTCGGCCCCCGGGCCATGAACATCAACTGCATGGCCACGCCCGACGGCAACCTGTTTCTCAGCTGCTCGGCCGGGGCCGGGAAGTACTGGTGCGGCCAGGTCGGCGAAAACCACCCGGGCCGGCTGCGGCTGGCCGGCGTGGTGTATCCGGTGGTCCTCAACCGCGTGCTCGACAACGCCACGCTGGACGCCGCCTGGGCCGCCCGCGTGAACAAGCTGCAGGTCCTCGACGCCAGCAGCGGCACGGGCACGGCGCGCGCCCCCGACGAGCCGCGACCGGACGACTGGTGGAGCTTCAGCGTGCGGTCGCGACCCGTCCGCTAGCCAGGCGTCGCCGCGAGACTCGCTGAGCCGTGTCCGCCCCCGCGTCCGCCCCTCCCGGACTCTCCGCCTTTTCGGGGCGGACGCCGCAACCTTCCTGCCGGCGCCCACGACGGACGCGATCAAGGCCCTGACCCTGGCGGACCCCCGCCTCGCTCGACGCGTCCCAGCGGCAGGCCGCCTGCACGTCCGGCCCCGGGCCGCGTTCCACCCGGACGTTCAGGAACTCTTCAGGGAGACCGGAGCGCAGCCGGCACTAGCATGCGGACAGCATGTCCATCGTCGTTCGCATCGCGTGCGTCTGTGTGTTCGTGTGTTTCCACGGTTCGCCTGCCCTGGCGCAGGGCATCGTCACCGGGACCGTCGCCGACGAGACCGGGGGCGTGCTGCCAGGCGTGAACGTGCACCTGCAGCCGGACGGCGTCGTCACGCCGCTCGAGAGCGTAACGGACGGCACGGGCCGGTACCGGTTCGAGGACCTGCCGATCGGGCCGGCGGAACTGGTCGTCCGGCTGATCAACTTCAGCACCGTGCGCCGCAGCGTCGTCATCCCGGCGTCCGGCACGCTCACCGAAGACGTCCGCATGTTCGTCGCGGCCAGCGCCGACATCGTCGTCACGGCGCCGCGCACGTTCCGCAACCTCGCCGAGATCGAGAACCCGGCAGAGAACCTGGTGGGCGTGGCCGGGGCCGGGAGCGAGGGCGCCATCACGGCGGCGCAGCTCGCCGTCCGGCCGGTGAACCGCGCCACCGAGATTCTCGAGACGGTGCCCGGCATGATCATCAGCCAGCACAGCGGCGAGGGGAAGGCCAACCAGTACTACCTGCGCGGCTTCAACCTGGATCACGGCTTCGACTTCGCGCAGACGGTCGCGGGCATCCCGGTGAACATGCCGACCCACGCCCACGCGCAGGGCTACGCGGACTCGAACTTCCTGATCCCCGAGCTCGTGAGCGGCGTCCAGTTCCGCAAGGGCCCGTACTACGCCGAGAACGGCGACTTCTCCTCGGCCGGCTCGGCCAACATCAATTACTTCAACGTGCTGGACCACCCGATCGCCAGCGTGAGCGGCGGGTCGTTCGGCTACGGCCGGTTCCTCGGCGCGGCCTCACCCGCGGTCGGCGGCGGGCACCTGCTGGCGGCGTTCGAGTGGGAACGCGACGACGGCCCGTGGGTGAGCCCGAACGGCAAGGACAAGTTGAACGGCGTCGTGCGGTACAGCGAGGGGGACTCCCGAAACGGGATGTCGGTCACGTTCCTCGGCTTCGAGAACCACTGGCACTCCACGGACCAGATTCCGCAGCGGGCCGTGGGCGCCGGCCTCGTCGACCGGTTCGGCTTCATCGAGGAGAGCGACGGGGGTGAAACCTACCGCTACGCGGGAGTCTTCGACTGGCAGCGCTCGGGGCAGGAGCACGCCACCCGCGTCACCGCCTTCACGCAGCGCTACGGCGTGCGGCTCTTCCACAACTTCACGTACTTTCTGAACGACCCGGTCAACGGCGACCAGTTCGAGCAGTTCGAGAACCGGTGGACGGCGGGCGGCAAGCTCACCCATCGCTTCCTGGGGCACCTCGGCGAGCGGCACACCGAGAACGCCCTGGGCGTCGACCTGCGGTACGACTCCGTAGGGGGCCCGCTCGGCCTGTACCTGACTCGGGAGACCGAACGGCTTTCCACCGTGCGCGCGGACGAAGCCGACCAGGTGTCGATCGGCCTCTTCGGCAAGTCGGAAGTCGAGTGGAGCCGGACGGTCCGGATGACGTACGGCCTGCGGGGCGACGTCTACCACTGGAACGTGGCGGCCAGCAGCGCCCCGAACTCCGGCCGGCAGACGTCGGCCATCGCCAGCCCGAAGGTGTCGGCGGCCTTCGGCCCGTGGGCCGGCACGGAGCTGTACGCCAACTACGGCCTGGGCTTCCACTCGAACTCGGCGCTCGGCATCACGCTGCGGGTCGACCCGTTCACCGGAGAGCCGGCAGCGGCCTCGCCGCCGTTCGCCCGGTCGCAGGGCGCCGAGTTCGGCGTCCGCACGGTGGCCGTGCGCGGGCTGCAGTCCACGGTCACGCTGTGGTACCTCGACTTCGACTCGGAGCTGATCTACGTCGGCGATTCCGGCAGCACCGAAGACGGCCCGGCAAGCCGGCGTGTCGGCGTCGAGATCACGAACTACATCTACCCGAACCCCTGGGTGAACCTCGATCTCGACCTGTCGTTCTCCCGCGCGCGCTTCATCGACGTCCCGGCGGGTGACGCCTTCGTTCCCGGCGCGCTCAACCGCGTCGTGTCCGTCGGCGTCGAGGTCAATCCCCCGGCGGGCGTCCGCGCCGGGCCCTTCGGCAGCCTCCGCCTCCGCCACTTCGGCCCGCGGCCGCTGCTGGAGGACGACAGCGTGCGGTCGAAGGCCACCTCGATCGTCAACGGCGAGCTGGGCTGCCAGTTCTCGGACCAGGTGCGCGTCTCGGTGGAAGGCTTCAACCTGTTCGACGCCGAGGTGTCCGACATCGACTACTTCTTCACGTCCCGGCTGAGGGGCGAGCCGGCGGAGGGGGTGGATGACATCCACTTCCACGCGGCGATCCCCCGCTCGGCGCGTGCGGTGCTGCAGGTCTCGTTCTGAGCCCGCCGTGGGTTCGGCCAGCCGACGCTGGCCGCTACGAGCGGCAACGCACGATCACCACGCCGCGGTTGCCGTCCACGGTCACCTGGTCGCCGGTTCTGAGGCGACGCGTTGCATCTCCGGTGGCCACGACGGCCGGGAGGCCGTGCTCGCGCGCCACGATGGCGGCGTGCGACAGCACGCTGCCGCCGTCGGTCACCAGCGCGACCGCCCACGGGAACACCAGCGTCCACGCCGGCGTGGTGATCTGGCAGACCAGCACGTCGCCGGCGCGCAGCTTCTCGATCTCGGCGGCCGAGCGGATCACGCGGACGCGCCCGGTTGCCACGCCCGGCGACGCGGCCAGACCGCCGATGTGCTCGCCCTCGACGGGCGCCGCCGGCGTCAGCTCCTCCTCCATGGCCCAGATCAGGGCGCTGTTCAGCCGCCGGGACGGTTCCGGCAACCCGCGCAGATCAGGGGCCCCACCCGGTTTCGGGCCGTAGCACAGCGGACCCGGATGCGCGCGCACCCAGGCGATCTCCGCGCGCCGCCTTGTCACCAGCGCCTTCAGGTCCGCGTCCGAGCGCATCTCCTCGACCGACAGCATCGCCATGTCCGTGGCGCGGGCGAGCCGTCCCTGCTCGACCAGCCGCCGCCCCATCTCGAGACCAACCCGGCGGACGAGTCCGGCGGGCATGTTGTCCGTGTAGAAGACGTTGTCCTCGCGCTGCGGATAGACGATCTCCGCAAACGCAAGCGCCCGGTTGAAGCGCGCGAGCGCATCGCCGGACAGGCGTCCGCGCGCGGCCGCGACAGCTTCGGCCCTCCGCGCCTGCACGTCGTTTCCGGCCGGGCCGTCCACCAGCTCCGCGAGCAGACCCACCACGAGCGACGGGCGCTCGATGAACGCGGGCTGACCGGGGTCGTACCCGATCGTGCGAAGGCCCCAGCGGCCCAGCCAGCGGCGGAGCTTCTCTCCCACGACCGGATCGGCGTCGAGCTGCTCGAACGCGTCCGGGCGATGGAGCGCCGCCCGCGCATCGGGTCTGCCGCGCACCGATGCGGCCACCTCCGCCAGCTCGCGCGTCGGCGCCGACGAGGCGACCGACAGCCCCTGGAGCAGGCGCATGACCTCCGGGAGGCGCATGCCGAGGAGTTCCTCACACGCCCGCACCAGCTCGTGGACGCCCACCGCATAGGGCACCATCAGCCGGAAGTGGAGGTCCATGGCGTCCCGCGCGAGCGCGAGGACCTGCTCGAGGTGTGCGCGCAGCGCCGCAGCGTCGAGGGCCGCGAGATCCACGGCGGCGAGGCGCGCGAGCGCCTCCTGCAGCCAAGGCCGGTGCTCGCGTTCCCAGCTCGCCGGAATCGACTCGAGCATGCCGGCCGCCACCATCTCCCCCGACTTCCGGAGCTTCCGGCGGAGCGACGGGACGAGCCGCGCCACCGTCGCGAGGAGCCACCACGGCGGCGGAGCCTTGCCCGCGTCGTCCGGCTCGACGTGCATGTACACCTCGTGGCCGATGACGCGGGCATCGAGGCGGTCGGGCAGCATGCCCCAGCTCTCGAGCATCGCGTTCATCGACGCCAGCGCGGGATCCACGTACGTGCTGGCGCCGAACGGCGTGAACGGCTCGGGATAGTGGGAGGTGTCCTTCTGCCAGCTGCCTGCCGGCGGATCGATCTCCGGACGTACCGGGAGCACGGTGATCGGCCTCGCCTGCAGCAGGACGAGCCGATCGCCCTGGATCGTCCACTCGATGTCGGCCGGGACGCCCAGGTGCGCTTCGGCCCGACGCGCCAGGTCTGCCACCCGGCCGGCCCTGCCGGCATCGATGGCGCCCTGGCTCCCGGCCACCAGCCGTGCGGCGCCCTGCTCCACGACCCATTCGTCACCCACGACCTCCCCGGACACCAGCGCCTCTCCCATCCCGCGGGTGGCGGTGATGAGCACCTCGTGCCGGGTTCCCGTGAGCGGGTTCGCCGAGAACGCCACGCCGGACGCGTCCCCCTCCACGAGGCGCTGCACCAGGACCGCCATGCCGGCCGTCTGACCGGCGCCGTAGCTTCGCGCGCGGGCGGATGTGGCGGACGCCCGGACACGGGCGATCGCCGCCATCACGGCCTCCACGCCTCGCACGTTCAGCACCGACTCGTACTGGCCCGCGAACGACGCGTCGGGGAGATCCTCGGCCACCGACGACGACCGCACGGCGACGGGCGCATCGCCCAGCACCTTTAGCCCCGCAGCGACCTCGTCCGGCGAGGGTTCGACGCCAACCGGCACCACGAAACCACCGGGAACATCGAAGCCGGCGCCGAGCAGCGACGCCAGGTGCGACGCCTTGTGGCCGGCGCGCGACGCGTCGGCCGCGTCGGCCAGGGGCGTGAGCAGGCGGATGTCAGGGGTCACGGTCAGCATCTCCATCTCCAGGGAGTCAGCGGGCGCGCTTCCTCGAACGGCGGGCGAGATCGGCAAGGAGTGTGTCCAGGGCCCAGGACACCGTCCGGCCGGCGATGTCGGTGGGCATCCCCTGCTCGATGGTGAGCAGGAACCAGGCGCGCGTGCTGAAGAGGAGGCGGACCACATTGGCGGCGGCAGTCACCTCCCGGCGGGGCAGTCCCGGGAAGGCCCTGAGCATGCTCGCTCGAACAGCCCGCGTGCGCCTGTCGAAGCCCGGAACCCTCCGTCCCAGCGCGAGCGAGATGATGACGTACGCCCGCATCGCTTCGCGACAGGCGTCGCAGCTCTGATAGGCGGTGCCCACCAGGCCCGGGAGCAGGGCCGGGTCCGCGGGCACGGCCGGCGTGATGCCCGCTTCCGCTCCCCGCCGCTCGAGCAGGTCATCGAGGCCGTCGAGCAGCGCCTCGCGCGTCGGAAAGTGCCGGTACACGGTACGAAGGGCGACGTCGGCGGCGCTCGCCACGTTCTGGACGCTGAACGCGTGGACGCCCTGGCGCGTGACGACTTCCACCACGGCGTCGAGGATGCGGTCGCGGGTCTGCCCCTTCGCCTCGCGACGCGCCGACGAGTCGTACCTGCGCTTCACGACACGCTTTATGGCATCAATTGGCAATTGATGTCAACAAGCATGTCACCAATACGCCGCCGGCCGGAATCGGCGCACGCTTCCGGACCTGCGACAACATGCCGCACCGGGTGGCCGCTCCCCCTGTGCATACTCCCCGAAGGCCCGGGCACGACACCCGCGCCCGGCTCGACGCCGGGGCCAGCCTCCGCGGGGAACCCCACATGCCGCCGTCGTCACATCGCGCCATCGTCGCATTCGCCGCCCTGTGTCTCGCTGCGCTGTCGTCTCCGGTCGCGGCGCAGGACGCGGCGAGCATCAGCGGCCTGGTCACGGACCAGACGGGTGCGTCGGTCGCGGGCGCCCGGGTCGAGCTGCTTGGCAGCGGGATCGCCGCCCGCGCCGCGGCCACGAACGCCGAAGGCCGATACCGGTTCGACGGCCTTCCGCCGGGCGACTACCGCGTCCGCGCCACCGCGCAGGGCTTCCAGCCACTGGAACGCCGCGTGACGGCTGCCGTCTCCGCCACGGCCGCCGCCGACTTCCGGCTCGCGGTACAGACGCTGCAGGAACGCGTCCTCGTGACGGCCGAACAGGCAAGAGCCGAAGTCGAAACGGCGCGGGCGTTCACGCCCGGCGGCGTCACGATCGTCGAGGGTGACGAGCTGGCCCGCCGTCACATCAACGGTCTTGCCGACATGCTGCGCTACGTGCCCGGCGTGTGGGCCGAGAGCCGGAGCGGCTCGGACGAGCTGTTCTTCTCGAGCCGCGGCTCCAATCTCGACGCGACGGACTACGACAGGAACGGCGTCAAGCTGCTCCAGGACGGACTTCCGGTCACGACCGCCGACGGCAACAATCACAACCGGGTGATCGACCCACTGAGCGCGCGCTACACCACCGTCGCGCGTGGCGCCAACGCGCTCACCTACGGGGCCAGCACGCTCGGCGGCGCCATCGACTTCGTCTCCCCCACGGCGCGGAACAGCGCGCCCTTCGCAGCCTCTCTCGACAGCGGCAGCCACGGGTCGCTCAACGCCCGCGCGACGTTCGGCGCCAGCGGCGATCGGGTGGACGGCCTGCTGACGGTCGAAGGCATGCGCTGGGACGGCTATCGCGACCACAGCGAACAGGAGCGCTGGGGCATGTACGCGAACACCGGCCTCCAGGTGTCGGACACGACCCTCCTCCGCGTGTTCGGGACGTACGTGGACAACGACCAGCGCCTGCCGGGCGCGCTGACGCGCGCCGAAGTCGATGCCGACCGGAATCGGGCCAGCTCGGCCGCCATCGGTGGCGACTACGGGAAGGTGGTGACGACGGGCCGCGTCGCGGCCAAGGCGACATGGACACTCCGCGCGAGCGGATCGCTCTCCGCAGGGCTCTCCTACGAAGCCCAGTCGCTGTTTCACCCGATCGTCGATCGGATCTTCGTGGACGTCGACGGCCCCGGCCCGCTGCCACCATTCGAGGTCTTCAGCCTGCTCGTGGTTACGGACCACCGCGATCTCGGAGCGGTGGCCCGCTACAACTGGAGCACCGGCGCGCACGACCTGCTCGTCGGGCTCAACTACGGAACCGGCTCGGCCACGGGCGGCAACTACCGCAACCTGAACGGGCGGCCGAACGGCATCAGCCAGCACGTGGACAACACGGCCGACAGCGTGGAAGCGTTCGTGCTCGATCGCTGGCGCGCCTCCGGCCGCCTAACGCTGTCCTTCGGCGCGCAGGTGGTCAGTGCCGCACGCGACGTGCGCACCACCAACGCCACCACGGGCGCTCTGGACAACCCGGCGGATCGCTACTCGGCGGTCAACCCGCGCGCCGGAGTGATCGTCGCGCTGAACGAGGCGGCCGAGCTGTACGGCAACGTGAGCCGCCTTTACGAAGCCCCGACCACATTCGAGATGGAAGACGACGTGCGCGGCGGCAACGCGACGCTGGCGCCGATGACGGGCGCGGTGGCCGAAGTGGGGCTGCGCTCGCGCCTCGGCGGGACGACTGGCACGAACTGGTCGTGGGACATCACCGCCTACTACGCGCGCATCAGCGACGAGATCCTGTCGATGGACGACCCGTTCGCGCCAGGCAACAGCCTGACGACGAACATCGACGGGACCGTGCACGCGGGCATCGAAGCGCTCGTACGCGGGAGCCTGGTGACCGGCACGGCGCACCGCGTGGACCCGATGGTCAGCGTCACGCTCAACCGGTTCGGCTTTGCCGGCGACCCGGTCTACGGCGACAACGACCTGCCGGCCGCTCCCACGTACGCCGTGCGCGGTGAGGTGGTGTACAGGCACGCGAGCGGCGTGTACGCCGGGCCCACGTTCGACCTGGTCGGCCGGCGATACGCGGACTTCGCCAACACCTACACCGTGGACAGCCACCAGCTCATGGGGTTGCGTCTCGGCGTTTCCGGCAGACAATGGGAGATGTTTGGTGAAGTCCGCAACCTGTTCGACACGGAGTACATCGGGTCGGTCGGCGTGCTCAACACCGCCGGAGCCGGCGCGCGCGTACTGTACCCGGGCGCGCCGCGCTCGGCTTACGCCGGCCTGCGCTTCTCGTACTAGCCCTCACCCGCAGCGGAGGCGTCCGTGACGAACGCGTCCGCCACCGACAGGGGCTGGCTGCCGCTGTTCACGATCTGGCTCGTGAGCCTGGTCGCCACGCTCGGCAGCCTCTTCTTCAGCGAGGTGATGCTGCTGCCACCGTGCGTCCTGTGCTGGTACCAGCGGATCTGCATGTATCCGATCGTCGCGATCGCGACGGCCGGCATCCTGTCGGAGGATCGCGGAGTCGCCCGGTACATCTGGCCACTCGCCACCGTCGGCCTGGCCATCGCCGTCTACCACAACCTGCTGTACCACGGCCTGATCGCGGACTCCATCCTTCCGTGCGAGCGGGGCGTGAGCTGCACGACGCGGCAGATCGAGTGGCTCGGGTTCATCTCGATTCCCCTGCTGGCGCTCACCGCGTTCGCCATGATTGCCGCCGGGCTGGTCGCCTTCCGGCGCGGACAGAAAGGACCGATCGGATGAAGCTCGACAAGTTCCTGCTCGGCGGCGTGGCCGTGGCGCTGGTGGCCGCGTACATCATCGCGGCGAACGTCTATCCGCGGGACGAGCCGGCGACGACCGCAACACCTCCGGCGAGCAGCACGGCCGCCGCCACCGGCGCCGCGGGACAGCTCGTCCGCCCTCACAGCCCGACGCTGGGACCGGCGGACGCACCGGTGACCATCGTCGAGTTCCTGGATCCCGAGTGCGAATCGTGCGCGGCGATGCACCCGATCATGAAGGGCGTGCTGGCCGAGTTCCAGGGACGCGTCCGCCTGGTCGTCCGGTACATGCCGCTGCACCCCAACTCGGTCTACGCGGCGTCCCTGCTCGAGGGGGCGCGTGCGCAGAACAAGTACTGGGAGCTGATGGACGCGTTCTTCGCGGATCACCAGGCGTGGGCCAGCCACCACGCGCCGCAGCCCGAGCTGCTCCCGAAGTACGCCGCCGAGGTCGGCCTCGACATCGCCCAGCTCGCCGATGCCGTCGAAGACCCGGAGATCGCGAGGCGGATCCAGCAGGACACCGCCGATGGCCAGGCGCTCGGCGCCACGCGCACGCCGACGATCTTCGTCAACGGCCTGCCGCTCCAGCGCCTCGGCTACGAGCCGCTGCGAGCCGCCGTCCTCGCGGCGCTGCCGTGACGCTATCGCCGGAAGTGGATGTAGTGGGTCGACACGCCGCTCATGAAGAACCGGGCGCGGGCGCCGGCTTCCTTGTCGGTGCCCTCGATGACCTCGAGCCCGATGACCTGCGGGTACCACCGGCCCCCACCGAGCAGGCGCCGCGGCGCCGTCCACAACGACGGATCGTCGAGCGCGGCCGCGAACGCGACGTAGATCCCCTCCTGCCCCCACCGCTCGTCCCTGGCGCGGTTCAGCAGCATCACGTACTGCCCCAGGTGCCGGTTCCAGTGGACGGACGCGCCCCAGAAGACGGCGTTCGCCGGGTCCTCGTCGTGCCACGGCCCTTCGGCCGGCACCAGGGGTGTCCCTGCGCGGTGAAGCCAGGTGACGGTCACCGCTTCGCCCAGCTCGCCGGCTTCGTCCACCTGCAGCGCCGGCGGCTGCCAGACGCCGTCGGCCCACACGGCAACGCGGCCGACGGGGGCGTCGCGGTCGGCCCACAACATCCGCGCCACGGCCACGCCCTGTGCCTCCGGCACCGCCGAATACTGGCTGAAGAAGAAATAGAGATCCTGGCCGTTCCGGTCGAGCACGACGCTGAAGTCGCCGACGCCGCCGACGAAGTACTGGTTGGATGTCGCGCAGATGTGCCACCCCGGTGGCGCTTCGAGCACGATCCCGAGGTCTTCCCACGTCACCCCCTGGTCGAACGAGCGGGCGGCGCCGATGCGAGGCAGCACGAGGTCCGGACGTCCGCAGAGGTCCGCCGGCACCTCGTTGTGGTAGTAGCCGTACCACGTCCCCACCTCGTCGCGGACGACGGCTTCCATCCAGACGCCGTGACCGGGGTGCGAGACGAAACCCACGGCGGCAGGAGCGCTCAGGCTCATGAGCTGTGGGCCCGCGGATACGCTGGGTGCGCCGGCGGTCGACGTGAGCACGAAGAGTCGCGGCTGGCCGTCCACGACCTCCCACAACACGGGGCTGTTGGAATCGACATCGCCGGTGAGCTGCAGCCTCGGCGCCGGGCTCAGGAAGGCTGTGGGCGCCGGTGGTTGGGCCCAGGCGCCCGGCGACAGCAGCACGCCCATAATCGCGACGACGACAACGCCTGTCCACGGATACCGCCTGCGTCTACGCATCGCTGCACGACTCCGCTGCGGCTGAAAGATCGGACACGTCGAGGCAATTCCCGTGCCTCGCACATCGAGGCAGCAGGCCTCGACGGCCCGGAGAGCTTGTCACCCGGATGTCCTGCGCGCAGGACACGACACCAATGGAGACAACACCGCAGGGGACCTGCCGGCTCCTCGATCGGACGGCGTGCGCTGGCTTCAGAGCCGATCGGACCAGAAGGCTGTTGCAGCGGCGTGGCAGGAGTGTGACAAGACGATGGCAGGCGGGCCGGCGCGGTCAGGCCTCCGGGCCGTGTCGGCTCAGCCGGCTGGTGACGGCCCGCCAACGGGATCGGAAGAAGGCGTACTGGCCGAGCAGCGTGCCGTAGCCGAGCAGCAGGACCTGATAGAGCGGCACCATCACGACGAGGTAGACCAGCCACTGCTGCCACTGGGGCGTGTCGGGGGCGAGCACGAGGCCGGTGACCGGCGTCTTGAGCAGCACCGTCGTCGAGCCGGCCAGGCTGAACGCCAGCAGGACGGCGATCACCCGCCACCAGGTCAGACCCCACTTCGCCTGCAGCCGCCCCAGGACCGTCGTCTGCTCCCCGCTGCTCGCGGCCATCAGGCCTCCACTCTATCAGTGCTCCATAATGTGAACCCCATGCGCGACCCGGACTTCCGCCAGCCCGCCGCGGACGGGCGCGACAACGTGCCGCACGTGGTGATGCCGTGGCTGGTGCGCCTGCGGTGGGCGTCCGTTGCGGCCCTGGCCGCCGCCGGATGGGCAGCCGTCACCTTCTGGAACGTGCAGCTCCCGGTCGGGCCGCTCCTGGCGCTGCTGGCCACGCTGGCGGCCACCAACGCCGCGCTCGCCTTCCAGCTGCGCTCTCCAGTGCCGAGCCGGATCGGGATCGGCATCGCGCTGGTGGTGGACGTCACCATCCTCACGGCGATCCTGTACCTGGCCGGGGGGCCCATCAACCCGTTCAGCGTGATCTACCTGGTGGACATCACCGTGGCGGCCGTCGCCCTCGGGCCTCACTGGGCGCTGGGGCTGGCGTTGGTGGCGAACGCGGCGTACGGCGGCACGTTCCTGCGGAATCAGCCGCTCGAGATGAGCCACGACGCGTCGGACGGGATGCTGGCCCTGCACCTCTACGGCATGTGGGTCGCGCTGGCGGCCGCGTCGCTGCTCATCGCCTATTTCGTGGGCCGGGTGTCGGGCGCGCTGGAACAGCGGGAGCGGGAGCTGGCCGACGCGCGGGCCGCCACGGCACGCAGCGAACGGCTCGCGGCGCTGCTGTCGCTCGGCGCCGGCGCCGCGCACGAGCTGGCCACGCCGCTCAGCACGATCAGGACGGCTGCCGGCGAGCTCGATCGGACGCTGGGTACCGGCGCCGCGGACAGCCTGCCCGCTCGCTACGTCGGCGTGATCCGGCACGAGGTCGATCGCTGCACCTCGGTGCTGGACCAGTTGAGCGGCCGGGCCAGCGAGCAGTCGGCGTCCGATCTGGTCGTCGCCCTGCCCGAGCTGCTCGGCGATGTGCAGCGGCGGCTCGGCCCGCCGCTGGCGGAGCGGCTCGACGTGACACTGCCGGAGGCGCCACGCAGCGTCGCCGCGCCGGCCGAGCCGCTGCGCCAGGCGCTGGTCGCGCTGCTCCGCAACGCCTTCGACGCCTCCGGACCGGCACAGCGCGTGGGGCTGCGCGTCAGCCAGGACCAGGGCTTCCGCGTCGAGATCGTGGACCACGGGCGCGGCATGGATGCCGCCGAGTCGGCGCGCGTCGGCGAGCCGTTCGTCTCGACGAAGCCTCCGGGCAGCGGTCTGGGCCTCGGCCTCTTTCTCGCGCGATCGTTCGCGGCGCAGATGGGCGGCTCGCTCACCTGGTCGTCGGCGCCCGGCCAGGGCACCTCCGTCGTGCTGGACCTGCCGTCCCGTTAGGCGCGCTCGATGGCCTCGGAGAAGATCGTCCCCACCATCCTGGTTGCGGAAGACGACCACGCGTTCCGCACCATGCTGGTCCATGCACTGGACGCGCGCGGCTACGATGCGCACGGCGAGGGCAGTGCGGACGCGGCGATCGCGTGGGCACGGCGGGAGAACCCCGAGCGGGCGGTGGTCGACCTGCGGCTGCCGGATCGCCCCGGGCTCGACGTCATCCTGGAGCTGAAGGCGATCGACCCGGCCATCGACATCGTGGTGCTCACCGGCTACGGCAGCATCGCCACGGCGCTCGAGGCGATCCGCCTCGGGGCCGTGCACTACCTGACGAAGCCGACCGACGCGGATCGGGTGCTCGCCGCGTTCGAGCGCGGCCTGGCATCGCGTCCCCGCGATCTCGCCGTCGAGACCCCGTCGCTGGCGCGGGTCGAGTGGGAGCACCTGCAGCGCGTGCTGGCGGACTGCGACGGCAACATCTCCGAAGCCGCGCGCACGCTCGGGATGCACCGCCGGTCGCTCCAGCGCAAGCTCGCGAAGCGACCGACGGCGTAGGCGTGCGCCGCGGCCACACCGGCGGGCCGCCTTCATCGCGACAACGGCCGCGCGGCCGTGTACTGTCGGGGACTGTGGACTACGAACTGGCCGCCCCCGGGCTCCCCGGACCTCTACCGTGCGATCCGGCGCGTGTGGACGTTCGGCCGCCGCACGCGGGAAGGCGCCAGGCGGCCGGGCGTTTATCGCTTCAGGTCGATCGAGGAGTTGGACGCGAACCGCCCCCACCCGGCGGAGTTGCAGCGAACCGCACCTGACGCGGCCGAATCCGCCCGCCGGTGAAGATTCCCCACGGTCCATAGACACGCCCCCTGTCATGGGCACCGGTGATAGCCTTCGGCTATGGACTTGCTCGATCCGCTCCCCTGTTCGCTCCGGCAGCTGCAGTACCTCCTGGCGGTGGCCGACCTGCGCCGCTTCGGCCGCGCGGCCGCGCGCTGCCACGTGTCGCAGCCCTCGCTGAGCGCGCAGGTCGCCCAGGTCGAAGACGCGCTGGGCGTCCGGATCTTCGAGCGGAACCGCCGCGCCGTGCGCGTCACGTCCGCAGGCGCGCCGGTGATCGAACTCGCAAGACGGGTGCTCGCGACGACGCGCGAACTGGTGGACATCGCCCGCGAGCAGGCCGACCCGTTCGCGGGCACGCTGCGCGTGGGTGTCATTCCCACGGTCTGTCCGTACCTGCTGCCCGCGGTGACGGTGGTCCTGCGAAAGCGCTGGCCGAGGCTGACGTTCGTGTGGCACGAGGACAAGACGCCGGCGCTCGTGGCACGCCTGGCGGCCGGCGGCCTCGACGCCGCGATTCTGGCGAAAGATCGCCAGACGGCCGGGCTCGAGACGGTCGAACTCGGTCACGACCCGTTCGTGCTCGCCGCGCCGCCCGACCACCCGCTGGTTCGCTCCTCGAAGCCGCTGTCACCGGCGGCGCTCGAAGGGGCGCGAGTGCTCCTGCTCGACGACGGCCACTGCTTCCGGGATCAGGCGCTGGCCATCTGCACGAAGTCGGGCGCGGACGAAGCGGAGTACCGCGCCACGAGCCTCACGACGCTCGTGCAGATGGCGGTGAACACCGAGGGCGTCACGCTGCTGCCGGTCATGGCCCTGCCCGTGGAGAACCGCGCGGGTCAGCTCGCCACGCGCCCCTTCGTCCGGCCCACTCCGGAGCGCACGATCGTCCTGGCCTGGCGCGCGGGCTCGGTCCGCCAGCGCACGCTTGCGGCCGTTGGCGACGCCGTGCGCGCGGCGTTCGTCGTGACCCCGCCGAAACGTCCATCACGCCGGGGGGCCGGACCAGCTCGCGCGACTCAGCCGGGCACCCGCAGTGCGAGTGGATCGACACCTGCCTAGTCCTCTGGAAACGTGATCAGTCACACAACTCCCGGGCGGGGCATCCCGGCTCGCTGCGCTGCTCCTCCCTCACATATGGCCGATATTCTCGGTCGTCGCGCCTTGCGATCCGGGCGCCGCGCCCCGGGACTTGTGCAACTCATCACGTTTCCAGAGGACTAGCCTCTCATCGCTCAGTTGAGGTCGCGGGGCTGGCCGAGGGCCGGCTGCCTTCGACTGCGCTCAGGCCAGGAAAGCCGGCCCCTACGAGGAACACGGCCGGCGTTCACTGCGGCCTGACAGCGTGCGCCTATCACTCCGATTGGAACGTTGTATGAGTGGGCGCGCGGGATCGGTCCGTAGGATGAGAGGACTCGGGACCGTTCATTCGGTCCGTTCAAGGAGACGTCCATGTACAGAAAGTTGATGACGCTCGCCGCGGCTGCCGCGGTGGCTGCGCTCCCGCTCGTATCGAGAGATACGGTCAGCGCTCAGGGCGAGCCGCAGTCCAACCAGTTCTGGTGGCCCGATCAGCTCGACCTCGCGCCGCTCCGGCAGCACGACGCCCGGTCCAACCCGCTCGGCGGCCAGTTCGACTACGCGGCCGCGTTCAACAGCCTCGACCTCGCCGCCGTCAAGAGGGACATCGCGCGGGTGCTCACGACGTCGCAGTCGTGGTGGCCGGCGGACTACGGGCACTACGGACCGTTCATGATCCGGATGACCTGGCATGCGGCCGGCACCTACCGCGTCGGCGACGGCCGCGGCGGTGCGGGCGGCGGCCAGCAGCGGTTCGAGCCGCTCAACAGCTGGCCCGACAACGCCAACCTCGACAAGGCGCGGCGCCTGCTCTGGCCGATCAAGCAGAAGTACGGGCAGAAGCTGTCGTGGGCCGACCTGCTCGTCCTGGCTGGCAACGTCTCGCTCGAGTCGATGGGCTTCCAGACCTTCGGCTTCGCCGGCGGACGCGAAGACGAGTGGGAGGCCGACCTCGTGTACTGGGGTCCCGAACAGGCGTGGCTCGGCGACGAGCGCCACACGGGCGATCGCATGCTCGAGAACCCGCTCGCCGCGCTGCAGATGGGGCTGATCTACGTGAACCCCGAAGGCCCGAATGGCAGGCCGGACCCGGTGGCAGCCGGGCGCGACATCCGCGAGGCCTTCGGCCGGATGGCGATGAACGACGAGGAGACGGTCGCGCTGATCGCGGGCGGCCACACGTTCGGCAAGGCGCACGGCGCCCGCAACCCCGCCACCTGCGTCGGCCCCGAACCGGCGGCGGCGGCCATCGAGGCGCAGGGGCTCGGCTGGACCAGCTCGTGCGGCAGCGGCAAGGGTGTCGACACGATCACCAGCGGCCTCGAAGGCGCGTGGACGAGCACACCGGCCCGGTGGAGCTCGGAGTTCTTCGAGAACCTGTTCCGCTACGAGTGGGTGCAGACGAAGAGCCCCGCGGGCGCCACGCAGTGGATTCCGAAGGACGGCCAGGCGGCCCGCGCGGTTCCCGACGCGCACGACCCGTCGAAGCGGCACGCCCCGATCATGCTGACCACGGACCTGGCGTTGCGGTTCGACCCGGCGTACGAGAAGATCTCGCGCCGCTTCCGCGAGAACCCAGAGGAGTTCCGGCTCGCGTTCGCCAAGGCGTGGTTCAAGCTGACGCACCGCGACCTGGGGCCACGGGCCCGCTACCTCGGTCCCGAGGTTCCGTCCGAAGAGCTGATCTGGCAGGACCCGCTCCCCCCGGTCAGCCGTCCGCTGATCGATGCGCAGGGCGTCGCCGCCCTCAAGGCCCGGATCCTGGCCTCCGGCCTGACGGTGCCCGAGCTGGTCCGGACGGCCTGGGCCTCGGCCTCCACGTTCCGCGGCACCGACATGCGCGGCGGCGCGAACGGCGCGCGCGTGCGCCTGGCGCCGCAGAAGGACTGGGCCGCCAACAACCCGGCCGAGCTGGCGAAGGTGCTGAAGACGCTCGAAGGCATTCAGGCGGACTTCAACCGCGGGGCCGGCGGCGCGCAGGTCTCGCTCGCCGACGTGATCGTGCTCGGCGGCGCGGCGGCCATCGAGCACGCCGTGAAGGCGGCCGGGTACAACGTGCAGGTGCCCTTCCAGCCGGGCCGCGCCGACGCATCGGCGGCGCAGACGGACGCGGCCTCGTTCGCCGTGCTGGAGCCAGCGGCCGATGGCCTCCGCAACTACTACCGGGCGGGCGCGCGCATGTCGCCGACGTCGATGCTGGTGGACAAGGCGAACATGCTGACGCTGAGCGTCCCGGAGATGACGGCGCTCGTCGGCGGCATGCGTGCCCTGAACGCCAATACCGGTCAGACGGCGCACGGCGTCTTCACGAACCGGCCGGGAACGCTGAGCAACGACTTCTTCGTGAACCTGCTCGACATGTCGACCGAGTGGCGCAAGTCGAAGACCGAGGGGCTCTACGAGGGGGTCGACCGCGCCAGCGGGAAGGTGCGGTGGACGGCGACGCCGGTCGACCTGGTCTTCGGCTCGCACTCGGAGCTGCGCGCGCTGGCCGAGTACTACGCGGCGTCGGACGGCGAAGGCCGCTTCGTGCAGGACTTCGTCGACGCGTGGGCCAAGGTGATGAGCCTGGACCGCTTCGACCTGCGCTGAACCCCGGACTGCCGGGTGCGGTTCACCTGGTGCACCGCACCCGGCCCGGCAGGATCACGACCACGACCGGCCCCTCCAGGCCCGCTCCAGATATTCGTCGAGCGCCTGCCGGAAGGCGGCCATCGTCCTGTAGCGCCCTGCAGGGTCGGGCGCCACGGCTTTCGCGAGCATCGCCCGGCCCGCCTCGTCCAGCCCCGTGTCGGCGGCCACCGCCGCGTCGGCGGTGCGGTCCCACGTCCAGCCGTGGCCCGCAACCAGGGTATAGAGCACGGCGCCCAGCGAGAAGACGTCGGCGCGCCCGTCCGGCGCGCGCGCCGGAAGCTCGGGCGCCGCGTAGCCGGGCGTCAGGGGCGGATCGTAGAACGCCCCGGCACCGTGCCGGGACACGTCGTACGACGACTCGAAGTCGATGATCCGGATCGTCGGCTCGGGTCGGCCGGCGCGATAGAGGATGTTCATCGGGTTCAGGTCGACGTGGAAGATACGCAGGGCGTGCAGCTCCGACAGGGCACGGGCCACCGCGATCGCCGTCAGCAGGTGCAGCCCCGTCCTGCCGCGCGCGGGCTCGGGTCCGATGGTGGTCGCCAGCGGCCACTCGTCGAACAGCGTGGAGATCATGAACGTGCGGCCGTCCGGCAGCTGGCCGTGTTCGTAGACTCTGGGGAATACGGTCGAGTCCGGGAGGCCGCGGTTGACCGTCGTGAGCGTCGCGACCTCGTTCTGGAGGTCGCGCTGGTACACGAGGCCCGGCTTCGTGGTCAGCTTGATGAGGACGCTGACCGGGTTGTGCCGGTCACGGCCCACGAGCAGCTGGTGGCGGGCGTGAATGGTCCGCCCGTCGCCGCCCAGCGGTTCGACACGGCTGAACTGGTCGAACGGGGGCAACGAGAGATCGAGATCCGTCGGCAGGGGCACTGTCCCCTACCATACCGTGCGCCGCCAGGTGCCCGTCCGGCCCGACGGAACCCGCGGCCCGCTTCCGGCCGAACGGGCATATCATCTCCCTAGCCCTCGGGGCTGCAACCCACTCCACGCCAGAGGTCAGACGACACCATGAGCAACGACGCCAAGTGCCCGGTTTCGGGCGGATCACACGGCGGCACCAGGAACCGGGACTGGTGGCCGAACCAGCTGAACCTGAAGGTTCTGCACCCTTCCCCCCTGGCCGACCCGATGGACAAGGGGTTCAACTACGCCCGGGAGTTCAGGAGCCTCGACCTCAAGGCCCTCCACAAGGACGTCGAGAAGGTCATGAAGACGTCGCAGGACTGGTGGCCGGCGGACTTCGGCCACTACGGCCCGCTCTTCATCCGCATGTCGTGGCACGCCGCGGGCACCTACCGCATCAGCGACGGCCGCGGCGGCGCCGGCACCGGCATGCAGCGCTACGCGCCGCTCAACAGCTGGCCCGACAACGCGAACCTCGACAAGGCGCGCCGGCTGCTCTGGCCGATCAAGAAGAAGTACGGGAAGAAGCTGTCGTGGGCCGACCTCATGGTCTTCGCCGGCAACGCCGCCCTGGAGTCGATGGGCTTCAGGACGCTCGGCTTCGCCGGCGGACGCGCGGACGTCTGGGAACCGGAGGACATCTACTGGGGCCCGGAAAGCACCTGGCTCGAGGACAAGCGCTACAGCGGCGACCGTGAGCTGGAGAACCCGCTGGCGGCCGTGCAGATGGGCCTGATCTACGTGAACCCCGAGGGGCCGAACGGCCGCCCTGACCCGATTGCCGCCGCACGGGACATCCGCGAGACGTTCCGCCGGATGGCGATGAACGACGAGGAGACGGTCGCCCTCATCGCCGGCGGCCACACCTTCGGCAGGACGCACGGCGCCGGGCCCGCGACGGCCGTCGGCCCGGAACCCGAGGCCGCACCGCTCGAGGCGCAGGGCCTGGGCTGGAAGAGCAGCTACCGGTCGGGCAAGGGCGGTGATTCGATCACGAGCGGCATCGAGGTCACCTGGACCTCCACGCCGACGAAGTGGAGCAACAACTTCTTCCGGAACCTGTTCGGCTACGAGTGGGAGCTGACGAAGAGCCCGGCCGGGGCCAACCAGTGGGTCGCGAAGGGTGGCGCGGGCGCCGGCTCGATTCCAGACGCCCACGACCCGTCGAAGTCGCACCCGCCGACGATGCTCACGACGGACCTGTCGCTGCGATTCGATCCGGCCTACGAGAAGATCTCGCGGCGCTTCTACGAGCACCCGGACGAGTTCGCCGAGGCGTTCGCGAAAGCGTGGTTCAAGCTGACGCACCGGGACATGGGGCCGATCTCCCGGTACCTGGGCAAGCTGGTCCCGAAGGAGCCGCAGATCTGGCAGGATCCGGTCCCGAAATCCACCTACAAGCTCGCTCCGGCGGACATCGCTGCCCTCAAGAAGAAGATCCTCGCGTCGAAGCTCTCCGTCGCCCAGCTCGTGTCCACGGCCTGGGCCTCGGCATCGACGTTCCGCGGCACCGACAAGCGTGGTGGCGCGAACGGCGGGCGCATCCGCCTCGCGCCGCAGAAGGACTGGGCCGTCAACCAGCCGAAGGACCTGGCGAAGGTGCTGAAGACGCTGGAGGGGATCCAGCAGGCCTTCAACAAGGGCAGGAAGCACGTCTCGCTGGCCGACCTCATCGTGCTGGGTGGCTGCGTCGCGGTGGAGCAGGCGGCGAAGAAGGCCGGCGAGAACGTGAAGGTGCCCTTCTCGCCCGGCCGAACCGACGCCTCGGCGGACCAGACAGACGTGGAGGCGTTCGGCGTGCTCGAGCCGACAGCCGACGGGTTCCGCAACTACGCCGGCAACGGCCACACGCGCCCGGCGGAGCAGCTGCTCGTGGACAAGGCCTGTCTCCTGACGCTCACCGCTCCGGAGATGACTGCGCTCGTCGGCGGCCTGCGCGTCCTCGGCGCCAACCACGGCGGGTCGAAGCTCGGCGTGTTCACGAAGCGCGCGGGCACGCTCACGAACGACTTCTTCGCGAACCTGCTGGACATGGGCGTGGAGTGGGCACCGGGCGCTGCCGGCGCCTACGAGGCTCACGATCGGAAGACCGGCAAGGTGAAGTGGACTGCCAGCCGCGTGGACCTGGTCTTCGGCTCGAACTCCGAACTCCGCGCGCTCGCGGAGGTGTACGCGTGCAACGACGGACAGGAGAAGTTCGTGCGCGACTTCGTGGCCGCGTGGAACAGGGTAATGAACCTCGATCGGTTCGACCTGGCCTGATTCCTGCCGCGCACCACGGGCGTGCAGCCGGCCCGACCGGGCCCATGTCGTGCCTCCGCGTATACCTGTGGGGGCCGGCTTCAGCCCCCCCGTCCCCGGTGAAGCGGATCCTTGCGTTCGAATAGAGCCCGAAGATTCATGAGCACCGTCCTCGTCCTCGGCGCCGGGTTCGGCGGCATCTCCGCCGCCCTGACGCTCCGCGCCCTCACCCCCGAACACGACGTCATCCTCGTGGACCGCAAGACCCACTTCATGGTGGGGTTCCGCAAGACGTGGGCGATGCTCGACCTCTCGCCGCTCGACGACGGCCGGCGGCCGCTCTCCACGCTGAGCCGCCGTGGCATCACCGTCCGGCACGCCTCGGTGGACGCCATCGAGCCGGAGACCTGCTCGGCAGTGATCGACGGGGCGCGGGTGCAGGCCGGCGCGCTGGTCGTCGGCCTCGGCGTGCGTCATGCGCCGGAGAAGATCCCCGGGTTCGCGGAGCACGCGCTGAACGCCTACGCGCTGCAGGATCTCGATCGCGTGAAGGCCGCGCTGCGGGACTTTCGCGGCGGACGGATCGTGACCGGCGTGTTCGGCGAGCCGTACCAGTGCCCGCCGGCGCCGTACGAGATCGCGATCATGACGAAGGAGTACTTCGAGGCCCGCGGCATCGACACCGACATGACGGTGATCAGCCCGAAGCCCCTGTCACTCTGGGCGGCGGGTGAGGAGTCGAGCCGCCGCATGGACGCGCGGATGGCGGAGTTCGGCATCGCCTTCAGGGGGTCGCACAAGGTCCTCTCCGTCGAACCGGGCGCCGTCGTCACCGACCGGGGCCGGCTCGCATGCGAGCTGGCGTTCGGCGTGCCGCCGTGCGTCGCCGTGGACGTGGTGCGCGGCAGCAGCCTGGTCGGCCCGGACGGCTGGATCCCCGTGGACACGTGGACGCTCGAGACCCGCTTCCCGGACGTGTACGCCGTGGGCGACTGCACGAAGGTGGCGATCGGCTCGGCGGGGCAGATGCCGAAGGCGGGGTTGATCGCGGAGAAGCAGGGCGCGACGGTTGCGCACCGCATCGCCGAGCGTCTGTCTGGACAGACGCCCTCGACGGTGATGGACGGTCGGGCCGTCTGCTACGTCGAGACCGGCCGGGGTGAGGGGGCCGTCATCGGGGGCGACTTCCTCGCCGAGCCGGAACCCGACATCCGGCTGTCCGAGAACAGCCGCGAGCACTACACCGCCAAGCACACGTTCGAAGCCGAGCGCCTGGCCGCCTGGTTCGGGGGGTGAGCGGTACGCACCCTCACGGTGTGGGGACCGGCTTTCCCGGCCCGAGCGCGGTCGAAGGCAGCCGGCCCTGGGCCAGCTGGCCACGTTCGCCGCGGCCACGGTGGTCCGCCGAGGCGCAGCGCGACGGCAGAAGCTGGCCGCTGCGAGTGTCGGGGCGGCCCTATCCGCCCCCCGCCAGCGCGGGCGGCTGGAGGCCCGCGCCGGAGCGCTCGCGCGCCCCGGCTTTCAGCGCCCGCACGTCGTTGACCATCTCCAGCGCCGTCTTCGTGCACGGCGGCAGGCCGTCCTCGATCGTCGCGAGCGGCGCGACACGGTCGCCCCACCGCACGAGATGCGCGCACATGGTCAGACCGGCCCCGAACGCCGGCATCAGGATGAAGGAGCCCGGCTTCACCCGTCCTTCGGCCACGGCTTCGGTCAGCGCGACCGGGACGGTGGCGGCGCTCATGTTGCCGTAGCGCTGCACGGTCAGCATCACCTTCTCCATCGGGATGCCCGTGCGCGTCACCACCGCCTCGATGATCCGGAGGTTGGCCTGGTGCGGCACCACGAGGTCGATCTGCTCCGGCGTCACGCCGCACTTCTGGAGCACCGCTGCGCTGGCTCGGGTCATCCCCTGCACCGCGCGCCTGAAGATCTCCTGGCCGTCGAAGTCCCACGCCGTGTCGCCGAACACGATGCCGCGGTTGGCGTAGGCGCATCCCATGCCGCGCACGCGGAGGGCGGCCCGGGCATCCGCGATGCAGCCGAGGTCGTCGCCCAGCAGGCCTTCCTCGCGATCCGTCGCCTGCAGCACGACCGCGGCGCAGCCGTCGCCGAAGAGCACGGCGACGTTCCGGTTCTCCCAGTCCATGTAGGGCGAGATCAGCTCCACGCCGATCACCAAGGCGTTCCGGACGCTCCCCGCCCGGATCATCCCGCTGGCCGCCGACAGCCCGTACAGGAAGCTGGTGCAGGCGGTGTTGAGATCCACCGACGCGGCCCGCGCCGACCCGATCCGCGCCTGCACGGCCGAGGCGGAGTTGGGCACCTGCTCGTCGTTGCTGCAGCTGCCGTAGACGATGAGTTCGAGATCGCCGGGATCGAGCCGGGCACAGGCGAGCGCCCGGCGCGCGGCCAGCGTGGCCATCTCCGTGGCGCTGACGTGCGAGATGCGCCGTTCCTGCATCCCCGTGCGGGTGGTGATCCACTCGTCGGTGGTGTCGAGGAACGTGGACAGGTCGGCGTTGGTGAGCACCGCCGGAGGCATGGCGGCGCCCCACCCGGTGATGGCCGCCCGATTCACAGCGGCCGAACCTTGAGGTTCCGGAACCTCGCGACGCCCGGACCACCGGGACCACCGGCCTGCAGTCCGATCCGGCCGCGCACGAGGTTGAGGGTGGTGTCGCGGATGTCGGTCACGACTTCGCCGTTCAGCCGGATCACCAGGTGGTTGCCGCTGGCCGTGATCGCGTAGCTGTTCCACGTTCCCGCCGTGGCGGGACGTTTCGGCAGCACGGAGTGGACGCCGAAGATGCTGCCGGTCGGATCGGTCTCGTGCGCGTCGAAGATGTTGACTTCGTAGCAGGTCTTCGGGCCCGGCTCGCTGCACCGCAGGAACACGCCGGTGTTGGCGTCGGCGGCGGCCAGGAAGTCGAGCGTGAGCTCGAAATCCCCGTACTCCTGGTCGGTCCAGAGCAGTCCGCCCCCCGTGGTGTACGTGATCGCGCCCTGATTGACGTGCCAGTCGGCGTCGCGGTTCGCACGGCTCCAGCCGGACAGCGTCTGGCCGTCGAAGAGCAGCGTCCAGCCGGCGGCCGTTTCAGCGGCCGTCAGCGTGTTCGGCGCACCCCCGGGGCCCGCCTGCGACGCGGCGAGCGCCGCGCCCGAGGTCACCATGACTGCGACCGGAATGGCCCACCCGCCTGCGGTTCGTTGTCGTCGTTGCATCGCTGCCCCCGATTGCCTCGGGATCCGCGCAGACCGCGCACAGGCCCGTGCATGCACGGCACGTTTGTACCGGGGACCGGCCGGACGGTCAAGACGGCCCCGTACCACGGCGGGCCTTGTCCGGGGCCCGAATCGGTATAGAGTGTTGCGGTCGGGCTGTGCCCGGGCCCGGCCATTCCACACGAGGAGCGAGTATGTGCGACCAGGATCACTTCGAGCAGGACCGACTGGAATACGAACAGCGCGGCCTGGTGACGCGCCGGCAGTTCGGGGCCATTCTGGGCGCCGGCAGCATGGCGATGATGCTGCCAGAGGTGGCGCACGCCGTCGCCGTCACCGAGTCGGAGGTCACGATCAAGACCCCCGACGGCACCGCTGACGCCTACTTCGTGCGCCCCGCGACCGGAACTGCGGCCGGGGTGCTCGTCTGGCCCGACATCTTCGGGCTGCGGCCGGCGTTCCGCCAGATGGCGAAGCGGCTGGCCGAATTCGAGTACTCGGTGCTCGTCGTCAACCCCTTCTACCGGCAGATGAAGGCCCCGACGGCCCCGCAGGGCGCCGGCACGCCGATCAAGGAGGTCATGTCGCTCGCGCAGGCGCTCAACGAGACGACGCACATGACCGACGCGAGAGCGTTCATCGGCTGGCTCGACCAGCAGCCGTCGGTGTCGAAGAACCTGCCGATGGGCACGCAGGGCTACTGCATGGGCGGGCCGATGGCGCTCCGTACCGCGGCCGCGATGCCGGCTCGCGTCGGTGCGGCAGCGTCGTTCCACGGCGGGGGCCTCGTGACGAACCAGCCGAACAGCCCGCACCTGCAGGCGGCGAAGTCGAACGCGCAGTTCCTCGTCGCCATCGCCGAGAACGACGACCAGCGCAACCCGAAAGAGAAGACGGTGCTCACCGAGACGTTCGACAAGGCGAGGCGGCTGGCCGAAGTCTACGTCTACCCCGGTGCGGCGCACGGCTGGTGTCCGCCGGACTCCCAGGTCTACAACGAGAAGCAGGCCGAGCTGGCGTTCACGCGCCTGCTGGCGCTGTACGGCCGCGCGCTGCGGGTGCCTGCCTGAACCACTCCGCCGGGCCCGGCACCCCCGGGCTCGGCCCCGACCCACCCGAACCGGCATCGTGCGCCTGTTCGCCTGCACAGGTGACGTGGGACTCCGCTCGTTCCCTGCGGTCGTCGCCTTCCTGCTGACCGCCGCTCTCCCCGTGCCGCTCGGCGCGCAGCCTGCGGGAGCCGGCCGCGTCGTCCGCGCCGTTCGGCTGGTGGAACCGCTCACGCTCGATGGCCGGCTCGACGAGCCGATCTACGGCACGGTCCCTCCCGCTGGCGACTTCGTCCAGCAGGAGCCGCTGGAGGGGGCCGCCACCACCGAGCCGACCGACGTCTGGGTGTTCTTCGACGACGAGAACCTGTACGTCGCGGCGCGGTGTCACCACAGCCGCATGGATCGCCTGGTGGCGACCGAGCTCAGGCGCGACTCCAACCTGATGTCGCAGAACGACAGCATCTCGGTCGTGCTCGACACGTTCCTGGACCGGCGCAACGGCTTCTACTTCCAGACGACGCCCAACGGCGGCATCCGCGATCAGGCCATCATCGAGGAATCGGGCAACTCGGACTGGAACACGGTCTGGGAGGTTCGCGTCAGCCGGTCCGGTGCCGGGTGGGCGATGGAGATGGCGATCCCGTTCAAGTCGCTGCGCTACGCCGGGAGCGGCGCGCAGACGTGGGGCATCAACGTGCGGCGTGTCATCAAGTGGAAGAACGAGATGTCGTACCTCGCCGCCGTGCCTGCGGCGTGGGGACCGCCGGCCATCTGGAAGCTGGAGCGGGCCGCGACGCTGGTTGGCGTGGAGGCGCCCGAACAGTCGATCAACCTCGAGGTGAAGCCCTACGCCGTGGCGTCGCTGACCACCGACCGTGGTGCCGTCCGCCCCTACGCGAACGATCCGGCGGGCGACGTGGGGCTCGACTTCAAGTACGGCCTGACGCGCGGCCTGATCTTCGACGCCACGATCAACACCGACTTCGCGCAGATCGAGGAAGACGTCCAGCAGGTGAACCTCACGCGATTCAGCCTGTTCTTTCCGGAGAAGCGCGACTTCTTTCTGGAAGGGCAGGGCATCTTCTACTTTGGCAACCCGCCGGCTCCGGCGGGCACGCTGACGCCGGGGGACGTGCCGGTCGTCTTCTTCAGCCGGCGCATCGGGCTCAGCCAGGGGCAGGCCGTGCCGGTGCGCGCCGGCGGACGGCTCACCGGGAAGGTGGGGCGCGCGTCGATCGGCCTGGTCAACATCCAGACGGGCGACAAGCCCGAGGCGGGCGCGGTCTCGACCAACTTCACCGCCGCGCGCGCCAAGCTCGACATCCTGCGGCGCAGCAGCATCGGGGCGATCGTGACGCGCCGGGCACCGTCGGGCGCGGGGACGGCCACGAACCTGGCGTTCGGCGGCGACGTCAGCCTGCTGCTGAACGACGAAGTGACCGTGCAGGGCTCGTGGGCCCGCACCTCGACGCCCGGCCGGTCTGGCGGCCAGGACAGCTACCGTGCCACGTTCGGGTACGACACGGATCGCTACGGGCTCACGGCCGAGCACCTCAACGTCGGCGCGGCCTTCAACCCCGAGATCGGCTACGTGCAGCGCACCGACTTCGCGCGGACCACCGCCGATGCGCGGTTCAGCCCGCGGGTGCGCCGGAGCGACGTTGTCCGGCAGCTCAGTTTCGAGGGCGGCTTCGACGTCATCACCGGCGTGGCGGACGCGCGCATCCAGAATCGTCGCGGGCGCGGGGAGTTCGGCGTGGACTTCGAGAACAGCGACACCTTCGCGCTGCGGCACACGCGGGAGTATGAGCGGCTGCCGCGCGACTTCGCGATCGCCCCTGGGGTGGCCGTGCCGGCGGGCGGCTACAGCTACGAGACCACGCGGCTGTCGTATCAGCTCGGCCAGCAGCGGCTCGTGTCGGGGACGTTCGCCGCCACCGTTGGATCGCTGTATGGGGGCACGCGGCGGGAGATCAGCTACAACGGCCGCGTGGCGCCAACGAGCCTCTTCGCCGTCGAGCCGCGGCTGTCGGTCAACTGGGTGGATCTGCCGTTCGGCAGCTTCCGCGTGACGCAGCTGACCTCGCGGATCATCGTCTCGCCGACGCCGCGGCTGCTGGTGAGCAGCCTGATCCAGTACAACGCCGGGGCCGCGTCGCTGAGTGCCAGCGTCCGGTTGCACTGGGAGTACCGCAGCGGCAGCGACTTCTACGCCGTCTACAGCGACGGGCGGGACACGAGTGCGACCGGGTTTCCGCAACTCGTGAACCGCACGCTGGCCGTGAAGCTCACCCGCCTCGTCCGCTTCTGACCCGGTTTTCCACACCCTGGCAAGATCCGCGTACCGGGGTCAGACCCGGGTCAGACCCGGGTCTGACCCCATGGACGGTGCGGAGACTTTGGGCAGTTGCCCGGTGCCGTCGTCGTAGGGTCCAGGTCGGCCGCGGCCGCGAGCGATGAACGGATGTCGTACGTCCATGGGCGGACCGTTGGCGCGCGGCGTACGGCGTTCCGCCAATGGACGCCCGCCACCCCGCAACCTACCGTGCCCTCCTCGAGCCCTCTCCGGGGCTCCAAAGGGGGAGCCATGAGCCTCAGACACCAAACCGTTCTGTTCACCGTCCTTTTCGCCGTGCCGGTCGCGGGAGGATTGCCGCCCCCCGGATGGGCCCAGACCGGAGCCGGTCCGCCTCCGGCGGAGGGCCCTCCCACCGCGCCGTACCTGCGGGACCGGGGCGAGGGGGTCGCCACGTCGATGTTTGGCACCTATATCCGGCGGGGCGAACTCCTCGTGTACCCGTACTTCGAGCACTATCGCGACCGGGACTTCGAGTACAAGGCCGAGGAGCTGGGCTTCAAGGGCACCGGCTCGGACTTCCGCGGGCGATATCGCGCGGACGAGTGGCTGCTCTTCGTGGCCTACGGCCTGACCGAAGACATCGCCCTGGAAGGCGAGGTCGCCGTGATCCGGGCACGTCTCGACAAGAACCCGCTGGATGGCTCGACCCAGCCCGCCCGCCTCGAGGAATCGGGCCTCGGGGAGGTCGAAGGTCAGCTCCGGTGGCGATGGGCGCGCGAGACAGGCGCCCGGCCGGAGCTCTTCAGCTACACCGAGTTCGTGGTTCCGCACCACGGGCGCAAGCCGCTGATCGGCACGCCAGGCACCGAGGTGAAGTTCGGCCTGGGCCTGGTGCGCGGCCTCAACCGGGGTACGTTGACCTTCAAGGGCTCGGTGCGGTACGAACACGCGTTGTCGAGCCGGTTCGCCGCCGGGGAGTACGGGGTAGAGTACCTGCGCCGGCTGTCGCCGTCGTGGCGGCTGTACGCCGCTGTCGAAGGCACGGAGGACGAGGTGGCGCTGATCGGCGAAGCCCAGTGGTTCGTCTCGCCGCGGGTCTGCGTCAAGCTCAATAGCGGCCTCGGGCTGACGTCGAAGGCGACCGACTGGGCGCCGGAGGTGGGCATCGTGCTCCTGTTCCCGCCGAGGTGACCGTGAGGGAACTCATCGATCGTCGCGGACGGGTGGTGGCCACAGTCGGCATCGTGGCAGGCGTCGCCCTGTTCCTCTGGCTCGAACTGCGTGAAGAGCCTGACAGGGGTATGACCGCCATGCTGCTCGAGCTCGTGGAAATCGTCCCGATCGTCGTGGCCTCGGTCGGCGTCGGGTTGCTCATGCGCGCGCTGGGCCAGCAGCGGGAGGATCAGCGGGCGCTGCTCCGCGATCTCGAGGTCGCCCGGCTGGAAGGCCGGCGCTGGCGCGCAGAAGCGCGCGCACACCTGAACGGCCTTGGCGACGCCATCGATGCGCAGTTCGGTCGCTGGCACCTGACGGAGGCGGAGCGGGAGGTCGCGTTGCTCCTGCTCAAGGGGCTCAGCCTGCGCGAGATATCGGCCGTCCGCGCCGCAACCGAGCGCACGATCCGCGCACAGGCTCAGGCGATCTACGGGAAGGCTGGCGTGACAGGCCGCGCGGCGCTGTCCGCGTTCTTCCTGGAGGATCTGCTGGCGCCCATCAGCGACGGAGCCGACAGGGCGCCGTGAGTGTCGCCGTGCGGTGCGCGGCCATCGCAGCCGTGCTGTGCGCAGCTGCCGGGTGTGGCGTCCGGGCACAACCTCCTGCGATCGACCTGGAGGTGGACGCCGTGGCCCCTTTGGCGGAACAGGCCGAGCGGGTCCGCAGCATCGATCGCACGGCGCTCGCCGTGGCGCTCGCACGCGCAGGTCTTCAACCGCCGCCGCGAATCTTCGTCACGCTGGTCGCGGAAGCGGACGTCCGCGCCACGATGGCGCCGCGGCGCGTGGCTGGCCTAGCGGTTGGTGCAGACCGCATCACCATCTTTCCCGGCCGCGTGGGGCCCTATCCCTACGGGTCGCTCGAAGCCGTGGTCTGGCACGAGATCGCACACGCCGCCCTCACCGCGCAGGCGGACGGCGGGCACCTGCCACGGTGGTTTCACGAAGGGGTGGCCACCTCGGTGGAGCAGGATTGGGGATGGGTCGCCGGCATGCGGCTTCTACTGAGTTCGGAACGCGAGGCCAGGCTGCCGGTCGTGGAGCAGATGTTCGAGTCCGCGGCCGCAGACAACCTGACGCGGGCGTACCTGCTGTCCGCGGCACTCGTGTCCAGCGTGCGTGAGCGCGCCGGACCGGCGGTGCCCGGCGCCATTGCCGACGACGTGGCCCGCGGGCTTCCGTTTCCGATGGCCTTCGCGCGCCACACCGGACAGACGCCCGCCCAGGCCGCCGCGCTCGCCTGGCAGCCCTACCTGGACTGGATCGCCTGGATTCCGGTCGTCACCAGTGGCGGCGCGCTGTGGACCGCGATCATGCTGCTCGCCTTTCTCGCCTTCGCCATCGTCATCCGTCGCCGCGTCCAGCGGCGCGAGGCCTGGGACCCATGGGACGAGTAACCGCCATCCACACGTACGCAGATTCTGAGCACAGGGGTCAGACCCGGGTCAGACCCGGGTCTGACCCCTGTGTCACAGCAGGCTGGCGAACACGGCTGCCAAGTCGAGGAGGCTCAGGAACCGGACAACATCCGTGGCGGTCGTCGGGATGATCGAGGACGCCTGCGCCGGGTCCTGACCGGACACGGTCAGCAGAATCGGGATCACGGCGCCGGCCAGCCCGGCTGCGAGCATCGAGATCACCATCGCCAGACCGATGACGAGCGCCAGCCCCGGCGACTGGCTCCAGAGCCAGACGCCGGCTGAGGTGGTCACCGACACGGCCACTCCGTTGATCAGGGCGACGCGGCTCTCCTTGAACGCGATGCGCAGCCACTGCCGCGGGCGCACTTCGCGCAGCGCCAGCCCCCGCATCGTCACCGCCAGCGCCTGCGCGCCGGTGTTGCCGGACTGCCCCGCCACGACGGGCAGCAACACGGCCAGCGCGGTGAACTGCGCGATGGTGTCATCGAACAGCCCGACGACGGCCGCGGCGAGAAACGCGGTCCCCAGGTTGATGTGCAGCCACGGCAGACGGCGGCGCACGGCGAAGGACACCTTCGACAGCGCGCGTTCGTCGCGGCTGAGCCGCGTGGCCAGCCGCCGCAACAGGTGCGCAAGCAGCCAGCCGCCCAGGAGCAGCGCCAGCGCGCCGAGCAGGCTCGGCAGGAACACGCGCGCGGATCCGATCAGGCTGTCCAGCGTCGCCGTCAATGCGGTGCCGTAAATCGCGAAGTCCATCGTCCCTCCTCGTCGCGGTCGGCCGAACCAACCTGCGTGTCAGGAGTGTCGCCTCCGCGAAGCACCGCCGACCTTGCCGGCCGGCTTTTCCACACCGTTGCAGGAACTGCGTACCGGGGTCAGACCCGGGTCTGACCCGGGTCAGACCCCGGCGGGAATGGACCCCGGCGGGAACGCCGTTGCACGATCCCGAAAACCCGGGTGACGTTCACCTGAGCGTTGCCGTGCCGGTGAACGTCGTACCGCTGATCGTGCCGCCGATCGTCCCGTTCCAATCGGACGACTGGTTGACCCACGTGCCCGCCACGGAGTTCCCCGCCTGCGAGATGCTCACGTCCACGGCGCGTGCGCTGTTGCTGGACGACTCGAGTGCGTCCGTCCAGTTTCCCGAGACGGATGGAAGCGGTGTCGGCCTGGTCGGTGATTCGCCGCACCCCACCGCCTCGGCCACGAGCACGCCGAGCCCGGTGCGAATGATGGTATGTGTCGGCATGTACCGGGGATCAGCAACCGACGTGCCGTCGGCCCCGAGGACCAGAGCCCCCCCGTGCATATCGCTGTCAGGCGGTCACTTGGACGCGCGTCCCGGACCGTGGGGGATGTGGCGGAGCGGCCGCCCGGCCGCCCGCCGATCGGGCACGGCCGCGGTAGATCCTACGTACCCGGCGGCGCCATTCGCGGGCTCGCCGGCGAGGCGTGTGCGCGCCCGGCAGCCGGCAGATGCACAATGGGCGCCTCTTGTATTAAGCTCTCCGGCATGCCATTCGTCATCACAGACCCGTGCATCTTCACGAAGGACACCGCCTGCGTGGACGTGTGTCCGGTCGACTGCATCCACCCGCGGAAGGACGAGCCGGAGTTCGAAACGGCCAACATGCTCTACATCCATCCCGAGGAGTGCATCGACTGCGGCGCGTGCGTACCGGCCTGCCCGGTCGCCGCCATCTACGACAGCCACGACTCGACGCCGGAGAGCCAGAAGGACCTCATCGAGGCAAACACGATCTATCGCCTGGGTGATGCCGACGCGATGGCGCAGGCCGAGGCGATTGTGAAGGCGCACGTGGACGCCCATCCGGATCTGATGGCGATCCCGGGTCCCGAGCGCGCGGCCGCGCACCAGCGCTGAAACCGCGCTCCTCGTTTCAGCTTCACGGCAGCCCCGGCACCGCGTTCAGCGCGGTTCCGGCGGCTGTTCGTGTGTACAAGGGGGCTCAGGCCGGCGCGCGGCGCCGTCAGTTGCGGAGCGCTTCGCCGACGTACTGCAGCAACTCCGAGGGGGTGAACGGCTTCTGGAGGAGTTGCGCCGTCGAGAAGTCCGGTTCGAGCGGACCGGGATAGCCAGACACGAACAGCACCCGCATCCCGGGGTCCTGCTGCAGGACGCGGCGGGCCAGCGCCGTCCCGCGCATGTCGGGCATCACGACGTCGGCCAGCAGCAGGTCCACGGGCTCGTCGGCCGCATCGAGCATCTCCAGCGCCTCGGCCCCGCTGTGAGCAACCCTGACGGCGTAGCCACCGAGCTCCAGCGCCCGTCGTGTGAAATCCGCCACCGCCCGCTCATCTTCGACCAGCAGAATCCGTGCGTGGCTCTGCGTGGTCACGGCAGGGTGCACCGGCTCCTCAGCCGGGATCTCGCCATGTGCCACAGGCAGGTACACCCAGAACGTCGCCCCCTTGCCCACGTCGCTGTGGACGCCGATGTACCCACCGGCCTGCTTGACGATGCCGTAGCACATGGCCAGACCGAGCCCGGTGCCACGGCCCGGCCCTTTCGTCGTGAAGAACGGCTCGAAGATGCGGCTCCGCACGTCGTCGGGAATCCCCACGCCGGTATCGCTGACGGTCAGCTTCACCTTCTCCCCCGGCTCCAGACCGGGGTGCCGGTGCGCCTCGGCTGGCGTCACCTGCTCGATGCCCGTGGTCACGCGCAGCGTCCCGCCCCCCGGCATGGCATCGCGTGCGTTCACGGCCAGGTTCAGCAGGATCTGCTCGAACTGCCCGGGATCGATGTTCACCGGCAGCGGCTCGCCGTGCGTGCGCACCTCGAGTCGAACGTCCTCGCCGATGACCCGGCGCAGCAGCCCCTCGACGCGCGTCACGATCAGGTTGAAGTCCACCATCCGTGGCACCACGGGCTGCTGCCGCGCGAACGCGAGCAGCTGGCTGGTGAGCTGCGAGGCACGCCGCGCCGCGGCGAGCGTCTCCTCCCATTCCGCCTTCGAGGGTCCCGCGTGGTCGAACTGCAGCGTCATCTCCGCGCACCCGATGATGATCGTCAGCAGGTTGTTGAAGTCGTGCGCGATGCCGCCGGCCATGCGGCCGATGCTCTCCATGCGCTGCCCCTGCAGCAGCTGGGCCTCCATCCGCTTGCGTTCCGTGACGTCGGAGAACAGGCAGATCGCACCGGACACGCCACCCGCGCTGTCGCGCACCGGCACGAACGACCCCAGCAGCACGCGGAGCGAGCCGTCTGGCAGCTCGACGGTCAGCTCGCGATCCGCCGCGGGCTCTCCGGTCTCCAGCACCTGGCGCAGCACGGCATCGTCGGCGATGGATCGCGTGCGGTCCGCGTGCCCCCCGGCGCGCGCCTCATCGCACATCCGCCGCCCCACGGCGTTGACCATCTGCACGATGCCGCGCCGGTCCACGAACCAGACGCCGATCGGCAACGCGTCCAGCAGATCGCGGAGCTGCCGCTCGCGCGTGCGCGCCAGCTCCTGCGTCTCCGCGTGGCGGGTGAGGTCCTGAGCCGTGCCGCACAGGCGCACGACGCGCCCGGCTTCGTCCCGCACCGGCTGCAGGCGGTTCCTCGCCCACACGATCTCGCCGGCCCGCGTGCGGTAGCGGTACTCGTATTCGACCGGTTCGCCGGCCACCGCGCGTCCCACCTCGTCGAGCACATGCGCCCGGTCGGCTTCGTGGAGAATGGCCGGCCATCCGCCCAGTGCCTGAAGCTCCTCCCGGGGGTATCCCGTCAGGTCGGCCACGCTGGGGTGGGCCCACTCGAGCGCCACGCTTCCGTCCGCGGCCACGGCGAGGACGAACAGGCGCTCGTCCACCAGACCCAGCAACCGGGCAGCCGTATCGGGACTGAGAGGGGGCAGCGCGCTCATCGGTGGGAGAGGCCCCTGAAATGTACCACACGAGTCGCAGAGCGGGCCGCCAACGGCTGGAGACGACTTCGTCCGATCATCAGGGCAGCCATCGCGCCACAGCGAAGTAGCGCGCAAAGGCCGCGCGCACGCTTGCCGTCAAGCGGCTCCGCCGCCACGCATCACCGAGCTTCCGGAACGTTTCGGCGTGGGTCGGGTACGGGAAGACGGCCCCGGCGAAATCGCCCAGCGATCGTCCGGCCCGCATCGCCTCGGCCGCGTAGCCGATGAGTTCGCCGGCCCGGGGGCCCACGGCTGTACACCCGAGTATCCGCCCGGCGCGATGGTGCACCCGCACGAACCCCTCCGCGTCGCGATCGAGCACGGCCCGATCGACGTCGCCCAGCGGCACGGTCAGCGCCCCGGCGCCCGATCGAGCGGCCTCGGCGGCCGTCAGACCCACGTGCGCCACCTCGGGGTGCGTGTAGCTGCACCACGGCACCACCAGCGCGGACACCCGGCGCCGTCCGTAGAACAGCGCGTTCTGGATCGCGATGCGCGCCGACGCGTCGGCGGCATGCGTGAACTTCCAGCCGATCGCCACATCGCCGGCCGCGTAGATCCGCCGGCTCGACGTCCGGAGCCGGTCGTCCACCACGACGCCGCCGGCACTCGTGCGAACGCCCGCCGCAGCCAGCCCCAGCGACTCGACGTTCGGCGTCCGTCCGGCGGCGACGAGCACCGCGTCCGCGTCCACATCGAGCGGTCCCGCGGCCCCCGATCCGGTCGCACGGACGCCGCTCCCCTCGCGGCCGACCCGTTCGACGCGCGCGGCCAGCCTCAGATCCACGCCGTCGGCGGCAAGCTGTCGCGCCACGAGCGCCGAGGCGTCGGGATCTTCGTTCGGGAGCACGCGCGGTGCGATGTCAATCAGGTGGACCTGGCTGCCGAGCAGGGCCAGGGCCTGAGCCAGCTCACACCCGACGGGCCCCGCCCCGAGCACGAGCAGCCGGCGCGGCAGGTCGGCCAGGTCGAACACGCTGTCCGTCGTCAGGAACGGCACGTCGGCCAGGCCCGGGATCGGCGGCAGGGCGGGCCGCGTGCCCGTGGCCACGATCGCGCGGCGGAATCGCAGCACCGATGCGCCGACGCCGGCGGTCTCCGGAGAGGTGAGGCAGGCGTCGCCGAAGAACAGATCCACGCCGGCCGCCGTCAGCCGCGCCGCCGAGTCGTTCGGGGCGATCGCCGCGCGCAGGTCGCGCACCTGCCGCAGGACCTCGCGCGCATCGGCTGCGACATGGCTCCCGGCCGTGCCCAGACCGGCCGCCAGCCGCGCCTCGCGGACCGCCCGTGCCGACCGGAGCAGCGCCTTCGAGGGCACGCAGCCGGTGTTGAGGCAGTCGCCCCCGAGCCGGTGCCGCTCGACCAGCGCGACGCGGGCTCCCAGCCCCGCCGCGCCCATGGCGCTGACCAGGCCTGCCGTGCCCCCGCCGATCACGACCAGGTCGTAGCGGTCGCGCGGCGCCGGGTTCACCCAGTCCGGCGGCCGTACGTGCGAGAGGAGCCGGGCCTCGGCCTCATGATCCGCGGACGCACGATCGAGTCGACCTGACCCGGACGCACCCATTCGCCTACACCCTCAGCAGCACCGCGCGGGCCGGCCGGCCGGTGGCTTCCGTCACGGCATGCGCATAGAGCGCGACCTGCCGCCGGTAGCGATCGACCGCGTCGCCGATCTCCCGGTCGGTCTTGAAGTCCACGACCACGAACCCCTCATCCTCCTCGAACACCAGGTCCGGCACCCCCTCGACGAGCAGGCCGCCGACGAGCACCGTCACGGGCGTTTCGCGCCGGCAGTGTCCCAGCCTGGCGGCCGCGCGGGCCCGCTCGAGGAGCGGATGGGAGAGCGTGCGCGCCACCACCTGGCCGGCGGCCGCCACTTCGTCGTCCGTCGCGCCCGCAATCCGGCCCTCCGCCGCCACGAGCGCGTCCAGCCCGTCGGCCCCGGACGTGAAGTCGACGGCTGCGAGACACGCGTGCACCAGCGCACCGAACCGGGCGCCCGACGGCCGATCGCCATCGTGCCCGTTGACCTGCTGTACGTCCACGACTCCATCGCCCACGAGCGTGCCGTCGGCGTCGAACGCCCAGCCCGTGGCCGTGCGCACCTCCAGCGTGGGCCGTGATGCCGCAGCCACCGCCTGGTCGCGTCCGTCGCGCCAGGCGTGGTACCGGCGCTTGCCGGCGTCGACGACGTGCCCCGGCACGTCCTTCACGATGAGCTCCTGGCGCTGGAGCCCGAGCGGGGGATCCGCGTCGAGGGCGAGGGCGCGCGGATCCCACCACACGACCTCGCAGGTGGCACCGCTCACAGGATCGGGCACCAGGTGCAGGCCAGGCCTCACCGTGTCGGGACGGGCAGGCTCATCGTCGGGACGCTCCAGCACCGAGTCCTTCAGGAACAGAGGCGCCCCCGGAGCCGGCCGCGCCTGCTGCCGCGCCTCCACGGGAGGGTACAGGACGCGATCGAGCGGACCGACCCAGCCCTCCGGCGGGAACGGCCCGTCACCCACGGCCGGCACGACCAGCAGGTCGCGGGCGCGCGTGCTGGCCACGTAGGCCACGCGGATCCCCTCCTGCCGGTCCCGTTCCTGCTCGAGCGGCTGCTGCAGGAGCAGCTCGCGGGGCGACCAGCCGCCAATGCGCAGTGCGCAGAGGCCCCGTTCGGGATCCAGATGGCGATCGGCTTCCGAGGCCGACAGCTTCACGGTGACATCGGCGAGGATGACGACCGGGAACTCCAGTCCCTTGGCCTTGTGGACCGTCATCAGCCGCACGCCGTCGCTCCCCTCTTCCAGGATCGGCGCCTCGGTCGCGCGGCCCCGCTCGGCGGCCTCGCGCAGCTCGTCGACGAACCCGCGGAACGACACGCCCCCGCTCATCTCGAACTGCCGCGCCAGCTCCGAGACGTGCAGCACGTTGGCCAGCACCTGCGCGCCACCCTGCCGCAGGACCAACCCCGCATGCGCGCGCGTCGCCGCCAGCAGGCGCGCGATCGTCTCGGCCACCGGCCGGCGGTTCCGGCCGCGGTGGAGCGACGCCAGCAGCTCCAGCGCCTCGCCGATCGGCTTCAGGTGCTCCGGCAGATCGGCGGGGACGCGGAACGGGTGGAGGCCGCGCGGGTGGCTGCGCGTGTACTCCAGCAGATCTTCATCGGGAATGGCGTACAACCCGCCCCTGAGCGTGGCGAACACCGACAGCTCGTCGTCCGGCCACTCGATCGCGGTGAGCGCCGCACGGAGTGTCTCGATCTCCTCCCGCTCATGGAACGTGCGGCCGCCCACCAGCAGGTGATGCACGCCACGCGCCTCCAGCGCGTCCACGTAGGGCCGCGTCAGGTCCCGATCGAAGCGCACCATCTTCCGGAACAGGATGCAGATGTGGCGCGGGGCCACGGGGACCCGCTCATCGCCCGTCCGGCGCTCGGTCACCGTCCACCCGCTCTCCCTCACCAGCCACGCGATGAACGCGCCGACCGCGTCCGGACACGAGGCATCGACCGACGTCTGGGCCAGACGCTTCGTTCCGTAAGGCCGTGGGACCGGCAGCGCCACGACGGCCGGCTGACCCGGATGTTCCAGCCGGTGCCGATCCAGGGGCACGTAACCCGCCTGGCACGCGCGCGCGTCCGGCTGCATCAGCGGCGCGAACGCCGCGTTGACGGCGTGCTGTATGGCCGGCACGGCGCGGAAGCTGGTCGTCAGCTGCACGCGCGTCGCCCCGCGGGCCTCGACCTGCAGGCACACCCGGTTGTAGGTCTCCACGTCAGCGCGTCTGAAGCGGTAGATCGACTGCTTCGGGTCGCCGACGATGAACAGCTTCCCCGGTGCCGGGGTCACCGCGGTCCAGTCGCGCTCGGCCGGGTCGGACGCCGCGAGCAGCAGCAGGATCTCCGCCTGCAGGGGGTCGGTGTCCTGGAACTCGTCCACGAAGATGCGCGCGAATCGCTGCTGGAACCCGGCGCGTGCCGCCGCGTGATCGCGCACCAGGTTGCGAGCCAGGAGCAGCAGGTCGAGGAAGTCGAGCGCGCCGGCCCTCGCCTTCAGGCCGACGTACCGCTCCTCCGCCCCTCGCAGCTCGTCGCGCAGCAGCGCAGCCAGATCGGCGTCTGCGTCCGCGCGGAAGCGCTCGAGCGCCTGGACAAGGTCCGCGTGCGCCTCCAGCACCCGTGTGCGCGGCAGGTCCGGTCCGAACGACGCGCCGGACCCCTTGCGCACCCACTGGCAGAAGCGCGTGTCCTGCGCCAGATCCACCAGCAGCGCCTCACCCCCATCCGCGTCGGCGCCGCCGTCGGCCTCGAGCAGCCGGAGGGCCTCGGCCGTCCGGGCCGCCGCTTCCGTGCTCGTGTACAGGGGATCGCGCCGGCTCGACGCGCGGGCCCGCAGCTCCGCAAACGCGCGCACCTCGGCCGCGAGCGCGGCGATGTCGTCGAGTCGCGACCAGGCAGGCCGCGTCCAGGCCGCCGGGAAGTCGCGCCACTCGAGAAGCGCCCGCCCCGCCCGCCGCAGCCGTTCGACTGGCCCGTCGTCATCCCCGGAGAAGAAGCGGCTCAGCCGCCGCAGCGATCGGCGTACGCCCTCGGGCGGGTCCGCCAGCGACGCCTGGAACCAGACGTCGAACGCCTCGTCGTACAGGCGCGAGGCGTGCTCTTCGGTCAGCACGGTGAAGAGCGGGTCCACGCCAGCCTCTACCGGTCGCTCCCGCAACAGCTCGGCGCAGAAGCCGTGGATGGTGCTGACGTGCGCGTCTTCCAGGTGGGCGAGCGCATGCTCGAGCCGGCGCTTTCGGCCGGCGTCATCGGCGGATGCGCGCGCGCTTTCGAGGTCCTGGCGGAGCCGCAGCTTCAGCTCACCGGCTGCTTTTTCGGTGAAGGTGACGGCGACGATGTCGTGCACACGGGCGCGATCTTCGGCGAGCACGCGGACCAGGCGGCCGACGAGCGCGGTCGTCTTGCCCGTGCCCGCCGCCGCCTCGACGACCAGGGTCTCGTCGAGCGCACGTGCGATCAACTCCCGGGCAGCGGCATCAGGGAGCGGCCGGTCGGTTGTCACGGCCGGCTCCTGAGCTCCACGAGGTCGGGGGACGGCGACGGCTTGCGGGCCGCGCGCAGAACGGCGTGCGGGCCGCACACCGGACGGAAGTCGCACCAGTCGCACTCCCGCTCGCGCGGCGCCGCGGGAAACGCACCCTCCGCGATGGCGCGGTCGATGATGTCCAGCACTTCGAGGCCCGCCCGGCGCGCCGTGTCGGTCATCGGCACGGCTTCCACGGAGAAGCCGCCGGCAGAGGTGCAGAAGGAGAGCCGTCCTTCCACGACCGGCTTCCCCAGCACCTGTTCCACCGCCAGCGCGTAGATCACCGGCTGGAGTACCGCGCCCCCGCCCACGAGCAGCGGCCCCGACACGCGGTTCTTCCCGGTCTTGTGATCGACGACGCGCAGTTCCGGCCGCGAGGCGTGCGCCTCGACGAGATCGACCGACCCGCGCAGCGCGAACCGGCCATCCACCAGCACCGGATCCTTGACGCTGGCCGCGTCATGTTCCGGGTCCGGCCGGAGGCCGAACGAGAGCTCGAAGTGCGCCGGCACCCACTCGCCGCCCTCCGCCGCCAGCCGGTGCAGCCACGTGCGCAGGTCGCGCAGGATGGCCGCCACCTCGTCGTCCCAGACACGGGGAATCGCTGGCGCCAGCCTGTCGCGGTACTCCTCGGTCACGTCCTGGCCGACGCGGTCCAGCTCGGCGAGCGCCGTCTCGAGGGTGTCGTCCACGACCGGCAGCGCGTGCCGCGCGCGCAGGCCGCGGAACAGCGTCGCCTGCACGGCGTGGGTCAGGCTGCCGCGCGTCAGCGGATCGAGCTGCTGCAGCGGCTCCGGGTGCTCCGCGGGTTGCAGTCGCAGGAGGGCGCCGAGAAAGAACTGGTAGGGACAGGCGGCGTAGCGCTGCAGCGCAGACGGCGAAAACGGCCGCGCGCCCGG
>Ga0194132_10001800_pt1 | contig 42455 bp, 39 predicted proteins | sample TA2KigOf80mmetaG_FD_148612 | JGI IMG/M metagenome (GOLD analysis project Ga0194132, IMG submission 148612) | Freshwater microbial communities from Lake Tanganyika, Tanzania - TA2015054 Kigoma Offshore 80m | ecosystem: Environmental > Aquatic > Freshwater > Lake | place: Tanzania: Lake... | reverse complement strand
CGGCGGCGGCGGCGGCGGCGGCGGCGGTGGCGGTGGCGGGGGTGGCGGCGGCGCGTTCGGAGGGCGTCAGCAGGGCGGCTCGGGTGGCGGCTTCAACCTGAACTGGGACGGGAGCTGGGAAGTCGCGACCACGACCGACGGTCAGGGATGGTACGCCGAGTTCCGCATCCCCTTCTCGACCCTCCGCTATGCGGGCGGCGGGGAGCAGACTTGGGGTCTCAACTTCTCCCGCAGCATACGCCGCAGGAATGAGGAATCGCTCTGGGCTCCCGTCCCCAGGCAATACAGCCTCTACCGCGTGTCGCTCGCGGGTACTCTGGCCGGGTTCCAGGCGCCGACGCGCAGGCTGGTCACCGTGACGCCCTACGTGCTCGGCGACGCGTTCCGCGACTACTCGGCGTCGGCACCCTCGGTCGACTGCCTGGGCGCAGACGGCCGCACCGACTGCGGAGCCCAGATCGGCGGTGACGCCAAGATCGGCCTCACCCAGAGCCTCACGCTCGACCTCACGGTCAACACCGACTTCGCCCAGGCCGAAGTGGACGACCAGCAGGTCAACCTCACCCGCTTCCCGCTGTTCTTCCCCGAGAAGCGTGCGTTCTTCCTCGAGAACGCGGGCTTGTTCTCGGTCGGCTCCGGGCGCCAGGCCGAGCTCCTTCAGTCGCCGCATCGGGCTCTCGGGCGGAAACGCAGTTCCGATCTTGGCGGGCGCGCGCGTCACCGGCCGCACGGGACCCGTGCAGCTCGGGCTCCTGAACATCCAAACGGAGCACCACCACGCCTTCAACGCCGCGCTGGGCGGTGACGCGCACATCGCGCCGGCGAACAACTTCGGGGTCGCGCGCGTCGTGCGTGAGTACGCGAACCGTACCCAGCTGGGCGGAACGTTCGTCTCCCGCGTGAATACGGACGACTCAGGGGACTACAACCTCACGTATGGGCTCGACGGGAGCCTCGGCGTCGGGGACGCGCTCACGCTGGATGCCTGGGGCGCCATGACCTCCACGCCCGGCATCGGCTCGGACGACTACGCGTTCAGCGCCGGCGGTGACTATCGCGATCGCGACTGGGAGTTCGCGCTCGGCTTCCACCAGGTCGGAGACGGCTTCAACCCCGAGGTCGGCTTCCTGTCCCGGAAGGACTACCGGAGCGTGAACGCACGCGTGCTGCGCCACCTCCGCTTCCCAAACATCCCCTGGCTCCGCGAAATACGGCCGCACGCATCCTGGTCGCAATTCTGGGACATGGGATGGTTCAGGGAAACGAGCCAGATCCATCTCGACAATCACTTCGAGTTCTCCAACGGCGCGTTCTTCCAGCTCCCGGGGTTCAACATCAACGGAGAGGGACTCACACAACCCTTCCAGATTCGGCCGGGCATCTTCATTCCCGCCGGGAGCTACACGAACCTCGACTGGCAGTTCAGGGCCAACACCAACCAGAGCGCACCACTCTCGGCGAGCATCGGCTGGGACGCCGGCGGCTTCTACACGGGCACGCGCGTAGGGCCGAACGGCAACATCACCTACCGGTTCCGGGACCGGCTGGTGACTACGCTGCGCGTCAACTATTTCGACGTGCGGCTCAACGACACCGACAAGTTCAAGACGGCGGTCGTCGCCCTCTCCGGGTCGTATTCCTTCACACCGCGCCTGTATCTTCAGGCCCAGATCCAGTACCTACGAAGCCAGATTCTGACCTCTGATCCGGCAGAGAACCTCTTCACGAATCTCCGCTTCGGCTGGCTCGACGCAGCAGGTACGGGTCTGTTCATCGTCTATAACGACACTGAGCAGTTCGGCCTGCTGCCGACCCCCGGCGCGGCGTCTGGCCCACTCCACCGTCAGCTGATCATCAAGTACACCAGGCAGTTCGACTTCACCCGCTAGGAGGCACCATGGCCACACGCAAGAAGGCGAAGAAGGCAGCCCCGAAGAAGGCTTCCAAGAAGGCCGCGACCAAGAAGTCGAGCGTGAAGAAGTCGAGCGCGAAGAAGGCGTCTGCTGCGCCGGCCATCGCTGCAAAGCGGAAGTCGCCCGAGACCCTTCGGCTGCGTGGCGTATCCCCGTCCCTCACGGTCGGTGACCTTCACAAGAGCATCGCCTGGTACCGCGACGTGCTCGGCTTCGTTGTTGGTGAGACTTGGGTGCACGACGGTGAGATACGTGGCTGTGAGTTGCTCGCCGGCACAGCGCGCTTCTACCTCGGGCAAGACGACTGGGCCAAGGGGCGCGACCGGAAGAAGGGCGAGGGCTTCCGCCTGCACTGCGCCACGGCACAGAGCGTGGACGACATCGCCGCGAACGTGAAGAAGTCCGGCGGTAAGCTCGATTCCGAGCCGGCCACCATGTCATGGGGCGCCCGGCAGTTCGCCATCACCGATCCCGACGGCTTCAAGCTCAGCATCTCGTCGGAAGGCTGATGGCGCCAGACGTCACGGCGCTCCGGGCGGGCCGCCGTGACGCAATGCGCTGACCCGACGTATGTTGCCCTCCCCTGCATCGTTCGTGGCACAGGCAATCAGCAAGGAAACTACATGACGTTGGCGCATCGGCTCGCCGGCACCGCGCTCGCCTTCTCGGTCCTCACACTCCCACCCCCCGTGGACGGGCAGGGTCGTGACATGAGCCAGGTGCGGATCATCCCGCACCAGGTCACGCAGGGTGTCTATTACCTCGAGGGCCAGGGCGGCAACATCGGCCTCTCCATCGGCGAGGACGGCGTCGTCATGATCGACGACCAGTTCGCGCCCCTCACGGACCGCATTCTGGCCGCCATCCGTACGCTCAATCGCGGTGAGATCCGCTTCGTGATCAATACGCACGTGCACGGCGATCACACGGGTGGGAACGAGAACCTGGGGCGCATGGGGATCTTGATCCTGGCGCGTGATGCGGTGCGTGTGCGCCTGAGCGCCACTGCACCGGCAGTCGCGCTCCCTGTGCTTACCTTCTCCGAGCCGATCAACATCCACCTGAACGGTGAGCAGGTTCGCACGATTCCCGTGCCCCCCGCGCACACGGACGGCGACAGCTACATCCACTTCGTGAACGCGGACGTCCTCCACATGGGCGACGTGTTCCGCACGACCGGCTATCCGTACATGGACCTGGCCAACGGCGGTTCGCTGAGCGGACTGCTCGAAGCGCTCGGCGTCGCCATCGGCTTGGCCGGTACCAACACGAAGATCATTCCTGGCCACGGCCGCGTGGTCGGTCGCACGGAGCTCATCGCGCACCGCGACATGATTCTGGACGTGAGGGCGCGCGTGCAGGCGCTGATCGCGCAGGGCCTCAATGTCGATCAGGTCCTCGCGGCCGGCCCCACCAGGGCCTACGACGCCGGCATGGACAGCCCGGAGCGCTTCCTACGCGCCATGTATACGGAGCTCGGCGGGCGGTAATTAGTCGACCATCGATGGACGGGGAGCCCCGCGTGCGCATCGGCCGCCCTGCGGTCGGTCCGCTCGCGGGGCTCCTGCTTCTGGGGACGGCAGCGACGGCCGCGGCCCAGGCACCTCCATCGCCCGACTCGGTTGTCCCTCTCGAACCCGTCGAGGTTGAGATCGGCCGGCTGCGCGCCGGCGCCGTACCCCTGGCGGAGACACCGTTCACCGCGCACGTGATCAGCGGAAGCGTGGTCGAACCCACGGCTGGCGCAATCGCGGGAGCGTTGGCGGGTCTGCCGGGGGTGACGATCACGAACCAGACCGGGAGCGCCGGACAGCTCGACGTGCGCCTGCGTGGTTTCAGCGTGTCCCCGATCGTCGGCGTGCCGCAGAGCGTGAGCGTCTTCGTCGACGGCGTACGCGTGAACGAGGCCGATGCGTCCCAAGTGCACCTCAGCCTGATCCCGGAGGGAGCGATCGAGCGCATCGAGTTGGTGCGTGGCCCAGTCGGGGTCTTCGGCAAGAACTCCCTCGCCGGTGCGCTCAACTTCGTCACGCGTAGGGGCACACGCGACGCCTCCCTGGACGCCGCGGTCCACGGAGGCTCCTTCGGCTCGGCAGGCGGCATGGTACGCGCTTCGGGAATGCTGGGCGGCTGGGACGGACTCCTCTTGGGGTCGTATCGGAGGGCCGAGGGGTGGCGTTGGCTGGAGAGCTCCCAAGAGCTCTCCCTCTTCGGCAAGGTCGGGTGGCGCGGAGAACGCACGGACGCATGGTTGTCATACACGTTCGAAGCGGACTCACTCGAGGGGCCCGGTCCCGTGCCCGAGTCTTGGCTCTTGGGCGGCCCTCTCCCTCCCGACATCACGTCGCCCCCGTCCGACCGCCGCCGACTTCAGTACACCGGCGGGCGGGGCGACGCGTTCCGGCCCAGACTCCACTTCCTGAGTGCCCGGATCGAGCACGAGTTGGGTGAACGCTGGCAGTTGCAGGCGAATGTGTTCGGGCGCTTCGCGAACTTCCGCCAAGCGAACGACAACATCAGCGAGCCCGACGCACTCGGGATCACCGACATCGCCTCGGGCGGAGGCAGCGCCCAGCTCCTCTTTCAACCGGAGCCCGGCACTCTATTAGCGTTCGGAGCGGAGTGGTCACGCAACGACGTGGACATCGAGATCCGCGAGCGTCCGAACCGCGCGTTCCCGACGCTCGTGGAAGGAACGACCGAGCGTTTGAACACGCAGGAGGACAACGTCGGCGCGTTCGCCGAGGCCTGGTGGTCGCTCGTGCCCCGACTCTCGTTGTATGCGTCCGCGCGCTACGACCACGTCGACCTTCCCGTCACGGACCTGCTCGACCCCGGCGACAGCGGGGAGAACGTGTTCTCCGAGGTATCGGGCGGCCTTGGGGTGAGCGCGGACGTCGCGCTCGGGTTCAGCGCGTTCGCCGGCTACGGTCGTGGATTCCGAGCACCGGTGATCCTCGAGGTGACCTGCGCGGACCCCGCCGATCCATGCCAACTTCCGTTCGGGCTCGGCCCCGATCCGCCACTCGAGCCAGTGAGGTCGGACACTTGGCAGGCGGGAGCCCGGCTCTCCCGCGAGCGGCTGGGCGCTTCTCTCGTCGCGTACTGGACGGAGGTCCACGACGACATCTTCAACGTCGTCGACGAGGCCACCCCGACGCTCGGGTACTTCACCAACCTCGAACGGACGCGCCGCATCGGCCTCGAGCTGTCGGCCAGCGGATCGCCGGTGTCCGCGCTCGCAGGCCTACGGATGAGCGGGTCGCTCGCGTGGACGCGCGCCACCTTCGAGACCGACGCGGAGCTCCCGTCCCCCTTCGTCGAAGACGATTCCGTGGCCCCCGGAGGGCCAAGCGAGGGCGCCGTCGAAGTCGAACCGGGCGATCTCTTCCCTATGATCCCGCAGCTGGCCGGCACCCTAAACCTGAGCTTCGAGCTCGCGGCCACGACCGTCGCGATCGAGGGAAGCTGGACCGGGCGACGCTATTTGGTCGGGGACGAGGGTAACGACCAGGAGTTCGGGCGACTCGGAGCGAGCACGATCGTCGACATAAGCTTCGAGCGACGATTCGGCCGAGCCGTCGCCTTTCTGGAGTTCGCGAACGCCCTGGACAGCGATCACCACGACTTCGGGATCGTCGCCGAGAACGGCAGGGCGGCCATCGTCGGGCCCGAGCGCTTCCTGACACCCGCGCTGCCGCGGCGTCTGTCCGCCGGGCTGAGCGTGCGGCTCTTGGGTGACGTCGACTGAGGTGCGAAGCCTGATCGCCTAGATCACGCCCATCACGTCGGCCAGCACCCACCCCACCTTCCCGTCCTCGAGCACGACCTCGGCCCAGCCGCCCGTACGCTGGTCGATGCGCACCAACGTGCCCTCATGGATCTCGAAGAGGGTGAGATCGTCCTGCTCCGCCGGAGCCGATCGAACCGGCACCGCATCCACCAGAATCACACCCCGCTCGGCGCGCCCGATGCCGAGCTCGCGCACGAACAGGTTGGTCCCCAGCAGGGCGACGACGCCCGCGCCGGCGATCGCCGTCCACATCGCAAAGCGCCGGACCTCGTTGCGCCGCGCCAACACGCGCAGCGCCAGCCCGAAGCCAGTCGTGAGCCATGCCACACCCACCAGCAGCGCCAGCAGACCGCCGGGAAGCAGATTCACCCACCACGAGACTGCGGTGAAAAGCCAGAACCGTGGGAGCGGCTCGATCGCATCGGCGGTGACCGAACGAGCGAGCTCGAGGTTCGCGAGCACGTCAGGGTCGGATGGCTCGAGCGCCCGCGCACGCTCCCATTCCAGAATCGAACGACCGAGGTCGCCGTTCTTGAAGTAGGCGTTGCCCAAGTTGTAGTGCAGCGCCGCGCTCGTGAAGCCGCCCTCGAGCACCGCATCGTATGCTGCGACCGCCCCGGCGAAGTCGCCTTGTTGGTAGAGTTGGTTCCCCTGCGCCAGGATCTCCTCCTGAGCTCCCACGCGACTCGGCGCAAGGAGCGCCGTCAGCGCGGCGAGCAGCACGACGGGCATCATCCTCACACTCACCGTCGCGAGCCGCGCCCGCGCCGTCACTTGCGCGCTCACCGGCGAACCCCCTTGTCGAGTGCCGTCATGACCTCACCGGCGCGATCGAGGAAGCGTGACGCCTCGTGCGGATCGGTTCCCGGTGGGGCGAAGCGCTGACGGTCGCAGTGCTCCAGGCAACCGAGGACGTCTCGGACGGTCGCGTCCGACACCCCTCGCTGGCGCAGTAGCTGTTCGAGGTCGGTCGTCTGCAGCCCCGCCTCCGCCACGTTGAGGCGATCTGCGGCGAGTCCGCGCAGGGCGCGTGCGACCTCGGCGTAGAACGCCCGCGTGTCCGTACCCGCCGCCAAGCGACGCGCCTCCGCGAGTCGCTTCCGGGCCAGGCCGCTCGCCCGCCGCCCACGCGCGTACGCCACGTCCCCCTCGAGGAGATCGCGGTGTCGGCGGACCCCCACCGAGGCGGCCACGCCCACCACCGGGAGCAGCGCGACGAGCCAGAACATCGGGCTCGCGAACAGCGATCGCCCGCGAGGCTCCAGCTCTCCGGCACCCAGGTGAATGAAGCGGATGTCCTCGCGCAGGGTGGCGACACCGCCGCGAGCCACGTCCCCAGGCCCTTCGCCAGCGACACCCGTGACGGTGAGCGGAAGGGCGTTGGTGGCGGCCGTCCGATATGCCCCCGCTCGCTCATCGAAGTAGCCCATGCGGATGGGCGGGATCTCGCGCTGTCCCGGAGCCCTCGGAATGAGCACGTACTCGAATTTCTTCTCGCCGGAGAGACCCGGCCCGAACGGCTGCACGGACTCCGAGGTCTCCGGCGGGAAGATCTCGAAGTCGCTCGGCAGGCCCAGCTCTGGCTCCGGCACGGCGCGTAGATTGCCCTCGCCGGAGGCGCGCACCGTGAGCGTCACGGCATCGTTGGCGCCGACCGAATCCCGGTCGAGTGAGGCGGTGAGCGACAGCCGACCCACCACACCGCTGTACGGCTCGGGCCGCCCGGCAGGGAGGGGCGAGACGGTGACGGTGAGGGGATTGGAGAGCACCGTCGTCGGCACGACCGAGGAACCGCCGAAGAACGGGTCGCCGAAGATGTCGCCGAACGGACTCGCCCGGCGCACCCGCACCTGAACCTGGAGTCCCACGGGCTCGATTCTGCGTTCGCCGGGCGAAGTGGGCACGAGCGCGACCCTGCGCACGACTGCCGTCGTGTAGGACTGTCCATTGCGAGTCAACTGCTCCCGCCGCGGCTGCCCCTCCGGCGTCACGTCTTCGACCCAGAAGCCCTCCGGCTCGGGCACGCGGGTAAAGTCGTAGGAGCCGACGTCTACCCTCGTCCAGATTCGATACTCGACCACGAACGGCTCGCCGTCGCGCACCCTCGTCTTGGTGGCCTCGGCGGTCACGAAGAGGGCCTGCGCGGAGATCCCGCCATCGGCTCCCCCTCCCCCACCCCCCGTCTGCGGCGACGACGTCACCGTAACGCTCAAGCGCTCGGTGCGGAGCGCGCGCCCACCTGCCCGAACCTCGAAGGCGGGAATGTCGAAGGTGCCCTCACGCACTGCTTGATACCTGTGCTGCACGGTGACGGAGACCGTGGTGCGCCCGTTCACCGTCCGCATCGACGTCTGGCTGCCGCTCGCGAGGTACTGGGCGAACGAGGAGAGGTCCGGCACGGGCGGATCTTCGTTGAGGCCCTGCACGCCGGTGACCTCGACATTGAGGACGAACGGACGCCCCACCCCAATCGTGGAGCCCGGTGTGAGATAGGCGCGTACGCTCGGGTCCTGGGCCACCGCGGGAAGGGGCGCGACGCCCGCGCCGATGAAGCCCAGGGCCGAGCCGACTACCGCCGTGAGCCAACCAGAGAGAACTCGTCCCCTCACCAAGGTCGCCTCGGTCTCACGCCCGTCGCGGGCGCTCGCGGTCGATTCACGGAGTCGGGATTTTCCTGCACGGACTGGAGGAGCCGCTCCGCCTGCTCGGGCGTCATTTGGCCCGGTCGCGGCTCGGGCGAGCCCCGACCCTGCGGGGGCGGCTGATTCCCATCCTGCTGATCTCGTGGCTGACTCTGCTGGTTCTGATCCTGTTGGTCCTGCTGATTCTGCTGATTCTGCTGGTCTTGGTTCTGTTGATTCTCGTTCTGCTGGTCCTGTTGATCCTGATTCTGCTGGTCTTGGTTCTGCTGCTGTTGCTGCTGCTGCATCTCCTGGAGGACGCGCTCCAGGTTGTGCTTCGCATCTACGTCGGACGGACTCAGCCGGAGCGCCTGCTTATAAGCTTCTAGCGCAGGCTCGAGCTGCTGCTGCCGATAGAGCGCGTTGCCCAGGTTGTACCACGCCTCGCTCACGAGCGCCGGATCGTTCGTGTCGATCGCTCGCTGGTACGCCTCCATGGCACGCTGGTAGTCCTCCGAACGATAGAGAGCGTTGCCGTAATTGAAGAGCAGCACGCCGGACCCGGGCGCCGCCGCGAGGCCCTCGAGGTAGCGCTGGTGTGCCTCGTCGAACTGCCCCTGCTCGTACAAGCGATTGCCCTCTCGCGCCTGCGCCCGCCCGGCTTGCGCAACGGCCGGTGCCGCAGCGCACACGAAGGCGAGCGCCATCGACGCTGCGTACCGAGCCACGCCTTGCATGGAGTCGATCATTCGAATCGTCCTGCCCAAGCCGTCGTCACGCGCCTCCGCTCCGGAAGGAGCCACTCCAGGAGAAGGAGCGCCAGAGCCACGCCCAGGAAGATCTGGAACTGCTCCTCGAACTGCGTGATCTGCCGCGCGTCGAGGGCCTCTCCTTCCACGCCCGCGATCTCGTCGACCAGATCGTCGAATGCGGTGCCTCCGGCGCCGGCTCGCACGTATCTCGCACCCGTCCGCTCCGCCACCGTACGAAGCGTCCCCTCGTCGAGGCGCGTCGTGACCACCGTGCCCTCGTCATCCCTCAGAAACCCCGTCCGCCGGCCCGTCGCATCGTACTCCGGAATCGGCGCCCCCTCGGGCGAGCCGATCCCCACCACGTGCACCTGCACCCCCGCCTCCACCGCGCGCTCCAAGTCCTCTTCGAAGTCGCCCTCGAGGTTCTCACCATCGGTCACCAGCACGATCACGCGAGCCTGGCGCGCCCCCTCCTCCAGGGCGTCGAGTGATACACGGACCGCTTCGCCGAGATCGGTGCCCTGCATCGGCATCAGGTCGGGATGCATGGCTCCGAGGAACATGCCGGCCGCCGAGTAGTCCACCGTAAGCGGGCTCTGCACGAAGGCGCTCCCCGCGAAGGCGACCAGCCCGATGCGATCGCCGTCGAGGCTCCCCATGAGCCGAAGGATGGCGAGTCGCGCGCGCTCCAAGCGATTGGGCGCCACGTCCTCGGCGAGCATCGAGGTGGAGAGGTCGACCGCGACGATGATGTCCTGCCCGACGCTCCGCACCGTCTCGACACGCGTACCGAACTGCGGGCGCGCCAGCGAGATGACCAGGAACACCAGGCCGCCGAGGAGCAGCGCGAGTTTCCAGCGGCGCGCCGCGACGCTCACCGTGCCGGTGAGCGTCCGGACCAACGCCGCATCGGCGAACGCCTCGAGCGCCCGGCGCCGGCGGCGCGCGGCGAGCACGAAGAGACCGGCAGCTGCCGGGACGAGCGCAAGCGCCCAGAGCCACTCGATGTCGGCGAAGCGGAACATCGACTAGGGCAACCTCCTCAAGACCGTCTGTGACACCACCAGCTCGGTGACCAGGAGCAGGAGACCCAACCCCAGCGCGAACGGAAAGCGCTCGGCGTACTGGGTGAAGTTCTCCACCTCGATCTCGGTGCGCTCGAGCTGGTCGATCTCGTCCCAGATCGAACGGAGGCTCTCCGTGTCCGTCGCGCGGAAGTAGCGCCCGCCCGTCAACTCGGCGATCTGCTGCAGCGTAGCCTCGTCGACGTCGACCTGCATGGTGGCGTACACGCGCCCGCGAAAGGGATCGTCCACCGGCACACGAGCTGTGCCCCGCGCGCCCGCACCGATCGTGTAGACCCGCACGCCGAGGGCCTGCGCCATCTGCCCCGCGGTGATCAGACCGATCTCGCCGACGTTACTGCGACCATCGGTGAGCAATATCACGACCTTGGACGCGGCACTCGACGCCTGCAGGCGCTTCACGGCGGTGGCGAGCCCCATGCCGACCGCGGTGCCATCGGCGATCATGCCGGACTGGAGCTCGCCGAGTAGCGTAGTGACGACGCTGTAGTCGAGCGTGAGCGGCGCCTGCGTGAATGCCTCACCCGCGAACGCGACCAACGCGATGCGGTCGTTCCGGCGCCCGGCGACGAATTCCGCTGCCACCGTCTTGGCTGCCTCCAGCCGGTTCGGCGTGAGGTCCTCGGCGAGCATCGAGCTGGAGATGTCGAGCACGACCACGATGTCGACGCCCTCGGTGGTGACGTTCTCCGAGCTGATGCCCGTCTGAGGCCGGGCGAGCGCCACCACGAGCGCCGCGATCCCGCACGCACGCAAGATACCCGGAATCCTGTGCGCCCAGCGCGACGCACCGATCTGGGTCGCGCGCACCGCGTCGACGGCGGCGTATCGCAGTGTTCCCGTGCGCCGCGTCTCGACGCGCCAGCGAACAACGTACGCGGCGAGAACGAGCCCCAGGAGCAAGAGCGCCCACGGATCCTCGAACCGGAACATCAGGCCGCCTCCGTGTCGCTTCCGCGGTCCGTGCTCGCCCGGCCAGGGCCCTCACCGCCGGTCGTCGGCGCCGAGGGCGCAGGTCCCGGCGGCGGCGCGGGTACCGAGTCGAGGACGACCCGACGCCCGAGGTCGAGCAATTGCTTGGACGCGTCCGCACCGGGCCTCACCTTCGCGAACTTCACCAAGTCGCACTGAGACAGGAACGCGCCCAACCCCTCTCGGAACCTCGCATCGGCACCCGCCGCCTCGAGCGCGGCCAGCACCTCGTAGGTGGTCAGCTCGAGCGCGTCGACCCCGAAACGCGCCCCCGCGTACGTTCGCAGGATGTCGGAGGCCTCGATGTGATACTCCTTCACCTGCCCACGCTCGAGCATACGCGCGCCCTCGAGCGCGGCGAGCGCTTCGAGCGCCACTTCTTGCGGGGGGCGGGGCGGCGGACCGGGCGTCGGCTTCGCGTCCTCCTGCTGGGGCCGGAGCCTGCGAGCGAGGACCCAAAGCAGTCCGGCGAGGATCAGCGGCAGCAAGACCCCGAGCGCGAGTCGAAGCGCGCCCAATGGAATCTCCAACGGACCGCGGATGTCGCGGATGTCTCCCGACTCGTCGACGCCGACGCTCACGACCTCGATCCCCACCGGGTTCGTCGTGAGCGCCTCCACGGTTCCGTCTTCGGCTGTCACCCCGACGTCGAACGACGGCACCTCCAGCTCACCCAACGCGAACGCGGCGAGCGTGAGCGCGAGAGTCGAGCGGGTGACCCCACCGTTTTGCGCCGCAGGTAGCGCCCGCGCCTCCAGCACCTCGAAGGGGGTGAGGTCGAGCGAGTCCGGCCACGCGACCGATGAAGACGGCGCATGCTCTGCGGTCACGGTCAGCGTCACCCGGTCTCCTAAGGTCACGCTCGTCGTGTCGACCTCGGTCGTGAGGCTCGACTGGGCGAACGCGGGAATCGCGGCGGCGAGCGCGGTCGCCACACACGCCAGCGCATGGCAAGCGACGGTGCTCGGCCTCACGCCATCCTCCGCAAGCGGCCCTGGAAGAAGCGCATGAGCGGCTTCACCCACGGCTCCCCGGTGCGGATGTCGATCACATCGACTCGGCTACGGCGCAGCGTCCGGTCGAGCGCCGCGCGCCTGCTGGCGTTCACACCCCTGAACGCGGTGCGAAAAGCCGGCTTCGAGGTGTTCACGATCACGCGCTCGCCGGTCTCCGGATCCTCGAGCTCGACGAACCCGAGCGCAGGCAGCTCCTCCTCGCGCGCGTCCGAGAGGCGTACCGCGACCAGGTCGTGGCGGCGCCCTGCCACCGCCAGCGCCTTCTCGAAGCCCTCGGCGCGGAAGTCCGAAACCAGGAACGTGACGGCGCGTTTCCGCTGCACGTGCGTGAGGTACTCGAGCGCCGCTCCGATGTCCGTGCCCCGCCCCTCGGGTCGGTGGTAGAGCAGCTCGCGGAGCACGCGCAGCACGTGTCTCCGACCTTTGCGCGGCGGCACGAACTTCTCGACGTGGTCGGAGAAGATGATGAGCCCGACCTTGTCGTTGTTCTTGATCGCACTGAACGCGAGCGCCGCGCAGATCTCCACGCCGACCTCGGCCTTCATGCGCTGCCGCGTGCCGAAGTCACCCGACGCGCTCACGTCGACGATGAGCATCACGGTGAGCTCGCGCTCCTCCTCGAAGATCTTCACGAACGGAGCGCCGGTGCGTGCGGTGACGTTCCAGTCGATGCTACGGATGTCGTCGCCGTACTGGTACTCGCGCACCTCGGCGAAGCTCATGCCGCGGCCCTTGAAGACCGAGTGGTACTCCCCCGAGAAGACCTCGTTGACGAGGCCTCGGGTGGAGATCTCGATCCGGCGGACTTCCTTGAGGATCTCCCGGGGGATCATCGACCCCGCTCCCCCTACGGGACCTCGACGCTGTCGAGGATCCGGCGCACGACGTCTTCGGGCGTGACCTCCTCCGCCTCCGCCTCGTACGTCACGAGCACGCGATGACGCAGCACGTCCATGCTCATCGCGCGCACGTCGTCGGGGGTGACGAAGCCGCGGTGGCGCAGGAACGCGTGCGCCCGCGCCGTCTTCGCCAAGCAAATCGTCGCGCGCGGCGACGCTCCGTACGAGATCAGCTCGGAAAGGTCCTTGAGCCCGTAGCTCTCCGGGTTCCGCGTCGCGAGCACCAGGTCGACGATGTACCGCTCGACCTGCGGATCCATGTAGATCATCTCCACCGCGTTCCGCGCGCGGATGATCTCCGCGGGCGTCACCACCGGCTGCACGTCGGCGCCCTTCCCCGTCGACATGCGCCGCATGATCTCGAGCTCCTCCGCGTCCGTCGGATACTCGACGGCGAGCTTGAGCATGAAGCGATCGACCTGCGCCTCCGGGAGCGGATATGTGCCTTCCTGCTCGATCGGATTCTGCGTCGCGAGCACCAGGAACGGGTCGTCGAGCGCATACGTCGTCTCGCCGATGGTGACCGTGTGCTCCTGCATCGCCTCCAGCAACGCCGACTGTACCTTCGCGGGCGAGCGATTGATCTCGTCGGCGAGGATGATGTTGGCGAAGATCGGCCCGCGCTTCGTCTTGAACTCCTGGTCCTTCGGGTCGTAGACGAGCGTCCCGATCAGGTCCGCGGGCAGCAGGTCAGGCGTGAACTGGATGCGCCGAAACGTCGTGTCGATCGCACGGGCGAGCGTGCGCACCGTGAGGGTCTTGGCGAGACCGGGCACGCCTTCCATGAGCACGTGTCCGTCCGCGAGCAGCCCGATGAGCAGCCGCTCGACCATCGTCTTCTGCCCTACGATCACGCCGCTCACTTCGGCGAGGAGGCGCTCCACGAATGCGCTCTCCTGATTGATCTTCTGCTGGATGACCTCGATGTCGAGGGACTGCGCCGTCGTTGCCATTCTCGTCACCGTCGCTGGGCTCACGGCCAGGTGGGGTCTTGGGCCGCGGTATGCTAATGGATGCCCGACCTCCGGGAAGGGTTGGCCGCCCCGGTCGGAGCCGGGCCCAATCGGGTACCTGAGCCCGACCGCAGGAAGGCTACCGGTCGTCAGCTACCCCCACGAGCGGGCGCGGTCGGCATCGCAGAGATGAAGTCCTGCTGGCTACTCCATCCCTTCCTTCAGGAAGGCCACCAGCGGCGGAAGAGTCCGGATCTCGTCCTCCAGGTGCGGCACGTGGCCGAGCCCCGGGATCAGGTACAAGCGCCCCCGCCCGTTCGGAATCGTCTCGGCGATGTACCGCATGCGGGCCTGGAAGTTGGCCGGAGTCCCAGCGAGGTAATCCTCCGCGCCCCCAAACACGAGCGTGGGCGCCTCGATGTGCTGCCAATCGTAGACGACCGGGTCCGCGTAGTTCACGTTGCCGATGAGCGTCTGCACCATGGCGAGCCGCGGCCACTCGGCCCCGAGAGTCCATCCGTACCGGATGCGCGCGTACGTCTCGAAGGTGTCATTCCAGGCAGTGGTGTCGTGCGCCACGTAGCGCATCAGGCCGGCCTTGATGCCCTGGAAGTGAGCCGACCCGACCGCACGGCGGTAACTCTCGTCGATGCTCCCCGCCGGCCTGTCGAAGCGGGAGTCCGAGAGGCCAATCGGGTTGTAGATGACGAGCCTCTCGGTCACTTCGGGATACTGGGTGGCAAAACGGGCTGCGAGCATGCCGCCCATCGAGTGTCCCACGATCATGGCCCGCTCGATGCCCTCGGCCTGGAGCACCGAGCGCGTATTACGCGCAAAGTCGTTGAAGCTGTACGGGATGATCGGCTTGGAAGAGCGGCCGTAGCCGATCTGGTCCGGGATGACCACACGGAAGCCTTCCCGGCGCAGCGCCTCGGCGACGTTTCCGAAGTAGAACCCGGCGAAGTTGTTCCCGTGCAGGAGCACGACCGTGCGGCCGTTCGCAGCCCCCTCGGGTGCAACGTCCATGTAGGCCATGCGGACGTCTTGCCCGTAGAGCGTCAGGGGCAGGTACTCGCTCGGATACGGATACGGACATTCCTCGCAGCTGATGCTGACCGGCCGTACGTCTGGCGTCGGCCAGCGAGCCTGCCCTTCCTGGCCGCCCTGTGCGGCCAGGCTGCCTTGGACGAGCACCAACAGGAAAAGCGAGGCGGAGGCGACCGATGTCTTGTTCATGGACCGGATGCTAACCGAGCGGTAGCGGAGCCGGCAGGCTTCTTCACCGGCGGCCGACGAGGGTTTTGCGAAGGCTTTACAACCACCCTTCCCCCGATAGTCTCAACGACACGGGCGTGCTCACCCTCGAATGAGAGCCACGCGTCCGCCAGGAGGTAGATTGTGACCATGGTGACCCGATCGACGCGACCCGGCCTGCTGACTCCAGCGCTCGTCCTGGTCCTGATCCTGTTCCCGACCGACTCGCCCGCCCAGCAGGCCAGTCTCTCCGGGCCTGCGCAGGTGGCCATCGGTGCACCGCTCTCGATCGCGTGGACGGGTCCCGGCGCCAACGGTGACTTCATCAGCATCGACCAGCCCGGCGCGCCCGCCGACCAGTACGGCGACTACGTCTACGCAACGGGTGGGAACCCCTCGACGTTCACGGCGCCCGAGGTACCCGGCCGATACGTCATCCGGTACCACTCCTCGGCAGCAGGCTATCCGGTATCGGCTACGCATGCGCTCGAGGTCACCGACATCTCCGCGACGCTGACGGCGCCGCCTTCGGTCGATGCAGGCGCGGAGCTATCCGTGACCTGGACCGGACAGGGCTACGCTGCGGACTTCATCAGCATCGACGCGGTGGGGGCTCAAGACCGCGACTACGGCCCCTACGGGTACGCGTCCGCCTCGCCCGCCACCATCTCGGCGCCCGACCAGGCGGGCAGCTACGTGGTGCGCTACCACCTGGCCAAGACATACCGGGTGATCGGGCAGGCGCCGCTCACGGTCGGCGGTGTATCGGCCACCGTATCGGCGCCCGTCAGCGTGCCCGCCGGCGGCGAGATCGAAGTCACGTGGCAGGGGCCCGGCGCGCCAGGTGACTACCTGAGCATCGACTCGGTCGGATCGCCGGAGACCGACTACGGGAACTACGCCTACACGGCCGCTGGGAATCCCGTGACCATCCGTGTCCCAGAGACCCCGGGCGCGTACCAGGTCCGGTATCACATGGCCAGGTCGCTCTCGGTACTCGGGTCCGCACCACTCACGGTCGCCGCGAATACCGCGACGGTGAGCGGGCCGACGACCGCCGCTGGCGGTTCGAGCATCGAGGTGGCTTGGACGGGACCCGACAACTCGGGGGACTACGTCGCGATCGTGCTCGCGGGCGCGAGCAACCTCGACTACGAGACCTACGCCTACACCCGCCTCGGCACGCCATTGAGCGTGGGCGTGCCTCTCGAGCCCGGCAACTACGAGATCCGCTACATGACCGGGGTGCGGAGGGACGTCCTCGCTACGGCGCCCCTCCTGGTAACACCCGGCATCGTCGCGGGCGCGCTGCACGTGGTAGCCGGGCCCGGAGCCACCCGCGCGAACGGCGCGATCGAGGTCATCCTGGATGCGTCGGGAAGTATGTTGCAGCGGATGGAGGGCGAGCGCCGCATCGAGATCGCCCGCGACGCGCTCACGCGGTTGGTGGGCGAGGTCATTCCCGAGGCGACGCCCTTCGCGCTCAGGGTATTCGGGCACCGCGAGGCGGACTCGTGCCGCACCGACCTGGAGATCCCCCTCTCGCCCCTCAACCGGGCCGGTGCCACGGGGACGATCCGCGGGGTTCAGGCGATGAACCTGGCCCGCACGCCCATCGCGGCTTCATTGCGGCTCGTTCAGGAGGACCTCGCGGGCGCGACCGGGCCCATTCTCGTCGTGCTGATCTCCGATGGGGATGAGACGTGCGACGGCGACCCTATGGCGGCGATCGACGAGCTGCGCTCGGCGGGTGTGGAGGTACGCGTCAACGTCATCGGCTTCGCCATCGACGAGCACCAGCTCCGCGAACAGTTCGAGTCGTGGGCCCGCGCCGGAGGAGGACTCTACGTGGAGGCTCGCAACCGCCCGGAGCTGCAACGCGCCATGGCCTTGACCGTCGAGGTGCCGTTCGAGGTCCTCTCGGGTGACGAGGTCGTTGCGACGGGCGTAGTGAATGGCGACGAGGTATCACTCCGGCCGGGCTCCTACCGCGTCCGCGTGCTCCAGGGATCGACCCCCGCCGAGTACGAGGCCGAAGTCGTCGGTGGCGAGACGCGTACCGTGCCGGTCAGCTGATGGGACGCTCGCTCGCGCTGCTCGGCGTTGCGGTCGCACTCGGCGCGACGGCCGAAGTCGCCCGCGCGCAGGGGCCGAGCGCCTCAGAGCGCCGCCCGAGCTTCGAGGGCACCTGGAGCTCCGCGACCACGACGCCGCTCGAGCGCCCCAATTCGCTGCGTGACAAGCCGTTCTTCACGCCCGAGGAAGCGGCCGCGTGGACACAACGCTTCCTCGAGAGTAATCAAGATCCGCCGCCGGGCACGCAGCTGCGAGGCACCGGCACCTTCAACGCCGTGTATCGTGAGTACATCGGCGGAGTGGTGAAGACACTGCGCACGTCGATCGTCACGGATCCACCAGACGGGCGCATCCCGGCGCTGACCCCGGAGGCCAACGCAGCGCGGCGTATACGGAACGAGGCGCAGAACGTGCTGGCGAACCCGGAGGACCTCGCACTCCAGGACCGGTGCGTCATGTTCAGCACCTCGGGTCCGCCGATGCTCCCGTACTCGTACAACAGCCACTACCAGATCGTGCAGACCGCAGACGCGTTGGTCGTGCACGCGGAGATGATCCACGACGCCCGCGTCATCCCGCTCGACGGGCGACCGCACCTGCCGCCGAATCTACGACTCCGGTCGGGCGACTCGGTCGGTCGGTGGGAGGCCGACACGTTGGTGGTGGAGGCGACGAACTTCACGAATAACAGTGGGTTCTACGGATCAGCGGGGGGTCACTTCGGCTGGGACGACAACCTGCGCGTGGTCGAGCGTCTGAGCTTCTACGACGACGACACCCTGCTCTATCGCTTCGAGATCGAGGATCCCACGGCGTTCACCCGGCCCTGGAAGGGCGAGCTCACGCTCACCCGCACGACAGCGCAGATCTACGAGTACGCGTGCCACGAAGGCAACTACGCGATGGAAGGGATGCTGCGCGGGGCGCGGGCAACCGAACGCGAAGCTGCTGGAGGGGGCATCCGCTGATCGTGCGCCGTCGGTCTGCGTTCCTGCTCACCGCGCTCCTCCTCGGAGCGTCGCCGGCGCTCGCACAGTCGCCGACCGAGGCGGCAGGACTCGAGGGCGAGCACGGGCTCTGGGTTCGTTACGTCGGCGACTCCACCGCGGTCAGCTGGATCACGCGCACGCCCGCGGCTGGCTTCCTCGAGGTTTCGACCGGGAGGCGCGTGACCTTCCAGACCACGACGCCGGCGGGCAGCGCGCACACTGCGGTGTTCGTCACGCCGCGCGAGGCGGCCCTGACGCTTCGATATGGCACGGTGGGCGACCCGGCCGACCGGCACGAGACGACCATCCGGAGAGACGACCCAGCGCGCGCGCCGCGCGTCGCTTGGGGGGCGGTCGACTCACTGGTCGTGGTGAGCGACATCCACGGCGAGCTCGAGCGCCTTGTCACCGTCCTTCGCAACGCCGGTGTGGTCGACGCCGACCGCCGCTGGTCGGGTGGAAGGAAGCACCTCGTCGTTCTCGGCGACATCTTCGATCGCGGACCCGACGTGCTCGGCAGCCTGTGGTTCCTGTACCGCCTGGAGTCCGAGGCCCAAGAAGCAGGAGGGCGCCTGCACGTGGTGCTCGGCAACCACGAGATCATGGTGATGCAGGGCGACCTCCGCTTCCTAGGGGAGCGAGACCCTCGGGTCGCAACACGCTATGGTGTGTCGTTCGATGCGCTCTTCCGCCCCAAAGAGTCGGTGCTCGCCCGCTGGCTCGTCGGCCGACCTGCCTTGATGCGGATCGGCGACGCGCTCTTCGCGCACGGCGGCGTCTCGACCGACTACGCGGAGTGGAGCGTCGAGCAGCACTTGGACACGCTGCGAGCCTATGCGCGAGAGGAGCTCTTCAGCCGGTGGGCGGACTCGACCTATCACCCTCCCTTGGACTCGGCGGCCGTGCAGCGGCGCATCGACTTCCTGTGGGGCGAGAGAAGCGTCTTCTGGTACCGGGCTACGCGCAGAGCGACTCGCTGGAAGGGGACCTCGCCCGCGTGCTCGAGAATTTCAACGCCCGCCTCATGGTCGTGGGCCACACGCCCCTGGCGACCATCACGCAGCGCTATGACGGGCGGCTCATCGACGTGAACACTTCGCCCTTCGTCGCGGAGGCGCTCCTGTTGGTGCGGACCCGTTCCGGTTGGGATCGCTTTCGCATTCGGGAGGAAGGGCCGCCGGAGCGTCTCGAAGACCCACGCTGAGCCGGTCTCGGCGCAGAGGCACCGCGCCCCCGCCGGGGTCTCCATCGACTGACGGCACGCCGCGCCGCCGAGGCTTTCCGTCGGCCGGCGGCTCTGCAAGGTTGTCCCGGTCCCGTAGTCAGGAGCAGGCACCCGTGAGGTTCGTGACCCCGAAGTCGATGATGCGAGACGCCACTTCGACACGGCGCGAGGCTGTCGCGGCGCTCGGACCGTCCGGTCCCACGCTGACACGCCGCGAAGCTCTGGCGGCGCTCGGGCTCGCGGCTGCGCTCCCGTGGGTGGGTGGGTGCGAGAGCGAACAGGGAGGGGCAGTTCTCATGACGATTGCCGAAGACGATGCGCTCCGCTTGCTCGACGAGCTGGCCGAGCACCTCCTGGTTCTGATGCCCGAGTCTGCCACGTCGCTCGGCATCGACACCGGAGCCCGGTCGGCGCTCCGTTCGCGGCTCGGCGATCGCTCGCCCGCAGGGCAGACGCGGATCGCGGACACGCTCCGCACGGACTTGGCCCGGGTCGAGGCGCTCGACGTCTCGGGCCTTCCGTACGCGACCCGGACCAGCTTCGAGGTCGTGCGCAGCGCTTACGCGACGGCGCTCGCCGGTTACGCACTTCCCTACGGCGATGTGGCAGTCGGTGGCTGGCGCAACTCGCCGTACGTGGTCATCCAGAACCTCGGTGCGTATCTCGACGTACCGCGCTTCCTCGACAGCGATCACCGCATCGCGGGCGCCGAGGACGCGGAGGCATACCTCGCGAGACTCGAGGCCTTCCCTGAAGTGCTCGACGGCGAGCTCGCGCGCATGCAGGCAGCGCACGCGGCCGGCCTCGTCCCACCAGCCTTCCTGATCGACCGGGCACTCGACCAGCTGCGGCTGACCGCCGAGCGGGCGCGGGGCGGCGGACCCCTCGTCACGTCCCTCGAGCGCCGCACCGGAACGATCCCCGGCACGTGGGGCCAGCGGGCGCTCACGATCGTCCAGCGCGACGTGGCCGCGGCGCTCGAGCGGCAGATCGCAGAGTTCGAGGCGCAGCGGAGCCAGTCCACCGACGAAGCCGGCATGTGGGCGCGCCCTGACGGCGACGCCTACTACGCCTGGGCGCTTCGGGCCGCGACCAGCACCTCCCTGACGCCCGACGAAGTACACAAGATGGGACTCTCCGAGCTGGAAGGACTGCACGCGCAGATGGACGAGATCCTGAAGAGCGTCGGGTACGCGCAGGGTACGGTCGGCGAGCGCATGCAGGCACTCGCGGAGGATCCGCGCTACCAGTTCGCCGACGGCGACGCCGGACGCGCCGAGATCATGGCGTTCATCGAGAATCGCCTGGCTTGGATCCGCGCGCAGCTTCCGCGCGCTTTCGGCACGCTCGTCTCACCGAACATGGAGGTGCGGCGCCTCCCGCCGGAGGAGGAGCCCGGCGCACCCGGCGCGTACGGAGGGGCAGGCTCCATCGACGGCACGATTCCGGGCAGGTTCTGGATCAATCTGCGCGACACCAGCCTGCACAGCCGCTACAGCCTCGCCGATCTCACGTTCCACGAGTCGATTCCCGGGCACATCTGGCAGGGCGAGTTCACGCGCGGCACGCCGCTCATCCGTCAGATGCTCGCGTTCAATGCCTACTCGGAGGGGTGGGCGCTCTACGCCGAGCAGCTCGCCGACGAGCTGGGCGCCTACGACCAGGATCCCGTCGGACGCCTCGGGTACCTGCAGTCCATCTCGTTCCGCTCTTGTCGGCTCGTGGTGGACACAGGGCTCCACGCCAAGCGCTGGACGCGTGACGAGGCCGTGCGGTACTTCGTCGAGGTGAATGGATCGAACCCGCTCGAGGTCGCCAGCGAGGTCGACCGCTACTGCTCGTGGCCAGGTCAAGCCTGTGGCTACGAGGTCGGCCATCGCGAGATCAACCGGCACCGCGAGCGCGCCCGCAGCGCACTCGGGCCGCGCTTCGACCTCAAGGCCTTCAACGACGCGGTCGTGCGTGGGGGCAACGTGCCTCTCGACGTGCTGGCCAAGAACATCGACGAGTACCTCTCGTGATGCGCACGCACAGCCGCGCGAAGCGCCGTGCGGTCTTCGCGTCCGCCGTCCACTGACCAAGGGCGTGAGCCGCCGTCGAGCCGCGGCGGCTCCGCGACGACTGGCTCGGCGGGAAGGCCGCACGCTGAGCGGAGTCGGGCCCCGCCGTCGCGCCGCGAGCGCGCCCTACTCGTCCCTGACCAACCTCCCGTAGAGGTCGGGCCGCCGGTCACGGAAGAATCCGAACGCTGCACGCCGCTTCGCGGCCTCGGCGAGGTCGACCTCCCGCACGATCACGCCTTCCTGGCCGGCGGGGAGCTGGTCCAGGATCTCGCCGAAGTGGTTGCACACGAAAGAGTGGCCGTAGAAGGTCTGGCCGTGCTCGTTGCCGATGCGGTTGGCGGCCACCACGGGCACGAGGTTCGCGACCGAGTGGCCCACCATCGCGCGCTGCCAGAGCTCGTGGGTATCGAGCGTGGGCTCGGCCGGCTCCGAGCCGATGGCGGTCGGATACATGAGCAGCTCCGCCCCCATCAGCACCATGGCGCGCGCAGCCTCGGGGAACCACTGGTCCCAGCAGATGCCCACGCCGACCGTACCGTACCGCGTCGGCCACACGCGGAAGCCGCTGTTGCCGGGACGGAAGTAGTACTTCTCCTCGTAGCCCGGCCCGTCGGGGATGTGGCTTTTCCGGTACGTGCCCAGGATGGAGCCATCCGCGTCGACCATCGCGACGCTGTTGTAGTAGTGCGGCCCGTCCTTCTCGAAGTACGAGGCCGGGATCACCACGCCGTGGCGCTTCGCAGCCTCCTGCATCGCGCGCACCGCCGGATGCTCGGCGGTGGGGTACGCGCGCCGGAAGTACGTCTCGTCTTCCGTGCGGCAGAAGTAGTGCCCCTGGAAGAGCTCGGGCGGCAGGATCACGCGCGCACCCCGCTTCGCCGCCTCGTCCACGAGAGCCGAGACGCGCGCGATGTCCTTGGCCATGTCGTCGGTGAAGCTCGACTGGATGGCGGCTACGGTGACCTTGCTCACTGCGTGCTCATGCGGGCGCGAAGTCAGGGGTGCGAGGGCTGCTGCTGCGTGATGCAATGAAACGCCCCACCGCCCGTCAGCAAATGGGTGGCGCGCGCGCCCACCACGCGGCGCCCTGGAAAGAGCGGCTCGAGCGCGGCCAGAGCCGCCTCCTCGAATCGAGTGCCGTAGACCGGCACCACGACCGTCGTGTTGCCGATGTAGAAGTTCATGTGGCTGGCGGGCACGACGTGGCCGTCGGCGTCCGTGACGCGCCCCGGTGAGGGCACGAGCGTGACGTCGAGCTTCGCCGCACGTAGCGCCGAGAGGGCGGCAGCGTAGACGCTGGCGTTGGGGTCGTCGGAGCCGCTCGCCTGCATCGTCACGACCCGCCCGGGGGCGACAAAGCGCGCCAGGTTGTCCACGTGCCCGTCGGTGTGGTCATTGGCCAGGCCGCCGTCGAGCCACACGACGTCCGTCAGGCCGAGCGCTTCGCGCAGGCCGCGCTCCACCTCCCGCGCGCCCATACCCGCATTGCGGTTGTCGTTGAGCAGGCACTCGCGGGTGGTGAGCACTCTACCGGTGCCATCTCCGTCGATCGCGCCGCCTTCGAGGACCCAGTCGTGGTCCACCCGGCGCGCTCCTGAGAGCTGGCACACCCGGGGACCGACCTCTTCGTCCCCCTCCAAGCGGTACTTCCCGCCCCAGCCGTTGAAGCGGAACGTGCGCCCCACGAGCGACCCGCCTTGGTCGAACGCGAAGATCGGGCCGGTGTCGCGCAGCCAGATGTCGCCGAACGACGCATCCTCGATGCGAGCGCCCGTGCCAGCCAGGGCGCGCTCTGCGTCCGCCCGCGCCTCCGCATTCGCCACCAGCACCGAGAGCCGCTCGCCTCGGGGCGAGCCCGTCGCGTCCACGTCCGCGACTGCGCGCAAGAATGCGCCGATCTCCGCGCGCGCGCCGGCCAGGTCTTCGGTCCACAGATCGGCGTGGCTCGGCCACGCGGTCCAGACCGCGTCGTGGTGGGCCCACTCGGGGGGCGGAGGAAAAACCGTACCAGACATCGGCGCCATGGTGGCCGCGACGCTATCCGCGACCACCATGGCACACAAGGCCCGTCGGGCGGGCGAGGCCCTTACTTGACCGAGTCGATCACGAAGTCGACCCCGAGCTGATCCTCGTTCAGGTCGACCATGACCACGATGCTGTCCGGATCGACGTCCCGCGTGGAGTCGGCCGGCGTGACCTTGACCACGTACTGGCCGGGCACCACGAACGGGAGCGTGTAGGTACCGTTCGCGCGCGTGCGTCCGGTGGCAGTCGAGGTCTGATAGGCCTCGAGCAGCCCCGCATCCGTCGGCCTGGCCGTCACCTGCAGCGAGTCGATGCGCGTGCTGTCGAGCGCCGTGGTCACTTTGCCCGCGATCGAGCCGGCCACATCGAGCACCACCACACGCAGCGTCGGCTGGAAGTGCATCCCGCGGATGCCGGCGGGCGTGTTCGGGTTCCCTTGGATGCGGAAGCTCTGGCTCGCGTCGAAGTCGACGACGAGCACGAGGTCGCCCGCGGGGATCTCGAGCGGCCCGTCGCCACCACCTGAGCCCCGGAGGAGCAGCTTGATGCCCGTCTGCGCGCCGCTCGGAATCGTGAGCGCCTTCTGGGTCGAACCGTCGGTGAACCTGTGCGGGGCCTTCAGCTTCACCGTCGCGGACTGGACGATGAGCCTGAGCTGCGAGTAGCTACCCGGCTGGATCTCCGCCTCGGCGAGCACGGACGTGGCGGCGTCCTGCAGGTCGAGCAGGTTCACCGGTCCGTTGGTGCCTTCCTCGGCGAGCGTGATGTGCGCGCCGCTGTCGGCGGGCACCAGCACAACCCTGCCGATGTCCACCATGGCTTCCTCGATGTAGTCCGTGGGCGCGTCGGTGAGCAGCACGGTGAGGCGCGCCGGGCCGCGGACGCCGAGGGCGTCGCTGTCGCTGCACGCGGCTGCTCCGAGCGCGACCGCCAGCGCCATCGCTCCGGTCCCCAGGTTCTTCTTCATGCGTGCCATCGATTCGCCCTCGACTCGGTTGTGCGTGACTGTGTACGATGTCTCAGTTGCCGGGCCCGCCGCCGCGGCCGCGTCCCTCGGGGCGTCCGCGACCCTGCTGCGGCCCGACGGGAACCGGCGCGCCGGTCACAGGCTCGGGGCCGCCGACGAAGTCGGGGCGCTGGCTCCGCCCGGCTCCGCCGCCCATCGGCGGGAGTGAGCCGAGCAGCTCGCTATCGCTCGCGCGTGCAGCCAGACGCTGGCGCACCGCGGCGAGCGCGTCGTCCGACGGGAGCCCGCGCTCGGTCAGCCCACCCAGCACGAGCAGCGGCACCGCCAGGCTCCTGCCCGAGGGACCCGAGCGCGCCAGCTCGCTGATGCTCTCGCCGTCGACGCCCATGCGCATCGCGGCCGTCGCGGCCTCGATCTCGCCTTCCAAGGGGTCGTGACCCGCAGACTGTAGCGCCTCGTGCGCCCGGCCCATGTCGGCCACCAGGACCTCGACCGCCGCGAGCACGTCCGCGCCACTCCGGCCCTTCGCCAATCCCTCGAGGGCCAGGTTCGCCATGGCCCGCTCAGGGAGATCCCGCGCGCGCGCTGTTGCGATCCGGTCGAGCACCTGCTCGCGCACCGAAGCCGGGAGCACGTCGGCCAAGCGCGCCATGGAGTCCTGCTGTGCGGCCGCAGCCGAGGGCAGGCAGGCCAGGCTCAGGACGATCACGGCTCGTTTCACGGGACCTCTCCTCCAAGAGGGTTCACCCTGAACACTCCGGCCACCCGCGCGCGGTCACATCGAGCGCGCCGCCGATCGTCCGGGCCGGACCGCGGACGGCAGCCCCTCCCCGCACGCAGGCGAGGCCGAGCCCTCACGGCCCCGACACCACCAGCAGCCCGACTTGGCCACCGAAGCCGTCGTCCACCGCCGGCACGCCCTCCGGAACGAACCATCGCTCGCCGTCCACGCGCAGGTTGAAGCGATGGACGCCCACCGGGGTGCCGGCCGGCACGACCCATCGACCGGAGGCATCGCGCGTGAGCGGCTCGAGCTCCCACCCGTTCCAGTCCCCGGCGATCTCGACGCGGGCTGCTCCCTCCACCTCGAATCCGATGGAGCCGCGCCGCGCCTCTTCCGAGGTGTAGACGATCGGCGACGGTGCGGTGATCGGGATGGGACGGACGCGCCGCGGCGTGAGCCGCAAGCCGACGGAGGCGAAGTCGCCGCCCGGCAGTCCTTGCAGCACGTCGGAGGAGTACCCGCCTCCCGAGACGACCAGCGCCGCGTTGGGGCTCACCCACCACACCGCTGAGATCCCCGCCCACCGCTCGTTCCAGCCCGTTGTCGCGTACGGCGCATCGCGCACCCCTGCATAGAGCGTCAGGTCAGCGGGTCCGCGCGACAGCGTGAGCGCGGCGTTCGCTTCCGGGTAGGAATCGCCGGACATGCGCGTATGCTGATAACTGACGGTGCCCCGGAGATACCGGCTCTGTGCCCATACCCCGGCGTTGGGGACGAGCCCCGAGACGGCCGCGCTGTCGAATGAATTGCGCGCGCTCGCGACCGACGCCCCTGCCCAGGCGCCAAAGGCGCCGCTCCGCAGGTGCAAGCGCGCGTCACCCCGCCCCAGGAAGGAGTCGAATCCGCTCGAGTGGCGCGCGCCGCCGACGTTCCCTCCCAGCTCGAGGCGGAGCGGGCTCGCGACGCCAAAGGGCGCGAGCCACCCCGCCAGGTCGCCCCTTCCTTGGGCGGACCATCCCGAGTCCTGGAAGCCGGTCACACTCCCCGACAAGCGCGCGAAGATCGACGAGCGCTGCCATTCACTCAGTGCCGCGACCGACGGGGCGTTCAACGCGGGGAGCGTGTCGTACTCGATGCGCGTACCGGCCAGGTCCAGCCCGAGCCGCGACTGCGCGCCGGCGGTGGATGCGCCACCCGCGCACGCGAACGCAGTCACGGCGAGCACCGACGCCAGCGCGCGTGCCCTCCCTCGGCAGCCGCGTCACTAGTTGCGACCCCGACCGCGACCGGGGGACGACGGAATGTTGAGGTTGCGGAGCGCGGCGGCGAGCGCCTGACCCGGAGGCGCGCCCGAGCCGATGGCCCCGTCCACGCGCCCGGGGATCTGCGCCGCGATCTGCATCGGCACGGCGGCGCGCACGACCTGGGTCATGGCGGCCGAAGCCTCCTCCACCGGCACGCCTCGTCGCACCAGCTCCGTGAGCACCGTGACCGGGATCTCCATCGAGCCCGCGTCCGGACTCGTGGCGAGCAGCGCGTGCAGCACCTCGGGCGAGACTCCCTGACGCCGCGCCATCGCCGTAGCGACGATCTCGCCCGCCACCACCGGGCGGCCAGGCAAACCCTCGCGGATCACGGCGCGCGCGTCGCGGAAGTCCTGCGCCAACTCGCTCACGACCCGGCCGATCTCGCCGGCGGGGCGACGCTTCGCCACCCCTTCCAGCACTTTCGACTCGAGCGCGGCGAGCGGCAGGGAGTCGCGCGCGGCCGCGTCGAGCACCGGCTGCACTGCGCTCAGCGTCGCGCCATCCACCCGACCCGAGAGCGCGGGGCTCTGCGCTGCGACCGGAAGCGCGAACGCGATCGAGGCCGACAGGACGACCCACGCGGTCGACGCCAAGGGGACGACGCTCGGCTTCACGCTTCGCCCTCCGCCGGCACGATGACCACGCTGTTCAGCTGACCGAATCCGTCGTCGACCTGAGAGACCGCGCGCGGATCGGGGACCCACTCCGTGCCGTTCACCACAAAGGTGTACTGATAGACGCCGGGTGGAAGAGCGACGTCTGTCGTCCAGACCCCGGTGCCGCGCGGATCCTCGAGCGCGATCCCTTCGGGGCTCCAAGACACGAAGTCGCCCGTCAGGCGCACGGACGCCGCCTCGGGCGCCACGAACACGAAGCGCGTCACCGGCTGCGCCTCCCCGCTCGTCGCCACCTGCGCGCCCGACGGCTGCACGTCCGGACGTACCACGAACACGAGCGCGACCACGGTCGCGAGCGCGAGCGCCCCCAGAGCCGGGCGTACACGGATAGGCTGCGGGTTGATCCACCAGCTGAGGACGCGCTTCCAGAGTGACACGTGATCGACGTCCGACTCGGCGATCGCGCGCATCACGTCGGCGCGGAAGCCGGCGGGAGCGCTCACCTCGCGCTTCAGCGAGCCGAGCGCGTCCCGCAGCCGGACCTCGTTGGCGCGCTCCTCATCCGGGAGCGCCTCGAGAGGAAGCTCGCCCTCGAGATAGCGGTCGAGCGCCTCGTCGTCCTTTCGCGTCATGGCTCAGACACCTCCGAGAGCACGGGGCCGAGGAGCTCTTTGAGCGCCTCCCTCCCGCGCTTGAGTCTCATATTCACGGCGGAAGCCGAGGCGCCGGTCAGCTCCTCGATCTCCTGCACGGAGTAGCCCTGCAGGTACATCAGTACGAGCGCCTCGCGCTGATCGGGCTGGAGTGCGTCCAACGCTCGACGCATGCGCTCCTCGAGCCACCTCGTCTCCGCCTGCTCGTCGGGCATCGGCCCATCGGAGACCAACGACGGGGCGACCGCTTCGAGCGACTCCGTCGAGCGTCGCGTGGCGCGGGCCCCCGCCGTACGGCACACGTTGCTCACGATCTTGAAGAGCCACCCCGCGAATCGCTCCGGATCCCCGCAGCGGCGCAGGTGGCGAAAGGCGCGCACGAACGCCTCTTGGGCGAGGTCGCGCGACTCGGATTCGTCGAAGCCCATGTACCGCACGTAGGCGAGCATCCGGTCCTGGTGTCGCTCCACGAGGATCCCGAACGCCTGTGGCTCGCCCGCCAAGACCCTGGCCACCAGGGCCCCATCGGATCGCTCCGTCATTCCGTGCTCGGCTGCATACCGAGACTTGTTCGCCCGATACGTGCACGTGTTCCTCCACGCGTGCACACCCCGCCATGGGCCAAATGGTCACCCACCGCAGCCGCAGCAAGGCCTGAAAGCCGCATCCCTACGCCCTTTTCGCCGCGATGAGGCGCGCCACCGCCGGCGCGTCCCTGGAGATGTTGTGCAGGCCCCCGGCGCTGTCGTAGTGGTGGCCCACGAAGTAGAGATCTGGCTGCTCCGTGCTCACCACCCGCGCGCGACGGCACGCGAACCCCCGCTCGTCCCGCGTGACTAATCCCTCTACCGGCCCGAGCGCCGCGCGAAAACCCGTCGCGAGGATCACGTCGTCGAACTCTTCCTCCAGTCCGCCCTGGAATCGCGCTCCCGTCGGCGTGAAGCGGTCGAGCCCGCCTCGCAGCTGCACGCGTCCGGCGCGGATCGCGTCCACGAGCTTGTAGCCGATCATGGGCACCTGGCCGAGCAGCGGACCGCGGGCACGCGGGAACGGCGGCGCGCCCCGAATACTCCGAATGATACGCGCGAACGCGGCGACCACGGGGGCGCGGACGGGCCCGGGCAGCTTCAAGGCCGCCCAAGCCACGTACTGGATGGGGACGCCCAACACGGTGCGCGGTACGACGTTCGCGCCCGACCGGATCGACACCGTGACGCTCGCGCCGGCATCGGCGAGCTCCGGTGCGATCTCGCCCGCGGAGTTCCCCGCCCCTACCACGAGCACGCGCCGCCAGGCGAAGCGGCCTGGGCGCCGATACTCGACGCTGTGGATGACCGTGCCACGAAACGCCTCGCGACCTCCGATCTCGGGCACCGCCGGGCTCGACATGATGCCCGTGGCGATCACCAGCGCACGGGCCTCCGCCGTCTTCGTGGTGCTCTCGACGATCCAGCGATCGCCGTCGCGCACCGCGCGCGTCGCTTCACACCGGAGTCGCACCGGGAGCCCGAAGTCGGTGGCATAGGCGCGCAGGTAGGCGAGGAATCCCGGCGCCGGCACGAACAGCGGTGCGGAGCGCGGCAACGGGCGGCCCGGGAGCGCGGAGAGATGCTTCCCGGTGTGCAGGTGCAGGCTGTCGTAGACGTTCGCCCAGCTATGGCCCGGCCGGTCCCCGCGCTCGAGCACGACGTGGTCGACCCCACGTACGGACAGCGCCCGCGAGACCGCCAGGCCGCCGGGCCCGCCCCCGATGATTACCGCGTCGTGCATGGCCCCTCGCTTACTCCGGCTTGCGGCCCCTGCGGATCCCCAGGGAAGTTGGGCTCATGAAGCGATCCGAGCACGTCGAGGCCGCCCAGAAGGCCGGCCTGCGCTATACCCCCGACTCCATCCGGGGCATCCGGAGGGAGCGCGCGCGCGGCGCGTTCATCTACATAGGGTCCAACGGACAGCCCCTCACCAACGAGCAGAAGCTCCGCCGCATCCGCTCCCTGGCGATCCCACCCGCCTGGACGGACGTGTGGATCTGTCCGCACGCCAACGGCCACATCCAGGTCACGGCGCGCGACGCCCGCGGCCGCAAGCAGTACCGCTATCACCCCAAGTACCGAGCGATCCGCGACGAGACCAAGTTCGACCGCATGATGGAGTTCAGCCGCGTCCTCCCCGCGGCACGGGAAGCGGTCGAGGCCCACCTCGGCCTGCCCGGACTTCCCCGCGAGAAGGTGCTCGCGGCCGTCGTCTGGCTGCTCGAACGCACGCTCATCCGGGTCGGCAACATCGAGTATGCGCGCGAGAACGAGACGTTCGGTCTCACCACGCTCGAAGACCGTCACGTGGTCGTGCGCGGCAAGACCGTGACGTTCTCGTTCACCGGCAAGAGTGGCGTCGAGCACAGCATGTCGATCTCCGACGCCCGCATCGCGCGCATCGTGCAGCGATGCCAGACGCTCCCCGGCGAGCCGCTCTTCCAGTACGTCGATCTCGACGGCAATCGCCAGGACGTCGACTCCGGCGCCGTGAACGACTACCTGCGCGAGATCGCAGGCCCCGGCATCACCGCGAAGGACTTCCGCACCTGGGCCGGCACCATGCTCGCGGCCGCGGCGCTCAGGGAGATCGGCCCGGCCCGCCTCGTGAGGCACAAGAAGGCGAACATCGTGAAAGCCATCGACAGCGTGGCGGAGCGCCTAGGCAACACGCGCGCCGTCTGCCGGCAGTACTACATCCACCCGGTCATCCTCGAAGCCTACGCGCGCGGGCAGGTGGTCCCACCCACGCCCCGCGACCCCGAGCGGCACGCCACCGCGCGCAAACTGCGCTCCGACGAGGTCGCGGTGCTCCGGTTCGTTCAGGAGAACGGGGGATAGGGGTCGTCCACAGGCCAGCGTTCGATGGCGTGGACGGCACGCCCCTGAGAAGCGTGAGCCGCAGGGCTAGAGCCCCGAGGCTTCCTCGGGAGAGCCGCAGACTGCATGATCGGCCACTGAACCCACGCCGCATGCAACAAGGGAGACGGCGCTCTCCCGTCAGGGCGGGCCTGCTCCGCCGCCCGCAGCCTCGGCGGGTTGCAGTCGCGGCCCGCGACCTCAGCGCGTTGCGGTCGCCGCCCGCGCCATGCGCTCTCGGGTCAGGTGCGGCACGATGCCGACCAGGCGCTCCAGCAGCATGAGCTGGCCGCGGTGATGCATCTCGTGCTCCTTGGGAGACAGCAACATCTCGAAGCGGGAGCGCGACCCGCTCTTGTCGTAGTTCTCCACCCGTTCGGCGAGGGAGGCGTCACTGAGCGAGGCCAACCACGTCGCGAACGCCTCGCCCTCTTTCTCGAGGACGCCGAGGATCTGCTCCTTGGTGGTGAGCTTGGCCTCGTCGGCAGCGACCCGCCCGATGAGGCCCGGGAAATCGAAGCCCACCAGCGTCGAGACGTGCCGCACCCGGTGTAGCTCGTCGGCGATCTTGTGGCCGTACGCGATGTGTGCCAGCAGCTGCCCGATGGTGCGCGCGCCCTCCACCGCGCTGAAGCCGTAGCGCTCAGCCGGAATCTCGGTGGCGATCTTGATCGTGTTGCCCCGCACCGTCCGAAACGCCGCTGCCAGCTCCTTGCCACCGTACACGCTCATGTGACCTCTCGGTTCTGTGGAATGCGCGGGCGCGAAGCTAGTGGCAGGCGCGGGAGGCGGACAACTCGTGCGCGGCGCTTCGGCGATTGACGCACGACGCCTCGTTCGGGTGGGCGCAGCGCCCGACGGAGTCCGTCTGCGTCCTACGCCGCCAGTCTCGGCACCAGTCGGAGTGCGTTCTCCCGCTCGATCAGGCGCAGCTCCGCCTCGTTGAACATGCCGAGCGCGCGCAAGCTCTCCGCGTACTCGGCCATCGTTCCTCCGGGCGGGAAATCGGTGCCGAACACGATGCGATCGGCGTTCACGAGTTCGCGCAGTGAAGCCACCACTCCCCGATTGGTCGCACCCGCGAGGTCGTAGTAGAACTTGCGCGCCTCCGCGATGAAGCCGTCCGGCATGCGCTCGTCTCGCCGCGACCCCCCGATTCGCTCGGCGAGGAACGGCAGTGACCCGCCGCCGTGCGACCAGATCCAGCGGATGTTCGGAAACGCGTGCGCAAAGCCGTTTACCACCACGCCGGTGATGGCGCGCGTGGTATCGGTCCCGTACTCCATGCTCGCCGGGCCCACCCCGATAGCGTACTGGAGACCTCTGCAGCACGCGGCGGCGGTCGGGTGCACGAAGACGACCGCGCGTCGGCGGTCGAGCTCTTCCATGACGGGCCGGAACCGCGGGTCACCCAGCCAGGCGTCCTCGTATGACGTCATGAACCCGACGCCGTCCGCGCGGAGCTGGTCGTACGCGTATTCGATTTCCCGAAGCGTGGCATCGACGTCGGGGAGCGGCATGGCGGCGAACAAACCGAAGCGCGTCGGGTAGTCTCGCACGACCCCCGCGCCGAAGTCGTTGCACTCCCGCGCCAGCCGGATCGCTTGGGAGATGTCGCCGAGGTAGAGCCCCGGGTTCGTGATCGAGATGACGGCGGCGGCCCCTCCGCCCCGCTCCAGATCTTGCAGGGTCTGTTCCACGGTCCACGTGGTGTTGGCCGGGCTGAGGAGACCGTTCGGATTATCCGCGGTCCTCAGCTGTCCGGCGTCGCGCATCGCACGCACCCACGTCGGAGGACCGAAGTGGTGGTGCAGGTCGATGCGGTAGGCTTCCTGCCGGGCTGGGAACGCGCCTTTCGTTTCGCGCTCGAAGGCGAGCATCGGCAATGCCAGCGAGCCGAGCGCCTGGGTGATGAAGCCTCTCCTGTCGAGCTCGGTCATGGCGTACTCTCGACGATGAACCGCGTCCGGTGTTCCGGCTGGGCGAACGGAATGTACGGGGCCGATCCGAGTCGGGCGATTGCCCGCACAGGCTCACCGGGCGGGGTCCACGACGGGCCCGCGGGGCCGCGCTGGCTGATCTCCCCGGCCCCTCCGCCCTGTCCTCCCCGGCCGCCCGTAGGCATCTTGCCGACATGCCTCGTTGGCCATGCGTGCTGGTCTCGTTGCTCGCGTTCGGCGCCCCTGCGACCCACGCCCAGAGCGTCGAACGGACGCACCAGCGCGCGTGCGACAACGGCGAGATCGCCGACTGCGTCCTGCTCGGGTTGATCTACGAAACCGGTGCCGGCGCCCGTGAGCCGGACGTCGCGCGCGCCATTCCGCTCTACCAGCGCGCCTGCGACGTCGGCCTCCCCGCCGGGTGCACGCGCCTCGCTCTGGCGCAGCAGACGCCACCCTCGACTTCTCGCGAGGAGGGGTTCGTGCGGGTGGGCTACATCGCCGACGCGGAAACCGGCGAGCCCATCGCGGAAGCGGTGGTCGAGGTGCCCCGACTCGGGCTGCGCGTGCTCACCGACGAAGCGGGACGCGTCGACCTCGGCTCGCTCCCGCGCGGCCGCCATCTCGTGACCGCCGGCCGGCTCGGCTACGAACGGGTGGAGGGCGAGCTGCCGGTCCCTTGGGAGCGTGACTTCCTGATGCTGCTCGGCCGCGTCGAACCCAGCGAAGAGGATACCCACGGCGCGATTTACGGCCGCGTGGTCGAGGACGGCACGAGTCGCGAGCTCGCGTACGTGGACATCACGCTCGCAGCGGAGTCGCCAGTCCAACTGGTGACCGGCCCCGACGGGCGCTTCAGCCTCGGGGGCCTCGAGCCCGGAGCGGTCGACATCACGTTCGCGCTCATCGGGTACGAGGCGCGCACGACCACGCTCCAGATCCGACCGGGCGAGACGCTCGAGGTGCGTGCGACGCTCTCCACCCAGCCCATCGAGCTCGAGCCCATCGTGGTGGTGGTGGGGTCGGGGTACCTGCAGCGGACAGGGTTCTACCGCAGGACACGCAACTCGATCGGCTATCAGCTCACGCGCAGCCAGCTCGACGGGATCGACCCGATCATCATGTCCGATGTGCTGCTCCGCGTGCCGGGCGTCAACGTGATGCAGACGCGCCGAGGCGCCGTCCCCGTCACGGCTCGCCTCGAGACTGCGCTCGGGCAAGGCGACTGCCGGCTGCGCCCCTATCTCGACGGCATGGCGATGTTCGAGTGGGACTTCGACAGCGTGCGTCCGGACGACGTCGAGGCCATCGAGGTCTACCACGGCGCATCGGCCCCCATCGAGTACCAACGCCTGATGGATCCGGACGGACACTATCCGTGCGGGGTGATCCTAATCTGGACGACGAGAGGCGGTCGGTGAGCGCGCGTGCAGCCGGGCGACTGGGGAGCGCCGTCACGGTCGCCGTCACGGTCGTGTCCCTGCTCACCCCCGCAGACGCGACGGCACAGGCCGGTGCCGACCTCTTCGCCGCGTCCTGCGCGCAGTGTCATAGCGACGCGCAAAGCGGCCGCACGCCGAGCCGGGCCTCGCTCGGGGCGCTCACGCCGCGTGCTGTCGTCGCGGCTCTGTCGACCGCGGGCGTCATGAGCGCCGAGGGAGAGTCATTCACCCCGGAGCAGCGCATCGCGCTCGCCGAATTCCTGACGCGCCGTCCCTACGAGGCGTCTGTGCTCCCCGAGACGGCGTTCTGCGCCACGCGCGGCTTCGCGCCTGTCGATCTGCAGGCGATCGGCTGGATGGGGTACGGCGGAGACCTCGAGGGCACGGGCCACCAGAGCGCCGCGCGGGCCGGGCTGCGCGCCGCCGACGTTCCGAACCTCCGGCTGCGCTGGGCGTTCGCTTTCCCGGACGCATCGCAGGCCCGCACGAAGCCCACCGTGGTGGGCGACGTCACCCTGGTGGCGGACGAGTTCGGAGTGGTCTACGCGCTCGAGGCGGCATCGGGGTGCGTGCGATGGACGTTCGAGGCCGACGCAGGCGTCCGGGGGGCGGTGCTGGTGGGCGAGAGCGAAGGTCGTCAGCTCGCCTACTTCGTCGACTCGCGCACCAGCGCGTACGCACTCGATCTGGCGAGTGGGGAGCTCGCATGGAAGGAGCGCGTCGGCTGGCACCCCGAAAACAACACCACGGGCAGCCCTGCGCTCGCCGCGGGTAAGCTCATCGTACCGATTTCCTCGATGGAGGTGGCGCGCGCGGCCAGCCCCACCTACGAGTGCTGCACGTCCTCCGGCGCGGTGGCCGCGCTCGACGCCGCCACCGGGAGCCTGGAGTGGTATCACCTCGTCATCCCTGACGAAGCGATCCCCGTGGGGACGAGCTCGGCGGGCACGCGCATCTTCGCGCCCTCCGGTGCGCCGGTTTGGTCGAGCCCGACGGTCGACACCCTCCGAGGCCTCGTGTACGTGGGCACAGGCGAGCACTACACGCGCCCCACCACGCACACGAGCGACGCGATCCTCGCGCTCGACCTGGAGACCGGAGATCTCGCATGGTCGTTCCAGGCCACCGAGGACGACGCGTACACCATCGCCTGCGGTGTGCGAGCCGGCCCCGGATGCCCCTCGCCCCCGGGCCCCGACCACGACTTCGGCATGGCGCCGATGCTCGTCACGCGCGACGATGGCAAGCAGGTGCTCGTCGCGGGACAGAAGTCGGGCACGGTGTGGGCGCTCGATCCCGACGACGACGGTGCGTTGCTCTGGTCCCGGAAAGTCGGCAAGGGCGGCGCGCTCGGAGGCATCCACTGGGGCATGGCCGCGGATGGACGTCTGGCGTACGCACCCGTGGCGGACCGGGCCGTCGTCGTGGACGTCAGCCCGGAGATGCCGCCCTCGCCGGGACTCTACGCTCTCGACCTCGGCAGCGGCGAGCTCCTGTGGAGCGCACCGGCTCCGCGCGACACCTGCGCGGGCCGCCGCGGTTGCTTCGCAGCGCTGTCCGCTGCCGCCACCTCCATCGACAGCGTGGTGTTCGTAGGCGGGCTCGATGGACACCTGCGCGCGTACGCCACCTCGGACGGGCGCGTGCTCTGGGACGTCGACACCACCGCCGCGGTCGAAACCGTCAACGGGGTGCCCGGTCGGGGCGGCGCGATCGACGGGCCAGGACCAGTCATCGCGAATGGCCTCGTCCTGGTGAACAGCGGCTACGGCTCCTTCGGCCAGATGCCCGGCAACCTCCTGCTCGCCTATTCGCGCGAATAGCACCCAGTCGGGACCCCCGCGCCCCCCTCCGCCCTGGCACGGCCCCGCCGCGAGGCACACATTCCCGCACCTCGGGTAACGACACCACACAACGGCACAAGGAAGGAAGCATGACGCGTAGCTCCCTCGCGGCGCTCCTGCTACTCGCGGCCATCGCGGCCCCCGCCCCGGCACAGCAGATCCCCCGCACGCCGTCCGGACGCCCGGACTTCAACGGCATCTGGCAAGCGCTCGGGAATACTCACTGGGACATCGAGCCGCACGTGGCCCGCCCCGCGCTCGCCATGCAGCCCGGACCGGTCGTGCCCGTCCCCGCGAACGTGGTGCTGGCGCTGGGGGCCGCGGGCGCGGTGCCGTCCGGGTGGGGCATCGTGGTGGGCGGTGAGATCCCCTATCTCCCGGCGGCCCTCCAGCGACGCAACGAGAACCGCGAGAACTGGCTCGACCGCGACCCGGAGATCAAGTGCTATCTGCCGGGGGTGCCGCGCGCGATGTACATGCCGTTCCCGTTCCAGATCTTCCAGAGCGAAAGCCACTTCTTCATGGCCTTCGAGTACGCTGGGGCCGTGCGCAACGTCTACCTCGTAGACCCGGGTCCGCCGCAGGTGGACAGCTGGATGGGGCAGTCGGTCGGACACTGGGAGGGCGACACGTTCGTGGTGGTCTCGAACGGCTTCAACGACCAGACTTGGTTCGATCGCGCCGGCAATCACCACAGCTGGCAAATGGTAGTGACCGAGCGGTTCACGCTCTCGGACCGTGATCACATCATGTACGAGGCGACCATCGAGGACCCCGAGACGTTCTCGCGCCCCTGGCAAATACGCACGCCCCTCTACCGCCACGTCGACGAGAACGCGCGGCTGGGCCAGTTCAAGTGCGTCGAGTTCGTGGAAGAGCTCATGTACGGACATCTCCGCAGGAACCCCATTCGCTGAGCGAGGGAAGGTCCATGAGCCATCGCAGCTCACTCGCCATCGCCGCGGCGTTTGCGGCGCTGCTCATCGGTGGCCTGGTCGCGCCGCTTTCCGCGCAAGCACCCGCGCGGCGCGCCAGCCAGTCGGAGATCCCGCGCACGCCCGACGGTCGACCGGATCTGCAGGGAAATTGGTCGAACGCGACCATCACCCCGATCCAGCGTCCGGAGGGCCAGCCTCCCGTGCTCTCGAGCGCGGAAGTGGCACAGATCGAAGGGAATCGCGCTTCGCGCATCGAGGAGGCGGCCGCGCCGACCGATCCCGACCGTGCCGCCCCACCCGTCGGCGGTGACGGCTCGAGCGGCGCAGCCGGGGGCGTGGGCGGCTACAACTACTTCTGGATCGATGCGGGCGACCGCGTGGCCATCGTCAACGGTCAGGCGCGCAGTTCGCTCATCATGGATCCGGAGAGCGGACGGCGTCCACCGCTCACGCAGGAGGCGCAGAGGCGCATGTCGGACGCGCGTGCGTCGGCACCGAGGTTCGGGCAGTACGACAACCCCGAGAACCGACCCATGGCCGAGCGCTGCATCTTGTCGTTCGGGTCGAACCTCGGCCCGCCCATGCTCCCGAACTACTTCTACAACAACAACTACACGATCGTGCAGACCGCCGATCACGTCATGATCATGACGGAGATGGTGCACGACGTGCGCGTGATCAGGCTCGGCGACCGGAAGCCGCTCCCCGCACACATCCGCCCCTACGGCGGCGACTCGTGGGGGCGCTGGGTGGGGGACACTTTGGTGGTCGAGACCACCAACATTCATCCGGATCAGGGCCTGCAGGGTATCGCGCCTACGGAGGCTCTGCGCGTGCTCGAGCGCTTCACGCGGGTGGACGCGAACAAGCTCAACTACGAGTTCACCGTGATCGATCCGTCCACGTACACGCAGCCGTGGGGCGGCGAAGTGCCTTACAACCGGCTCGACGCTCAGGTGTACGAGTACGCGTGCCACGAGGGGAACTACGCGCTCGCCAACGTCTTGAGCGGTGCCCGGGCGGAAGAGCGCCGGGCCGCGCAAGCGGGCCCTGCTCAACCGAGGTGAACAACATCATGAAGAAGTCGACCCTACTGGCGGGCGGCCTCTCGCTCTTGGTCGCGGCGGCGCCGCTCGTCGCACACCACGCGTTCGGCGCTGAATTCGACCGCGACGCACCCATCCGCATCGAGGGACGCATCACGCGGCTCGAGTGGGTGAACCCGCATACCTGGGTCCACATCGCCGTCACGGAGATGGTGAAGGAGGGCCAAACCGTGGTGCCCCCAGATCCGAATCAGGAGGTGTGGGCCGTCGAGGGTGGCACGCCGAACACGCTGCTCCGCCGCGGACTACGCCGGGAGTGCTTGGCGATCGGCACCGAGGTGATCGTGGACGGCTACCAGACCAAGGACCATTCGCTCAAGCGGGCGAACGGCCGCGACATCACGTTCGCCGACGGCTCGAAGATCTTCTTGGGCTCGTCGGGCACGGGCGCGCCGTACGACGCCGACGCGGTGGCGCAGCGCGAGGCGGCGGGACGCTGCTGACGCGGCCGAACGGCCGGCGCGGCTGGATCAGCTGAAGCCGATCCAGCGCCCTCCCGCGGCGACGACGAACCACAGCAGCAGGTCCGTCGCGCCGACCCACCGGCTCGACGTCGAGGTTTCCGTCGCGGTGCGGGCGAAGCGCTCCTTCACGAGCAGCGTGAAGAGCAGCGCCACCGGCAGCGTCAGGATCTTCACCCAGAACGCTGTGTTGTAGTAGCACTTGATCGCTTCCGACAGGAAGAGCGGCACGCCCGTCGATAACATCACCGCCACGCCGAGCAGCATCCAAGGGCGCGCCTGACGATCCAGATCCGCGATCGTCGAGTCCTTCAGGCCCGTGCCCAGCAAGCGGAAGTCGACCACGAGCAGCGAGCCGCCGAGCACGCAGAGGCCGACCAGGTGGATCGCCTCGATGACCGGGAACATCCAGAGCGATTCGCGCACGACGCGCCCCAGCGTCGTCGCCTCGCACCACTCGAAGAACGGAAGCAGCACTCGCGTCTCCTACTCAGCGGGTAGCATGCAGCCCGAAGCCCAGTTCACGAACCCGGGTTGCGGCTGGAGGTCACAGTCGAACCAGTTGTAGGCGATGAGTCGCCCGAACACCACGATCAGCGTCCACGAGGCGAACGACACCAGCCCGGCAACGCGGGCAGCGCGCGGCGGCGGCGCGGCTGTATCCCAATCCGCGACGCGGTTGTGGATGCGCGAGTGGAAGAGCCAGATGTTCAGCCCCGCCACGACCATGAGGATCATCTTCAGGCGAAAGAAGATGTTGTGATAGTAGCGCACTGGGTTCGAGTAGAAGACCAAGATTCCCGTGATCACCATCACCACGAACCCGCCGCGCGTCCAAGGCAGGAGTCGGCTCGTGAAGTCCGAGGCTCGGACAGTGCCGAACCTCACGCCCATCAACCGCAGATCCATCATCATCGCGCTGCCGACGAAGAGCGCGATGGAGAGCACGTGGGTGGACTCGATCAGCGGCCATACCCAGAGCGACTCCAGCAGGCGAACACTCCATTCGGTGCTGCCGAGCCAGGTCAGGAAGTCGTGGATCATGGGTGAGTGTCAGTTGGCCCGCGCGTCGTTTGGCCGCAGGGTCTCGAGCGCATACGTCCCGTGGCAGTTCGTGCACACGTAGTAGATCTCGGCGCCTACGTCGAAGATGGCGTCCAGATTGCGGGCGTCCGCCGCCTCGATGGCGCGCTGCCCCATCTCGACCAGCGACTGCGACATGGTGATCCACGCGCCCTGGTCGAGCGCCCGCTCGGGCATCATGAGCAGATTCCCCGACTCGGCCACCGTGTACGCCGCGAGGCGGAGGGCCATCCACTCCTCCTCGGTCTGCGGAGCGAGTTGGTGCTCGCCCTCTGCGTCCACGATCACACCCACCGCATCCCAGATCACCTCGGCCGCAGGCTCCACGACTCCGGCCATCAGGTCGGCGAGGTCGCCGACCGGGCGGTAGTTCGAAGCCGCCTCTTGCTCCGCCTGCGTGCACGCGCCGAGGGCGACGAGCGCAGCAGCGGCGGCGGTCCTGCGAGTGAGTTTCATGGGGCGCCAACATACACGGCGGCGGCCCGGATGCACTACCCTCGCGTGAGTCCGCGCCGTGCCGCGAGTACCGGCTACTGTCCCGCGGATGCGGAGAAGGTCGGCGAACTCAGTGCTCTTCGGCCGCCTGCTCCTGGAGGGCGCGCAGACGCGCCTGGGCCGAGTCGGGAATCGTCGACCAGATGTAGGAGAGCACCAGCTTCACCTCCTCCTCGTGGATCGCCGCGGCCGGCATGGCGGGAGGAACGCCAGCCACGACGTGCTCGACGATCTCGTCGAAGCTGTGCTCACCGAAGTGCTCGCGGATGTTCGTCGGCTTCACCGCGAGCCCGGCGGCCCCGGTGCCGTCGCCCTCGCCACGGAGCCCGTGGCAGAGCAGGCAGTTCTCCTCGTAGAGGGCACGCCCCGCTGCGAGCTCACGCACCCTCGGGTCGACCGGCGGCCGGGCCGGGGGCGACGAGGCGGCATCCGCTGGGGCACCGCCCGACGCCGCATCGCTGGCGGCCGTATCGCCGCCGCAGGCGGTGATCACCACGAGCATCACGATCCCCCACCGACCGCTGAGTGCCATCACCCACTCCCGCGCATGGTTTCGGAATGGCCGGGAAGATGCTGGTCGGCACGACACCCGGCCAGACCGTCGAGGGGGGACAGCCAAGAGCCGCTGGCGGGTCACCCCGCCAGCGGCTCCGGGTCCCTCAGAATCGCGAGCGACTACTGCTGCTGATCGGCCGCCGGACGGCGCGCCGCCTGACGCTGCTGCACCAGCTCCTGGTACCCTTCCTCGTCCAGGTGCGTGACCGCGATCCAGGCGTGCGACATCTCGTCCGCGGTGCGGTCGCCGATGCCCACCCACTGGTCGGGGTCCGGGTTGTACTTGTTGTTCTCCGTGTTGTCGTACCAGCCGGTCAACAGGAGCTTGTCGCCCACCGCGAGGAGCGGCGCGACGTCATCCGCGTAGATGTGGCTGTGGTGCCAGAGCGCGCTCCAGTTCGACACCATGCTCACGTTCTCGAGCCGGCCGTTGGCGCGGATGATCTGCATCGACATCGCCACCAGTCGGGTGTGTCCGTGCGGCTGCCAGCTGTCGATGCGCACCGGTGTGTTGAACTGGTGCACGCCCTGGGTCATCAGCGTCCCGTGCGGCGCGATGTCGAATCCGCGGCCGCCGTTCAGGAAGTAGAGCGTCAGCGTCTGGCGGTACTTACCCGCGTAGTCTTCGGGATAGAGCCAGATGCCCACCTCGACCTGGTCGTCGACGACTTCCTTGCCGTTCGGCCAGTAGTGGATGTCGAACGCCACGCGACCGTCGGCCGGCGCCGTGCGGCACGCGCCCTCGGGGATGATCTCACCGATCTTGCCGAGCGCGTACTCGGACAGCTGGCCACCCGCGCCTGCCCCGCCGTCCGAACGCCAGCTGGAATTCGCGTGGTGCGTCACCTGACGGCCTTCGACCGAAGGCTTCGTCTCGATGGCGCGGATGCAGCGCTGCGACGAGATGCCGCTCTCGACCACCGGCTGCCACCAGAGGTCCTGGCCGTTCTCGGGAACCGTGTAGGGCGTCGAGCGCACGACCACGTCGGGCGGACCGAACCGCTCGGCCAGGCGGAACTGTGCCGGGTCGGGCCATTCGACCGGGGGCGGGAGGTCGGAGGGGTTCCCCTCCGGCGCACCGCCATCCACCCAAGCAACGATCGTCGCGATGTCCTCCTCGGACAGGCGCGGATCGTACTTGAGGTCCTGGATGCCGTAGTCCGTGTCGTACTGATACGGCGGCATGTTGCGCTCGACGACCTGCGTCTTGATGCGCGACGCCCAGCGGCGGACGTCCTGGTACGTCATGAGCGACATGGGACCGATGCCACCCTGCTGGTGGCAGACCTGACAGTTCTGCTGGAGGATGCGGACGACCTCGTTCGAGAACGTGACTTCACGCTCGGCCGGGATCGCGGCGGCGAACTGTTGTGCGTCGAGCTCGGCGCTCGGCGCGAACGTCGCGAGCATCGCAACTGCGCCCATCGCGGCGCGGGCCAGGATGCGATCAACTGTCGAATGCATGGATGCACTCCTCATCGAGGTGCCCTTCGATGTGACTGCTAGTGTGACTGCTTGCCTACTAGTGTGACTGCTTGCCTACGAGTCCTGCGCTACAAGCCTACGGTCCGACAACCTACGGCAATCTACGGGGTCACGTTCACTCTGACATACCCATTCGTCCAACAGCACATGTTCCCAGGGGCGCTGTCACCCCCGAAGTTGTCGATGCGGATGCGGATCATGTACTCGCCGGGGGTGTCGAACGAGGCCCGAAAGCGCCCCTGATTGGCCGCCGGGCCGGTCATCGGCAGGCGCACCGACTGGCCGATCGCCACCGGACCGGGGGCAACGCCCCG
>Ga0194132_10001798_pt1 | contig 42507 bp, 36 predicted proteins | sample TA2KigOf80mmetaG_FD_148612 | JGI IMG/M metagenome (GOLD analysis project Ga0194132, IMG submission 148612) | Freshwater microbial communities from Lake Tanganyika, Tanzania - TA2015054 Kigoma Offshore 80m | ecosystem: Environmental > Aquatic > Freshwater > Lake | place: Tanzania: Lake... | reverse complement strand
AGGTCACTCCCGCCACCAACCCGCCCACCGTCTACGGCTTCACCGCCCTGGACCGCGACGACCTGACCCTCGCCGGCGTGTAGATTCCACCGGGAACTCACTTTAGGTATCCGAAAGCCACACGACATCCCTTGACACGCCCGTGCCCCCAGATCAGTATCTATACTGCGGCGAAGGTATGGAGCCGGCGATAGGCGCGATCGCCGCCCCGCCCACGGCCGTCGACGATGGCCCACGGCGCGAGTTACGGGAGAAGATCGAAGGTCTCTTCACCCCGGCCGACCGCGCGCGGATTGAGCGTGCCTATGTGTTCTCCGTACGCGCGCACGGCGATCAGCGGCGCAAATCGGGCGAGCCATACATCGTCCACCCGGTCGCGGTGGCGGTCATCCTCGGCGACCTTCGGATGGATGCGGACGTCCTGATCGCCGCGCTCCTGCACGATGTCGCCGAGGACACGACGACGACGCTCGCGGATCTTAAGAAAGAGTTCGGGGCGCCCATCGCCGCACTAGTCGACGGAGTCACGAAGTTGCGTGCCGCAGAGGAGCGCCTGGGGGAATCGGGCCAGCGCGGCGGCTCGCGCGACGAGGTCGCCGCCGAGAGCGTCCGCAAGATGTTCCTCGCGATGGCCGACGACATCCGGGTGGTGCTCATCCGTCTGGCGGACCGTCTCCACAACATGCGCACGCTGGACTTTCTCGCACCCGCCTCGCGCCGGCGGATCGCCCAGGAGACGATGGACATCTTCGCGCCCCTGGCCAGCCGACTCGGCATCTGGCAGATCAAATGGGAGCTCGAAGACCTCGCGTTCCGCCACCTCGAACCGGAGACGTACCGGGATATCGCGCGTCGACTCCAGTCACGCCGCGCCCAGCGCGAGCGGTACATCGCCCAGGTCTCCAGTCAGCTCAAGCAGGTTCTCGCCCAGGCGCACATCGCCGCCGAGGTCGCCGGCCGGCCGAAGCACATCTACAGCATCTGGCGCAAGATGCAGGTGCGCGGCGTCGAATTCGCGAACATCTACGACCTTCTCGCCATCCGGATCATCGTCGAGACCGACCTGGACTGCTACCACGCGCTGGGGATCGTCCACCAGCTCTGGCGCCCCATCGCCGGGCAGTTCGACGACTACATCGCCAACCCCAAGGACAGCATGTATCAGTCGCTCCACACCACAGTCTTCGGACCGGAGGGGCGTCCGCTCGAGGTGCAGATCCGCACCCGGGACATGCACGTCAGCGCCGAGTACGGCATCGCCGCGCACTGGCGGTATAAGGAGGGTGCGAAGGGGCGCGACGTCAAATACGAGCAGAAGATCGCCTGGTTGCGCCAGTTGCTCGACTGGCAGTCGGACGTCGTGGGTGGCGCCGAGGAGTTCGTTGAGTCACTCAAAGCCGACGTATTCCGCGATCAGGTATACGTCTTCACGCCCCGGGGTGAGATCCGCGAGCTGCCGGCCGGATCGACCCCGCTCGATTTCGCCTATCGCATCCACACCGATATCGGCCATCGCTGCACCGGCGCGCGTGTCAACAATCGCCTTGTCGGCCTTGATACGCCGCTCCACAACGGCGACATCGTCGAGATTCAGACCTCCAAGACGCCGAAGGCGCCCAGCCGGGACTGGCTGAATCCCCATCTCAACTACGTTCGTACGGCCCACGCGCGCGAGAAGATCCGCCAGTGGTTCCGCCGACAGCAGCGCGAGGAGAATCTTGCCCGAGGTCGAGAGTTCCTCGAGAAGGAGCTCGCCCGGGTCGGTCTGAGCAAGACGAGTCACGAGGATCTTGCCGCATTATTCAAGTTCGAGCGCCTGGACGACTTCCTCGTCGCGATCGGCTGTGGAGAACTGAGTCCGCAGTCGATCGCCATGCGTCTCCTCGGCGACCAGCAGCCCGCGCCGGCCACGATCGTGACGCCGCGGCCGACCCGTGCGCCCAGCCCGGGCGGCGTGACCGTCGCCGGGGTAGGAGACCTTCTCACGCGCCTCGCGCCCTGCTGCGCACCGGTGCCGAACGAACCGATCGTGGGGTATGTCACCCGCGGCACGGGGGTGACGGTGCACCGAGACAACTGCCCCAATATCGCCCACAAGGATGAACGCGCCCGGCTAATCGCGGTCCAATGGGGTCAGACCCGCTCGCTCTACCCGATCAAGATTCGGGTCGAGGCCTGGGATCGCGACGGGCTGATGCGGGATGTCGCCGCGGTCGTCGCTGATGAGCGCATCAATATGAGCAGCGTTCTCTCGCAGAGCCACCCCGATCGGACCTGCACCATCACCGCGACGCTGGAGATCGCCGATATCCAGGCGTTCGGCCGGATCCTGGCGCGGCTCGAGGGCATTCGCGGCGTCCTCTCCGTCAATCGCGAGACCAATTGAGGCGCCTGGCGGGATCATTCCGCCAGAATCTGCACCCCGGTCACCCGCGATTCAAACTCCCAGCCGCTCGCCTCTATCTCGATCCAGAGCAGGAACGCCGGCCTCGGCTGGACCGTCCGCTCGTCGAACAGGTTCACCGACACGGGCATCCACTGATTGGCGGGGATCAGAGTACCGCGGGTCGTCGGGTTGCCGCTCGGGTTGGCGGTATAGAGCCCGCGCACGATCGCCGTCTGGCTGCCGAACTCGTCGAGATAACGCACGCGCACGAGCAGCGGATACTCCGTGCCGAGGACCCCGCCACCCGAGAGCGAATGACTGGTTACCCGCGCGTCGAATGTCACCGTCAGCACGGTCTCATCGCGGACGTCCCGGTTGATCGTCTGGTGAATGAAGGCCTCACCATGTTTCTGGCTGCTCGTACGGCGGAACCGCGCGACGTAGCGGCCATCCTCCTCCACGAGCTGGACCTGGCCGGGCACTCCGTCCTCTTCGTTCCGACTGCCGATCTGCCAGCCGGTGAAGCCGCGTCGGAAGTCCCCGTTCTCGAGCAGGTTGCGCACGGCCGGCATGGGCACGGTGGGCGCCGCGTTCCGCTCGATGATGACGCGCTCCTGGCGCAGCGCTTCGACCGTTGTCGTGAATGCGGTGACCGACGCGGAACCCGTCCGCACCGCCATCTCGGTCCCCTGCGGGCCCACGTCGAAGCGGTAGCTACCCTCGCGGAGCAGGGCGCGTCCCTGCGGCGTCTGGACCTCGAAGCGGCGCTCCAACGTGGGACTTACCGAGACATCGATCCGGATGTGACCGGTGAGGTGGCCCAAGACCACGACGCTCTGGCCCTCGGTATACGTCGAACTGCGCGCCTGTCGGACCTGGACGAGCGAGTTGGGCCACAGCCGCACCACGGATCCGTCCGGCAGGGACAGGAGCGCCTGCCCGTCGCCCGTCGTCCGGATGCGATCGCCCTCGCTGAGCGCCATTCCCCGGGATGCGACCGATTCCCGAATGGATTCCTCGGTCTGAAACAGCACCGTTCCGCCGATGATCTGATCGAGGACAACATCCCGCGCGCTCAGCGAGGTGGCGCGATACCAGGTCGCCCCGTAGATCAGGCCGCCGAGCGCGATCAGGAACAGCGCGAACGAGCCGAGGAGGACCGCCCAGGCGAGTCTGGCGCGCCGCCGGATGGCCTCGTCCGTCTCGCCGTCGCTCCGGCTCTGACCGGCAGGAGCGGCATCCCTGAGCGGAGAACCCGACTCACGGAGATCGGGGATCACCGGGCGCAATTATACCGGCCCGATCGCGATACAACGCGATGAGCGCGATGGTCACCGTCGCGAGGGCCGCCGCCCCGTAAAAGGGCAGATCGAGCCCATAGACGGTCAGTTGACCCATCAATGCCGGGCCGATCGCGAACCCGAGCATACTGGTGCTCGCGAGGAGGGCGAATCCAGACCCGCCGGCACCGTTTCGGCCAAGCCAGGCGAAGACGCACGGCGAGATTGCGCCCCCGGCGATGCCGAGCAGCGTCCAGACCCCCACCAGGAGCGGGATGGAGGTCGCGAAGGGGATCGCCGCCGCGAACAGGCATGCCACGGGGAGAGACACGATCAGGATACGCCGGGGATGGATGTTCTTCGCCGCTCGACCGAGAGTGAGGGCGGAGAGGATGCCGCCGCCGGTGACCATTGTCGCGCCGATCCCTGTCACGGCCGCGATCTCGCCCGGGTTGTCGGTCCGCGTGGCGATCACGATCGGGATCAGCGGGCGCAGTCCCTGAATACCGGCGTCGCCGACTACGAGGATCGCCATCAGCCAGCGGGTACGCGGGTCGCGGAGCGAATCGCGCAGACCGCCGGACTCTTCGCGGGCACGACCGAGGCCGCGATCCGGGGTGACCTGGGTAGCGATCATCAGGGCGGCGCCGAAGGAGATCGCGGTCGCGGCGAAGAATGCGACCGGGACCCCGAACTGGCTGGCGATCGCGCCGCCGAGGAGCGGCCCCAGCGTCGCACCGAACTGGCCGGCGGCCTGGAGGTCGCCGATGACTCGACCGACTTCGTTCGGCGCTGCGCGCATGGCGACCAGCGCCATGTAGTGGGGGTAGTTCCCGCCGAGCATTCCCAGCAGTGCGCCCGCGCCGACGAGTTCGAGCGGCACGCGCGCCAGGCCGATCGCTCCCATCGCCGTGCCCATACCCAGGTGGGCGCGGATCACCTGTCGCCGGAAACCCCATCGTTCCCCGGCCATGCTCCACCACGGCGCGAGCACGGCCGTGATGAGGTTCGAACCACCCGCGATGTATCCGGAGATACGCGCGACCTCGGCCAGACCGCCGACCCCCACATCCTGAACGCGCAACGGTAGGAAGGGCCAGCAGACGTTCCAGCCAAACGAGCCGAAGAAGAAGCCCGCGAGAAGGAACAGACGCTCGCGCGGCATCGCGGCGCCATAGTATCAGCCATTCACCGGCATCCAGGCTTCTCGCCTCCAACTGACGCGCCAAGGCTCGCCGCCCGTGGGGGGCCAGCGGCTCCGACTTTTGGGCACATCGACGCCGGGTATGCCGAGCGACTGGCCGATGGCGGACGACGCCCCGGTAAGGGCGCGGCTCGCCGCCGTTCTCCGCTACGCCGACTCGCGTCTGCGGCTGACGTTCATCGGACTGCTCCTGCTCTACGGGTTGGGCTGGCTGGCGGTCTGGTCGGTGCAGAGTTCCAGGCTGCTGCAGCAAGACGGCTCAGTCGGTCGCCCGAGCCACCCATCGCCCGAGGCGCCCCACTCGGAATCGGTTGACCGCCGCGGCGGCCCGCTGATAGAGTGCGCCACAAAGCAGAAGACTCCGCTTCGACGGGGAGTAGTAGCGCGGCGTCCGCCTCCAGCGAGCCGGGACAGGTGAGAACCGGCGGCGGCCTCTCGTGAACTCGCCCCCGAGCGTATTCCGGCGACGGGACGGTTGGCGACCGATAGAGCGCCACTGAGCGGGAAGTCGCGGCGATCGCGACCTCCAACCAGGGTGGAACCGCGGGCAGAGAGACCCGTCCCTTTTCGGGGACGGGTTTTTTGTTTGGCCAGCAGGCGAGGGGGAAGACATGGCGATCAGTCCAGCCGAACGGGCATCGACCCAGCACTCCAACGGGCGATCCGAGGGCACGCGGCTCTCGGGCGCGCGGATCCTCTGCGAGTCGCTCATCCGCGAGGGTGTCGACACGATCTTCGGCATCCCCGGTGGCGTCGTACTCCCCCTGTACAACGTCATCATCGACTACCCGGAACTGCGGCACATCCTCGTCCGCCACGAGCAGGCCGGGGCGCATGCCGCCGACGGGTACGCCCGGGCCGGTAATCGCGTCGGCGTGTGCCTGGCCACCTCGGGGCCGGCGGCGACCAACCTGGTCACCGGCATCTGCTCGGCGATGATGGACTCCGTCCCCATCGTGGCGATCACCGGCAACGTCGCGACGACCGTGCTTGGGAAGGACGCCTTTCAGGAGACCGACATCGTGGGTATCACGATGCCGATCACCAAGCACAACTACCTGGTCACCCGGGTCGAGGATCTCGCCCGCGTCGTCAAGGAGGCGTTCCATATCGCCCGTTCTGGACGCCCCGGACCAGTCCTCATCGACATCCCCAAAGATGTCTTCACGTCCGAAACGACCTACCACTATCCGGCGAGCGTGCACCTGCCGGGATTCAAGCCGACGCTCGATGGCAACTCCAAGCAGATCAAGGCGGCGGCATCGCTGTGGAGTCGGGCGAAGAAGCCGCTCATCCTGGCGGGGCAGGGCGTGACCATCTCTGGCGGACAGCGGGAACTGCTCGCCCTGGCGGAGAAGACGCATACCCCGGTGGTGTGTACGCTGCTGGGCCTCAGCGCGTTCCCGGAGTCGCACGCGCTCTCGCTGGCGTTCCCGGGGATGCATGGTGCGGGGTATTCGAACCAGGCGATCGACCAATGCGACCTGCTCATCGGCGTCGGGCAGCGGTTCGACGATCGTGTGACTGGCAAGGTGGCCGCGTTCGCCCCGAACGCGAAGATCGTCCACATCGACATCGACCCCGCCGAGATCGGCAAGAACGTGCGCTGCGACGTCCCGATCGTCGGCGATGCCCGCCGCGTGCTGCACGCACTGGCCGACGAGGTCCCGTCGATGGAGCACCCGGAGTGGCTCGCGCAGATCGACGAATGGAAGCGGCAGATGCCGCTCACGGCGATCCGCCCGACGAGCCAGTTCCTCCCCCAGCACGCGATCCGCTTCATCTACGAGGCGACGAAAGGGGACGCGATCATCGTCACTGACGTCGGCCAGCATCAGATGTGGGCGGCGCAGCACTTCTGGTACGACAAGCCGGGGAGTTTCATCTCCTCGGGCGGCCTGGGTGCCATGGGGTTCGGCGTGCCCGCCGCGATGGGCGCCAAGGTCGCACGCCCCAACGACACGGTATGGGCGATCGTTGGCGATGGCGGGTTCCAGATGACGTCGCAGGAACTGGCCACGATCGCGGAGGAGCGCATCGGCGTGAAGATCGCGCTCATGAACAACGGCTATCTCGGAATGATTCGCCAGTGGCAGGAGATCTTCTACGAGCGCCGGTTCTCCTCCGCGTACCTGGGAGGACCCGACTATCTGAAACTGGCCGATGCCTACGGGATCAAGGCGCTCCGCGCCACGACCCCCGAGGAGGGGCGGCGCATCATCGAGGAGGCGCAGGCCTACGACGGCCCGGTCCTCGTCGATCTCCAGGTCATTGCCGAAGAGAACGTCTATCCCATGATCCCGCCGGGCGGCTCGATCGAGAACATGATGCTCGAGCCGGGCGACCGCGACTGAACAGGAAACGGAGCCACATCACGTGAAACATACCGTCGTCGCCTTGATGGAGGACAAGCCCGGCGTGCTCAACCGGGTGGTCAACATGTTCTCTCGGCGGGCCTTCAATATCGAGAGCCTCACCGTCGGCCATACCGAGCTGCCTCATGTCTCGCGCATGACCGTCGTCGTGGATGGCACGACGAACGACGTCGAGCAGGTCGTCAAGCAGTTGTACAAGGTGATCGACGTCCTCAAAGTGAGCGACCTCACCGAGGACAAGTCGATCCTGCGCGACCTGACGCTGATGAAGGTCTCCTCGAACCGCGAGACGCGGGGAGAGATCGTGCAGATCGCCCAAATCGTCGGCGCGCAGGTCGTCGACCTGGCCCACGACTCGGTCATCCTCCAGATCGCCGCCGAGGAGGAGAAGATCGACGACTTCGTGCGCCTGATGCGCCCGTTCGGCATCAAGGAGATGGTGCGCACGGGTCGGGTGGCGATGGCGCGCGGCGCGCTCAATGTCGAACGGGCGCCGGATCTGGCCGAACTGGCGGCACACCAGCACCACCGCCGGGTGGATGGCGTCCGCCGCGATACCGGGAAGAAGAAGGTCGCGGTCGACCTCACAGGAGAAGCAGGCTAGATGAGCGAGAGACTCCGCATTTATTACGACACCGACGCCGACCTCAATCTGCTCAAGGGGAGGAAGATCGCCGTCATCGGCTACGGCAGCCAGGGTCACGCCCACTCGCTGAACCTCAAGGACAGTGGACTCGACGTCACGGTCGGTCTCTATTCGGGGTCTCGGTCGGCCGATCGAGCGCGTGACGCGGGCCTGAAGGTGGCGAGTGTCGCCGAGGCGGCCGAGGCGGCCGATTTCATCATGATGCTCGTCCCCGACCAGACCCAGGCATCTCTCTACGATCGCGAGATCCGCCCGCGACTTCGCCCGGGCAAGACGCTGATGTTCGCGCACGGGTTGACGATCCACTTCGGGCAGATCGTCGCCCCGCCCGAGGTGGACGTGTCCATGGTCGCGCCGAAGGGCCCGGGCCACATCGTGCGGGAGATGTTCACCCAGGGGGTGGGAACGCCCTCGCTCGTCGCGGTGCACCAGAACGCCAGCGGACGGGCGCTGCAGAACGCCCTCGCTTACGCCAAGGGCATTGGTGGCACGAGCGCCGGCGTCATCGAGACAACCTTCCGCGACGAGACTGAGACCGACCTGTTCGGCGAGCAGGCTGTGCTCTGTGGCGGCATCTCCGCTCTCATCAAGGCCGGTTTCGACACCCTGGTCGAGGCCGGTTACCCGCCGGAGATGGCCTATTTCGAATGCCTCCACGAGACCAAACTGATCGTGGACCTGATCTACCAGGGTGGCCTCTCCTACATGCGCTACTCGGTGTCCGACACGGCCGAGTACGGCGACTACACGGCTGGACCCAAGATCATCACGCCAGAGGTCCGCGAGAACATGCGCGGCATCTTGCGCGACATCCAGGATGGCACCTGGGCGAAGAACTGGTTTCTCGAGAACCAGGTCGGGCGGCCGAACTTCTCCGCGACGCGGCGCCGCGAGGCGCAGCACGCCGCCGAAGTCATCGGCAAGGATCTGCGGGCGATGATGCCCTGGCTGAAGAAGCGCGGCTGACGCGCGCACACGTGCAGGAGGAGGAAGCACGGAGATGGACGATCACGTACGGATCTTCGACACGACGCTGCGGGACGGTGAGCAGTCGCCCGGCGCGACGCTCAACGTCGAGGAGAAGCTCGAGATCGCCCTCCAGATCGAGCGCCTCGGCGTGGACATCATCGAGGCGGGCTTCCCCATCACGTCGCAGGGCGACTTCGATGCGGTCTCGCTCATCGCCGGGCAGATCAAGAACTGCACCGTCGCCGGACTCGCCCGCGGTGTCGCGGCGGACATCGATCGCTGCTGGGACGCGGTGAAGCGGGCCGCCAGCCCGCGCATCCACGTCTTCATCTCATCGTCTGATATCCACCTCGCGCATCAGATGCGCAAGTCGCGCACCGAGGTCCTCGACATGACCCGGGCGATGGTCGCGCGCGCCGCAGGGTACCTCAGCAACGTCGAGTTCTCGCCGATGGATGCAAGCCGCTCCGATCCCGCGTACCTCTGCGAGATGCTCGCGATTGCGATCGAGGCCGGGGCGACGACGCTGAACATCCCCGATACGGTCGGATACGCCTACCCCGAGGAGTACGGCAACCTCATCCGCACCATCCGCGAGCGGGTGCCAGGCATCCACCGGGCGGTCATCTCGGTCCATTGCCACGACGACCTCGGTATGGCCGTCGCGAACTCGCTCGCCGCGGTGCGCGCCGGAGCCCGCCAGATCGAATGCACGATCAACGGCATCGGCGAGCGGGCGGGCAACACCTCTCTCGAAGAGGTTGTGATGGGACTCCGCACGCGGCGTGACATCTTCGGCGTCGATACGCGGGTCGATGCCAGTCAGATCTACCGTACCAGCCGCCTGGTCTCGAGCCGCACCGGCATGGTCGTGCAGCCGAACAAGGCGATCGTCGGCGCGAATGCCTTCGCGCACATGTCCGGAATCCATCAGGATGGCGTCCTGAAGGAGCGTTCGACGTTCGAGATCATCGACCCGAAAGATGTCGGCGTGGCGGACTCGGCAATCGTCCTCGGCAAACTCTCGGGCCGGCACGGGTTCCGCCAGCGCCTGGAGGAACTCGGCTACCACCTGGATGGCGAGGACCTGAACCGCGCCTTCTTGCGCTTCAAGCAACTGGCCGACCAGAAGCGCGATATCACCGATCGCGATCTCGAGGCGCTCGTGTCCGATCAGATGCGCACCGATGATGAGCAGTATCGTCTGGAGCACATCCAGGTTGTCTGCGGCGACCACATCGTTCCGACCGCGACAATCCGGATGTTGACACCGGATGGGACCGTCGTAGTCCAGACCTCCACGGGCACCGGCCCGGTGGACGCGGCCTACAAAGCGATCGATCGGGTCTTCAACCTCCCCGTGCGCCTTAACGAGTATGTCGTCCAGGCGGTCACCGCCGGGATCGATGCCCTCGGGGAGGTGACGGTGCGGATCCAGCACGAGGGCCGGGTCTACAGTGGCCAGTCGGCGAATACAGACGTGGTTGTCGCGAGCGCGCGCGCATACATGACGGCCATGAATCGGCTCCTCGGGCAGAAAGCCGACCTGGGCGCCAACTACGCCGCGGCGCAGGCGTCCACGGTCTGATTCGCGCGTCAACTCGGAGCGGGTACGTCGGCGCGACTGCCCCTCCCGCCATAATTCACCCCCGCCGTGCCCCGGCGTCCTCAGTGGAAGGAGTCCTCACTAGGTGACATCAGCACGCATCGCTCTCCTCCCCGGCGACGGCGTCGGACCGGAGATCACCGACGCAGCCGTCTCGGTGCTCGACGCGATCGCGTGCCGCAGCGGCCACTCTTTCACCTACCGATCTGGCCTGATCGGCGGGGCGGCGATCGACGCGCACGGCACCGCGTTGAGCGACGAGACCCTGGCCGACTGCCAGGCGAGCGATGCCGTGCTTCTTGGCGCGGTGGGCGGCCCGAAGTGGGATAGTCCGACAGCGACGGTCCGACCGGAGCAGGGCCTGCTGCGCATCCGCCGTGAGATGGGGCTCTACGCCAACTTTCGCCCGGTAAAGCTATTTTCGACGCTGGTCGATGCCTCGCCCATCAAACGGGAGATCGTCGAGGGCACCGACCTGCTCATCGTTCGGGAGTTGACGGGCGGGCTCTACTTTGGCCGCCCCAGCGAACGGCGCACCGGCGTGCGCGGGCGGGAGGCCGTGGACACGATGGCGTACGACGAGGGGGAGGTGCACCGGGTTGTAAGCGCCGCGGCACGTTTCGCCCGCGGACGTCGCAAGCACCTGACGTCGGTCGACAAACAGAACGTCCTCTCCACGTCACGCCTCTGGCGCGAGGTCGCGACCGAGGTCGCTGCCGAGTTCCCGGACGTGACGGTCGAACACATGCTGGTCGATACCGCGGCGATGCGACTGGTGCGCAACCCGACAACTTTCGACGTGATGGTCACGGAGAACACGTTCGGCGACATCCTCACCGACGAGGCGTCCATGCTCGCCGGCTCGATGGGGTTGCTCCCCTCTGCCAGCCTGGGCGACGGGACGAACGGCCTCTACGAACCGATCCACGGCTCCGCGCCCTCCCACACGGGGAAGGACGACATCAACCCGATCGCGATGATCCTCTCCTCGGCGCTCCTCCTTCGATACTCGCTGAAACTGGAGGATGAGGCACGCGCGATCGAGCGCGCGGTCGAGGCCGCGCTGAACGACGGTTTTCGAACCTACGACATCGTGGGCTCCGGCGCCGGTCGCTATCAGGTGGGGACGCGCGCCATGGCCGCGGCGATCACGGAGCGGCTCGGCTGACCGGGCCGCGCCTACAATCGCGGCGAACCTGATGGGGCCGACGCTCATGCCGCGGATCTTCCGCCGCGTTGCGCCATCTCGTGCCACGACTGTCGCCGGGATCGCCATTACCTAGGGGCTGCCCGTCGTCGTCCCGCGGGTGCCCCGATGACTCTCAGGGGCGACCGGCGCGATGCGATGGGGGTACGATTCACCTGTGGCAACGATGGTCTCGCTTTACGACACGACGCTTCGCGATGGCACGCAGGGGGAGGGGATCTCCCTCTCCCTCGCGGACAAGATCAAGATCATGCGACGGTTGGACGAGTTCGGGATGCACTACATCGAGGGCGGATGGCCGGGCGCGAACCCGAAGGACTCGGAGTTCTTCGCCCGAGCCCGCGACATTCCGCTCCGCCATGCCCGACTGACCGCATTCGCCTCGACGCGGCGCCCCGACAGTGCCGTCGAGAGCGATCCGACACTGCGCGCGCTGCTCGACGTCGGCACGCCGGTGAACGCGATTGTGGGCAAGAGTTGGCGACTTCACGTCACGGAAGTGCTACGCACCAGTCTCGAGGAGAACCTGTGCATGATCCGCGAGTCATGTACGTACCTCCGCGCGCAGGGGCGCGAGGTGGTTTACGACGCGGAGCACTTCTTCGACGGGTATCGGGACGATCCGGCTTATGCGCTCGCGACCGTCGCGGCGGCGCACGAGGGCGGCGCGGCATGGATCGTGCTCTGCGATACGAATGGCGGGTCGCTGCCGGGTGCGGTCTCCCGGGCAGTGGCCGAGGCGCTGAAGGCGCTGCCCGGGGCGCGGATCGGCATTCACACCCACAACGACGCGGAACTCGGCGTTGCCAACGCCCTCGCCGCGGTCGATGCCGGGGCAACGCAGGTGCAGGGCACGATCAACGGGTACGGCGAGCGCACCGGCAACGCGAACCTCATCTCTGTCATTGCCAACCTGAGACTGAAGCTGGGGATCCCTTGCGTGTCGGACCAGAGCCTGTCCGAACTGACCGAACTGAGCCGCTACGTCGCAGAGATCGTCAACCAGGTGCCGCCGCATAACCAGCCCTTCGTCGGCCTGAGCGCGTTCGCGCACAAAGCTGGTTTACACGCGAACGCGGTCCTGAAGAACGCGGCGTCGTTCGAGCACGTCGACCCAGCGCGCATCGGCAATCGTCAGCGCATCCTGGTCTCCGAGGTCGGCGGACGAAGCAACATCGAGTCGAAGCTCGTCCAGTTGGGACTTCCCGTGGAGGGCGATGAGGAGTTGCGGCGGCTCAGCACCGCGGTGAAAGAAATGGAATCGCGCGGATTCCAGTATGAGGCCGCCGATGCTTCGCTCGAACTGCTCGTTCGCCGCACCCGGCCGGGCTATCGCGCGCCGTTCGAGTTGCTCGACATGATGGTGCTGGTGGAAAAGCGGAAGAGCGTGGATATGCTCGCCGAAGCGACCGTGAAGATGCGGATCGGCGAGCGGGTGACCTTCACTGCCGCCGAGGGGACCGGTCCCGTCAACGCGCTCGACGCGGCGATGCGGAAGGCGCTGTACGAGGTCTATCCGATCCTCGAGCGGGTATCTCTGGTGGATTTCAAGGTACGCGTCGTCAATCAAACGGCGGGGACCGGACCGGGCGTGCGCGTGTCGATCGAATCGAGCGACGGTCGATCGACGTGGGCGACGGTAGGTGCATCGGCGAACATCATCGAGGCGAGTTGGATCGCACTGGCCGATTCGATGGAGTACGCTCTGTTGCACGCTGCGGTTGGGCGTGAATTAGCGACCGTATAGGCGTATATCTGCACGATTCGTAGTCCCAGCGGGCAGCGACGGAGGATTGCGATGATGCATTTCGCAGTGGGCGGCGCGATCTTCGGGCGCACCGAGATCGAGGGTCTTCAAACAATCGCCGACTTCGGTTTTCCCGGATTCGAGCCCTATCGCGGCCAGTTGATGAACTGGGTCGAGCGCCCGACTGCGCTGAAGCAGGCGCTGGACGCGCGCGGGATCCGTCTCATCACCTGTTCGAATGGCGGCCCCGACCAGTCCGTCGATTTCCTCGACCCCACCGCCCGCGAACGGACCATCGCCGATCACGTCGCTTTCGCCCGGGATTTTCTCACCGTCTTCGGATGCACCCATTTCAAGATCAACATGGGGCGCCGGCCACAGCGAGCCACCACCGCCGAGGAGCTCCGCCAGCTCTGCGAGACGCTCAACTGGCTCGGTCGTCGGACGATCGAGCAGTTCGGGATTCGCCTCGGTGCCCATGCGCACATCTGGGGACCGATTGAGCGCCCGGAAGAGATCGACGCGATGCTGGCGGGGACGGATCCCCGGTACGTGTGGTTCCTGCCGGATACGGCGCAGATCAATCTCGGTGGTGGCGACCCGGTTGCGATCGTCGAGCGGCATTACGACCGAGTCTGCGCGGTGCATTTCAAGGACAGTCGTCCCGCCTATCGTGGGTGGACAGGTCCGACGCCGACGCAAGAGCAGCATCGCGAACGGATTCTCTACCAGGACCTCGGTTCCGGCGGCGTCGATCACGAGAGGATCTATGCCAGTCTCGTGCGCCGCGGCTATGCTGGGTGGGTGACGCTCGACCTGGATCCACCGCGCGCCAACGAGGGCGAAGGCCCGGTGCGCGACAAACTTGCCATCAACCACCGGTACCTCCTAGAGACGCTCAGGGTGCCCTCGCTGTAAGAAGCCCCGGTTTGGTGGGGGCTGCTTCTCGACGGACCGGCTACGACGACGCCCCGTCCAGACGACTTGCGTCAGTGCGCTGGCATTGGGCGCAGCGCTAAGGCGTGTCCGCACCGGTTCGGGCGTATCCGTTGTCGGTCCGCCGAACGCGGGGACCGTGTCCCTACGGCCGGCCGGCGAAAGGTTGCGCCGGCCCGGAAACGGTCGTATCCAGCGCGATGGATCCGACGAAAAGCGTCTCGCCGTTGGGGATCGTTCGGTCGACACAAGCGCGCACAATTGCATCGGCGAGATCCGCAGTGGTTGGCAGAGTTCCGACCGCGGCACGGCGCGCGGCGATAAGGCCGGGAGACTCCCGATCCATGAGACGGGGGACGATGGTGTCCTCGATGAGGTCGCCGCTGACGGCTATGAATCGGCGCGTCGGTCCGAGCGCGTGCATCGCATCCCTGATGGCCTGTTCACCGGCGTGCTTGGAGCGAGCGACCGGTTCGTACGCGGGGGGCTGCTCGACCTGGCCGTAGAAGTGGGCCAGATGACTTGTGACGTGGACGACGACCGCGTCGTCGGTCAGCAGAGGTGCGGCGCGGGCGAGCAGATCGAGCGGGCCGTCGCGATTGATGCGCATCGGGTAGTCGGGGTCTGCGGCGACGAAATCGCGCTCCATCCCGCCGGAGGCGTTGAGGACGAGGACGTCGAGGCGGCCCCATTCCCGGGCTACGAAACCGCACATCCGTGCGTTCGCGGCCGGATCGGTAATGTCCGCTGCGTAGGGCAGCGCCCGAACGCCAGAGGAGCGGGCTGTGGCGGCGATCTCCTCGGCCCGCCGTACCTTGTTCCGGTAGTTCACCAGCACGTCTGCCCCGGACCGGGCGAGCGCAAGGATGGTCGCCGCGCCTACGCCGCGGGACCCGCCCGTGACCAGAGCGACGCGCCCGCGCAGCGACGCGGGGGCTCCGGATGAAGCTTCGTTCACGACGAGAAGAACACGCCGACCCCGGGCGAGGTTACGACCGGGTCCGGGTTGCCTATACTGTTCTTATGTCAGCGGTCGGGCACCGGTGAGTTCGTTCCGCGGTTCGCTCGGGCGAGGTCTCGGCGCGTTGCTCCCGACCGCGCCAGGCCTGGTTGAAGCGGAGATCGACGCGATCGTCCGAAACCCGCGTCAGCCTCGCCAGCATATCGACCCAGCAGCGCTGCGCGACCTGTCGGAATCGATCCGCGCGCACGGGATCCTGCAGCCGCTCGTCGTCCGCGAACTGGCTGGCGGCGGTGCGCGCCGCTTCGAGTTGATCGCGGGCGAACGACGCTGGCAGGCGGCGCGTCAGGCTGGTCTCACACGCGTGCCGGTTGTCGTCAAGGATGTCACACCCCAGGCGCAACTCGAACTCGCCCTGGTGGAGAACATCCAGCGTTCGGACCTGAGCCCCCTCGAGGAGGCCGTGGCGTATCGGCAGTTGATCGAAGAATTCGGTCTGACGCACGACGCACTGGCAACCCGATTGGGGAAGAACCGGGTCACCATCACGAACACACTCCGTCTCCTGGCGTTGCCCGAGGCGATCAAGAGTGCCCTGGCGGCGAATGAGGTCACGGAGGGCCACGCCCGTGCCCTCCTCGCGCTCCCCGATGAGGCGTCACAACTCCAGGCGCTGCGGCAGTTGCGCAATCTTCGACTCTCCGTCAGGCAGACCGAAGAGATGGTCCGCCGCTGGGAGTCAGTTCCTGCTGGAGAGGGGTCCCGTGGGGACCGTCGGCGCGTGGACGCGGCGCGACCGCTGGAGTTGCGAGTGGTGGAGGATCAGTTGCGAGCCGCGCTCGGCACGAAAGCGGAGATCGTCCGGGCGCGACGCGGAGGCCGGATCGTGATCCACTTCTATTCCGATGAGGAACTCGACGCCCTGGTGGACATGCTCGTCCGGCCCACCTGAGAGTCGGCCGATGTTTCACGTTTTACCGACCATACGATTGTACGCTTGTACGGTGTGGTCCCAGCGGTCACTCCCGAACCCCTGACGTGGCCGGGCCACGATACTTTCGCACCGACGGCATCGTCCTTCGACGTGTCGACGTGGGCGAGGCGGATGCCATCGTCACGCTCCTCACGCCGTTTCACGGGAAACTTCGCGCTCTGGCCCGGGGCGCGCGCCGACCCGGTAGCCGGGGCGGCGGTCACCTCGATCTCTTCACCCACGTGACGGTCCAGGTCGCCCGCGGGCGTAACCTCGACAAGATCAGCCAGGCCGACACCCTCGCCGCGCATGCCGGTCTGCGGACCGATCTTCTGCGCTACAGCGTCGCATGTGCCATCGGCGAGACGGCCGATCGTTTCAGCCAGGAAGCGCACGAGGATCACGAACTGTACGACTCTGTCGTCCGGACCCTCGGCGCAGTCGCCGATGGCGGCGACCCAGAACTGGAGATGGTCGCCTTCGGTCTCCGCCTGCTCGATCACTCGGGGTATCGCCCCCATCTGGCCGCCTGCGGTCGCTGCGGCGACGAATTGACGCGCGTCGACTCCTTTCACAGTCCGGCGCACGGCGGGGTCATCTGCCCGCGATGCGGCCCTGTCGTGCCGGGCGCGCGTCCGTTGAGTGCCAATGCCCTGGCGATGCTCCGCCTCCTGCAGAGCGACGACCTCGCCACGGCGCGGCGCGTCCGGCGCGACGCGGAACTTCGTCGCGAGGTCGAAGCGTTCGTCCGCGCGCAGACCGCCCACGTGCTCGAGCGCGATCTCGCCTCCCTCGCGTTCCTCCAGCGCGTTCGTCAGCTTTCCTGATGCCGCCCCGTATCGCGCCGTCGCGGCGGCCGTCGCGGTTCACAAGCATCGATGCGCGACTTCCCCTGACACGGATCCATGCGCTTCAAGGTTCCTCCAAGGTTCCGGTCGTAGCCTCCCTCGCGTCGTGACCGCGGTCGAGCCACACGTCCGTAAAATCCTGTGTCGCCCGTTGGGGCGGACCATCGCGGCCTGAGGGGGAATAGGTCATGCAGTTCGATTTGCTCATCGCCGGCGCTGAGGTCCGAGACCCCGGATCCCGCCTGCGGGGCGAGTTCGACGTGGGGATCGCTGACGGGAAGATCACCGCGATTGCCACCGGGTTGCCCCGCGAGAACGCCCGGACTGTGCTGGACGCGCGGGGGCTCATCGTCACGCCCGGGCTGATCGACCTGCACACCCACGTCTACTGGGGAGCCACCTACTGGGGTGTCGAACCCGACCCCATTGCCGCGCGCACGGGCGTCACCACCTGGCTCGATGTCGGTTCTGCCGGGGCGTACAACTTCCCGGGCTTTCGCCGGTGGATCGTCGAGCCATCAAGGGCGCGGGTCTATGCTCTCCTCAACGCCTCATCCATCGGCCTCGTCGGTCCGACGTACGAGTTCGCCAACCCCGATTACCTCGATCTCCCGCTCGCCGCGCGCATGACCGAACAGAACCGCGACCGCATCCTGGGCATCAAGGCGCGCATCGATGCGCTGACCACTCGGGGCACCGGACTGCTCGCTCTCGAGCGCGCCCGCGCGCTGGCCGATCAGGTGCAGCTGCCCCTGATGGTCCACATTGGACGAGGCCCACCGGCACTGCGCGACATCCTCACCCACTTGAGGCCCGGCGACATCCTCACTCACTGCTTCACCGGACACGACAACCGGATCATCGATACGAGCAAGGCGATCCTCCCTTACGTCCGGGAACTCTGGGATCGCGGTCTGGTGATGGATATCGGCCACGGCGCCGGCTCGTTCAGCGTCGATACGGCTCGGGCGATGATCGACCAGAAACTGATGCCAGATGTGATCTCCACCGACATCCATCAACTCAGCATCCAGGGGCCGATGTTCGACATGCCCACGACGATGGCGAAATTCCTCACGCTCGGCATGTCGCTCGACGACGTGATCGAGCGCTCCACCTCCCGTCCGGCTCGCGCGGTAGGGTTGAAGGATCTCGGCGCGCTCCGCGTGGGCGGTCCGGCAGATGTCGCGGTGCTCTCGCTGCGCAAGGGCTCGTTCACCTACTACGACGTCTTCAAGACGCCCTTCTCCGGTTCGGTGCAGATCGACTGCGTGGCGACGATCGTCGCCGGACAGATCCTGCCGGCCGCTCCCGAACGTTCCCTCCACGACTGGGCAGACGACCCTCAACTGCGCGCGGCGGTTGGTCCGCGGCCGTGATCCTCTGTTTGACCGCACCGGCCTCCTGGCCTATGGTTCGCGGGATCGATAGTTCGCATGTGCAACCACCCATGACGGATCGCCATCGCGCGGTCGCCCGACTACTCGCGGCGCTGGGTCCCATGACCCATTGCGCGCTGCGGGAGAAGGTCCGGCCAGGCGGAAATCTGAGCATGCCCCAGTTCATCACGCTGCGAGCGCTCTCGGATAGCCCCAAGACGTCCAGCGATCTCGCGCGCACCCTCGGCATTTCGCGGCCGACCGTGACCCGCCTCATCGATGGCATGGTCCGGAAGGGACTCGTCGCGCGGCAGGTCGATTCGGCGGACCGGCGATCGTCCTGCATCGCGCTGACCGAAGCCGGTCACGAGGTGCAGAGGGTCGCGCGCGCTCAGGCGGACGACCATCTGGCGGCGCTTCTCTCCGGACTGCCGGATGCCTCCCTGCACCGCGCCGAGCTCGCTCTGACGGACATCATCGCCCTGTTTGAACGCCAGGGGTTCCGCGATGTGGCGCGATCCTCAAACGACGCGGCGTAGCCGATGCCCAAACTAACGTAGGAAGAGAAGGAGCGCGTCATTTGGAAACCACCGCGAACTCGAATGCCCCGACCGTACCCTCCGGTTCCCGCTTCGGCCTCGTCCAGGTCGGCCTGATCGTCGCCATCCTCGCCGCGTTGGGCGTGGCGGGGTATTTCGCCTACACGCGCCTAATGGCACCGGCGCCGGTTCAGACGCCGTCCGGCATTCAGGTGAAGGCCTCGGTCGGCAACATTGTGGCCACAGTGTCGGCGACTGGTCCCGTCGTCGCGAATCGCATCTCCCGTCTGACCATGGGCATCTCCGGGCGCGTGGAGGAGATTCAGATCTCGCTCGGGCAGAGCGTTCCTGCGGGTGCGCCCCTGGTGCGTCTCGAACCCTCGACCTATCAGGTCAAGGAGCGCCAGGCCCTGTCCAACCTGAAGACGGCTCAATTGAAGCTGGACCAACTCAAGAACAGTGGTAAGGATCAGGAAGTGCTTGCTGCCGAAGCATCGGCACGCAGCGCCGAGGCGCGGTTGCGGGATCTGCAAGGTGGCGCGCTTCCCGAGGATCTCGCCTCGGCCCAGTCCTCGGTGAACGGCACCGCCGCATCGGTTACACAGGCCGAGATTGCCCTGGCCGAATTGCGTCGCGGTCCGACCGCAGCCGAACTCGCGTCCGCGGAGCAGTCGGTCGCTTCGGCGCGCTCCGCCCTCAAGCGGGCCGAGAATGACCTGGCGACGGTCCGAGCTGGCGCCACCGCCGACGAACTGTATGCCGCGCAGGTCGCAATCGATCAGGCCCGCAACAGTCTCTACTCGGCGCAGATCAGCCGTGACGCGACGTGCGGTCGTGGGGCGGGGTCGGCCTGCGATTCTGCAAACGCTAGCCTGCTCAACAATGAGCTCGCGGTCGCTCAGGCCGTGCAGCGTCTGGCCGTCCTACGGGCGAAGCCCGAGGCAAAGGACCTCCAGGCGGCGAGGACAGCTTATGACGCGGCGGCAGAATCACTTCGATCAGCCGAGGTTCGGCTCGCTGACCTTCGTGCGGGTGCAACCCCCGAGCGCATCAGGCAGGCCGAGGCGAGTCTCGCCGGCGCGCGGGCATCGCAACAGGCTGCGATAGCGCGCCTTGACACGCTGAAGTCCGGCGCGAAGAGCGCCGACCTGCAGGCCGCCATCGCCAGCCTCGCCACGGCCCAGGCGAATCTCGCCGTGCGGCGAGCCGGTCAGTCGGTCGATCTCGCCCTTGCCGAGGAGGCGGTGAAGAGCGCTCAGTACGTGGTCGATCAAGCACAGCTCGACCTGAAGAACACCGTCCTGAGCGCACCGTTCGCCGGAATGGTCACAGCGGTCACGCTCAACGTCGGCGAACAGGCGGGCACGGGGACGCCAGTCCTTACCCTCGTCGATCCCCGCTCGGTGCGCGTCGACGTCAGCATCGACGAGACCGACATCGGCCGCATCGCGCCGGGCCAGCAGGCGACTGTGACGTTCGATTCGCTCGCCGGGCGGACTTATCAGGGACGGATCCTGGGCGTCTCCCCGCTGGCGACCACCCAGCAGGGCGTTTCGATCTACCTGGCTTCGATCGACATCGATAACGCAGATGGGGCGCTTCGCCCGGGGATGACCGCGAACGCGGCGATCGTCGTGACGCAGCGTAACAACGTGGTGACGGTCCCCAACCGCGCAATACAGCGCCAAGGCCGGAACCAGTTCGTGACGGTAATCAACGGGTCCCAACCCGAACGTCGCCAGGTACGCGTCGGGGTCGCGAACGAGCAGGCGAGCGAGATTCTTGAGGGCGTTGCGGATGGCGAGACGGTCCTGATTCCGGCGACCACCTCGGCCGCCCCGAAGGTCGGCGGCGCCGGCATTCCCGGTGTCGGCGGTCCCCCTAGCGGCGGTCCCCCTAGCGGCGGTCCCCCTAGCGGCGGTCCCCCTAGCGGCGGTACCTTCGTCGTGAAGGGCGGCTGAGAGTACGCTGCCGTGATACAGGTTCGCGACGTCACGAAGATCTACCGGGTGGGCCATATGGAGGTTCACGCGCTTCGCGGCGTGTCCCTCGAAATCGCCGGCGGCGACTTCGTGGCGATCATGGGCCCATCCGGGTCGGGAAAGTCCACCCTGATGAACATCATCGGGTGCCTTGACCAGCCCACGACCGGGACGTACAGCCTCGACGGGATCGAGACGTCGCGACTCAGCGATGACGAACTGGCGCTGGTGCGCAACCGCAAGATCGGCTTCGTCTTCCAGAGCTTCAATCTCTTGGCTCGCACCAACGCGCTCGAGCAGGTAGAACTCCCCCTCATCTATGCCCACGCGAAGGATCGCCGTCAGCGCGCGCTGCGGGCGCTCGACGCGGTCGGCCTCAGCGACCGGGTGCGTCACAAGCCCACCGAACTCTCCGGCGGTCAGCAGCAGCGGGTCGCGATCGCCCGCGCCCTGGTGACCAATCCGGCGATCGTCCTCGCCGACGAACCGACTGGCGCCCTCGACACCAAGACGAGCGAGGAGATCATGGCCATCTTCCAGCGACTCAATCGGGAGATGGGCCTCACGATCGTATTTGTGACGCACGAAGCCGAGATCGCAGCGTTCACGAAGCGGCTGATCATGATCCGCGATGGTCAGATCGTGCGGGACGAGCCGGTCGCCCGGCAGCGCATCGCGGAGACTCCACTGGCGGTGACTGCATGAGTGTGACGCAGAGCCTTCGTATCGCGATGAGCGCCCTTGGGGCGAACAAGCTGCGCACCGCGCTGACGATGCTCGGCATCATCATCGGTGTCAGCGCGGTGATCTCGCTCATGTCGATCGGGCGGGGCGCGCAAGCGACCGTGACGTCGAGAATCCAAAGCATGGGGACAAACCTGCTGTTCATTCGGCCGAACTTCACGCAGCAAGGCGGCGTTCGTACCGGGCAGGGATCGGCGCCCACCCTGACGATCGGTGACGCGGACGCCCTGGTCATGCCCGGCCGCGCACCGGCGGTGGCGCTCGTCGCGCCGGAAGTGCAGAACTTCGGACAGATCATCTACACAAACCAGAATTACAATTCCCGCATCCTCGGCGTGACTCCGGAGTACTCGGACGTGCGTAACGTGAAGGTCGCGTCCGGCGAGTTCCTTGAGTCGATCCACGTCGAGGGCCGCGCCCCCGTCGCCGTCCTCGGCGCTACTGTCGCCCAGAATCTCTTCGCCGGAGCCGATCCGATCGGTCAGAGAGTCAAGATCAGTGCCGGGGGACGCACCGGCGTCAACTTCCGCGTGATTGGCGTTCTCGAGGCGAAGGGTGGCACTGGTTTCGCAAATCAGGACGATCAGGTGATGGTCCCCATCACCACCTTCCAGAACCGACTCTTCGCTCAGCGGACCCCCCGGGGCGCGCAGAATGTCAGCACGATCAACATCCAGGTCGTGGATGAATCACTGATGAAGACCGCGATCGAGCAGATCGGCGAGGTGCTGCGCGAGGAGCATCGCGTCGCTCAGGACGATTTCATCGTTCAGAGCCAGGAGGACTTCCTGGCGGTAGCGAATCAGATCACCGGCGTCATGACCATTCTGCTCGGTTCCATCGCCGGCATCTCACTCGTCGTCGGCGGCATCGGCATTATGAACATCATGCTCGTGTCCGTTACCGAACGGACACGGGAGATCGGCATCCGCAAGGCCGTTGGTGCCCGCCGTCGCGATATCCTGAGCCAGTTCCTCACCGAGGCCGTGGTGGTGTCCGTGGTCGGAGGCGGCATCGGCGTCGCCCTCGGTATGGCCTTCGCGCAGATTATCTCCACCATCGACATGAACGGTCAGCGACTGCAGACGCTCGTCGCAGCGGATGCGATCGTCCTCGCGTTCGGCGTCTCCGCGGCAATCGGACTCTTCTTCGGCATCTATCCCGCCGCACGTGCGGCACGCCTCAATCCGATCGAAGCGTTACGCTACGAGTGATCCTCCGCTGGCTCACGGCGGTCGCGCTGGGGGCGGCGCTGGTCGCCCCCCAGCCGACATTCGCGGCCGAGCGTGGCTTCCCGACCACCGGCTTCACCGTCGGCGGCCCTTTTATCACGTTCTACGAGACGCGGGGCGGACTTGATGTGTTCGGCTACCCGCGTTCGCCGGAGTTCACACTCAGTGGTCGCACGGTGCAGTACTTCCAGCGCGCCCGCTTCGAGTGGTGGCCGGAGAATCCCCCCGGCCATCAGGTTCAACTCGGGCTTCTGGCGGATGAGCTGGGGCGCGGCCGCCCATCCGACCCCTCGGCCCACCGCGCGGAGTGGCGCCATTTCCCCGAAACGGGGCGCGCCATCTCCGGTGCGTTCCGGACGGCCTTCGAGTCGCGCGCTGGTCTGGAGGTCTTCGGGTATCCGACCAGTCCGGTCGTGGTGGAGAATGGGCGTACTGTCCAGCATTTCCAGCGCGCGCGGCTGGAGTGGCACGCGGAGAACGTCCCGGCGTACCCGGTTCAACTCGGTCTTCTCGGCGACGAGCAGATCGCGCTCGGCCGGGTCACGCTTCCCGCCGGCTCGTCGATTCCCGCACCACCTGATCTGACCTCCGGCATCGCGGGTAAGACGGCGGAGGGAGCGCTCGCCGGCCGCCTGGTGGTCTCGGGCGGCGTAGGCGGACCGGTTTGGACGATGCGACCCGACGGGTCCGAACGCCTGGTTGGGCATGGTGTCGACCCCTCCCTTTCGCCGGATGGGCGGGTCGTCGTCTACGCGCAGCACGGTGGCGCGCGCCCGGGTCTCTACCAGGTCGGGTGGCAGGGTGGCGAACCCACGCTCCTGACCGTGGGTGACGAACGGCGCGGCCCACTCTACTCGCCGGATGGTCGCGAGATCGCCTTCTATCAGAAGTCGGCGTGTCTGCGGCCCGCCGGGAACCTCTGGATTCACGACTCGTGCTTTCAAATCAAAGTGATCCCGTCGGAGGGCTGTGTGGACTGGCTGCGCCCCGGCCAGGATCGGTATGCGTTCGGACCCGCGTGGCGACCCGATGGACGTGCCCTCGTCTTCAGGCAAGAGAAGGCGCTGGCCACGACCGAGGACCGCCAAACCGTTCGCCCGTTTGGGATCGATTTCGCTCCCCTCATCGAGACGATCCTGTTCGATCCAACCGGTGGGCGGATCGTGGTAGGAGTGCGGCGAAACCAGACGTATTCCGAGATCGGCACCGTCCCCGACGATGGCTCAGATCGATTCAGCGCCCTCACGCCGCCCCTGTCATTCGTCCAGCCCCCGCCCACAAGCCTCTCGCCCGCGTATTCTCCGGATGGGCGCCACATCGCCTTCGTCTCCGATCGCGATGGGCGGCCCGGGGTGTGGATCATGGCCTCCGACGGCGCAAACCCGCGACGGGTGAGCGATGTTCCCATCGGGCTCTCGGGCGCGCGCGAGCGACTGGTCCACTGGTCGCGGGTGTGATCGATGCGCGAACGATCTGCTGCGGCGGGCCCGAGGATCCTCGTCGTCGATGATGAGCCGAACATCGTCGAACTGGCCCGCCTTTACCTGACCGCCGAGGGGTATCAGGTCGAGACCGCGGCGGACGGCATCGCCGCGCTGGAAAAAGTCGAGTCGCACGCCCCGGCACTCGTCGTCCTCGATGTGATGATGCCCCGGCTCGACGGTTGGGAGGTCTGCCGACGATTGCGGGGCCGCAACGACCGAACCCCGGTGATCATGCTGACGGCGAAAGACGATGACGTGGATCGCATCGTCGGCCTGGAACTGGGCGCGGATGACTACATGGGCAAGCCCTTCAACCCGCGCGAACTGGTCGCACGGGTGCGGGCGGTCCTCCGGCGAACTCAGGAGCCGGATCGCGCGAAACGCGTGATCGCGGTCGGCAATGTGCGTCTCGATATCGGCGCCCGCGAGGTGAAGATCGGCGACCGCGTGGTGGAGATGCGTGCCAAGGAGTTCGACCTCCTCGTCGCCTTTGCGGAGAACCTCGGTCTCGTCCTCGATCGCGAGACGCTGCTCCGCCTCGTCTGGGGCTACGACTTCCTCGGCGATAGCCGTACGATTGACGTCCACGTGACCTGGCTGCGCGACAAGCTGAACGGCGCCACCGTGCGGATCCAGACCCTTCGCGGCATCGGCTACAAGCTCGTTCTGGACGCCCGGGATGCTCCACGGTCTTAGGTTCCGCCTCATCGCCAGCTACGTACTGGTGATCTTCACCTGTCTGATGCTTGCCGGCTCGACGGCGCTGCTGCTTCTGCGTGATGCCGAGCAGCGGCGAAAGGTGGACGAGGTCAGTTCGCTCTCGATCATGCTCTCCCAGGGTGTGCAGTACCTCGAGGCGCTCGACGCGCCGCCCATCTTCATCGCGGCCTTCCTCCGCGAGCAGAGCCGCGTGTTTGGCGTGCGGACGATCCTGACCGAGGCGGACGGGCACGTGCTCGACGACTCGATGCACGCTCTAGATGGCCTGAACGTACCCGTCCCGAATCTCGCCGCCAGCGAACGCCGTGGCGACCAGTTCCGCGCGTTCTACGTGAGCCTTGAGGGCGGCCTCTATCTGGTTGCGCCGCCGCTCGAACAGCGCCCTCACCGGTATGCCGTCCTCCTGGCGATTCCCGAGGCGAATATGGTCGCGGTCTCCCAGGAACTATTCCCGCGGCTCGGGCTCGCCGCGGCGGCAAGCCTCACTGTCAGCATCCTGGTCGCCCTCCTTCTCACCCGTTCCATCGCCCGTCCGCTCGTACAGATGACGCGCGCGTCCGAAGAGATCGCCCGCGGGAACTACGCCCAGTCCATCCCGATTCCGAGCCAGGATGAGGTAGGGCGATTGGCCGCGGCGTTCAATGAGATGGCGCGCCAGGTCGCGACCTCGGACAGAACACTGCGCGACTTCCTCGCCAACGTCTCGCACGAACTGAAAACGCCACTGACCTCCATCAGCGGATTCTCTCAGGCCATACTCGATGGGACGATGTCGAGTCCAACCGAGTATCAGCAGGCCGGTGCGATCATCAGCGCCGAGGCGACGCGCATGCGCGCCCTCGTGGAGGATCTCCTGATCCTCTCCAAGATCGAATCCGGACAGATCGTGATGGACAGTGCCGCGTTCGATCTCGATCGGCTGCTCCGCGAGGCGGTGGAGCGGGCCGAGTGGCAGGTCGGCACGAGCGCGATCGCGGTCGACATCGACTCCCGCGCCGGCGCACTGGTCCGGGGCGACGCCCACTGGCTGGGTCAGGTGTTCTCGAACCTGCTTGATAACGCGATTCGCCATACGCCGTCCGGGGGGCGCATCGCCATCACCACACTTCCCACAATGGAGCCGTTCCAGGTCCGCGTGACCGTCCATAACACAGGTTCGTACATCCCGCCGGAGGATCAGCCGCGGGTGTTCGAGCGGTTCTTCCAGGTCGACCGATCGCGGGCGTCGCACGCCACTGGAAGCGGCCTGGGCCTTGCCATCGTGAAAGAGGTGGTGCAGGCACATGCCGGAGCGGTCGGAGTCGCCAGCGATCCGATGATGGGGACCACCTTCGAGGTCCGCTTGCCGCTCCACTCGATGCTCCAGCCCACGCGCCATCGCGCCGGGGCCCGCCGCGCGGCGTGAGCCGCCCAGCCCGATTTAACGGCTGTTTAGCCCGGATATAGGGGCAGATTAATGCTGCCACCCTAGAACGAGAGAAAACCGATTCCGGTTCACGCAGGAGGCTCGTCAGTGAAGAGCATTGGGTCCTTTGTTCTCGGCTTCGTCCTCACCATCGCCCTAGCGATCGGCGGTCTGATGGTCGTGTCCCCAGGGCGCGGGGCGCTCCTCGATACCTCGGCGGCGGTGGTTCCCACCTCGGTCGCGGCCGCGGCCGAGCAGGCCGCCTCGGTCCTCACCTCGGTGCAGGCGCAGGTGGTCCCCACCGCCGTGCCGACGGCAACGATCGCGCCGGTCACGGCCACACCGGTTCCGCCGCCCCCAGCCGCTGCCCCACCCTTGCCTATTCCCACCCGTGTCCCTGCGGTCGCGGGGCGCCTCCTGGCACAGGAGCAGGAGCTCGTCGACGTGATCGCGCGCATTTCGCCCGCGGTCGTGTCGATCACGAATCGGCGCTCCGCGCCGGGCGCGCAGTTCCCCGCAAGCGGCGCCGGATCTGGCGTGGTGGTGGACAGCAACGGCCACATCTTGACGAACAACCACGTCGTCGACGATGCCACCCGCCTGGAAGTCACCTTCGCCGATGGCTCCACCGTGCCGGCTCGCCTTCTCGGGCGTGATCCGGCGAACGATCTCGCGGTGGTGAGGGTCGACGTACCCGCAAGCCGACTCACCGTCGCCCCGCTGGGTCAGTCGGCGACACTCAGGCCGGGTCAACTGGCGATCGCGATCGGGAGTCCGTTCGGACTGAACCAGACCGTGACGGTGGGTGTCATATCGTCGACCGGGCGTACCCGCTCCGACGCCGGCCGCCGGCCGATCCGGAACATGATCCAGACCGATGCCCCGATCAACCCCGGCAACTCGGGCGGACCTCTGCTCAGCTCTCTCGGTGAGGTGGTGGGGATCAACACGGCCATCGAGAGCCCGGTGCGCGGATCGGTGGGCATCGGCTTTGCGGTGCCAATCGATACGGCGCATCGCTTCCTTCCGGAGATGCTGGCCGGGAACACCATCGTCCACCCGTGGTTCGGTATCACGATCTCGCAGGTAACGCCCGCGCTAGCACAGGAACTGGGGCTTTCGGCTACTCAGGGGATCTACATCAGCGAGACGGTGCCGAACGGACCAGCGGCGCGTGCCGGCCTTCGGGGCGGTAGCGGTGGTGGCCAGGGGCAAGCGGCGCGCGGCGGCGACGTCATCGTCGGCCTGGAAGGCAGGGCTATCACCAGCGCCGACGAACTGGGCGTCTACATCGATAGCAAGAAGGTCGGCGACCGCATCTCGGTCGAGATCGTCCGCGGCAATCAGCGTCTGACCGTGACGGTAGTCCTGGAGGCGTGGCCGGAGTCGCAGGCCAGTCGCCAGGGGCCCGAGTTCGAACTCCCCGAGGGCATTCCACAGATCCCCGGTTTCCGGTTCCCGAGACCCTGATCGACAAGACCGGCGTGGCAGGGGAGGAATCTGTCCGATCGCCCCCCTGCCCCCATTCCTAGAATCGCCGCGCAATGCCTCCCCGCCGCCACGCGCCGGACATCCTGCCGCCGCGCACGACCAGACTCACCGTCATCCTGCGGTCACTCGACCACCGTGTTGTCGATCAGACTGCCTCACGCCTCACTGTCCACTGCGAACGGCTTGGCGGCGTCGTTGAGGGCCCGATGCCGCTGCCGTCGCGGCCGTCCGACGTGGAAGGGATGCGCTGGCACGTGCGCACTCTCGACCTCGTCGATCCAGCACCGGCGCTGCTCGGGAGCCTGCGCGGGTTCGACCTCCCGAACGGCGTGAGGATCGAGATGCGCGCCTGAAAATGCGTCCCTAGCTGGCGAGCGCCTCGCGCTCGGCTATGCGCGGCTGTCCGGATTCCTCCATCTCCAGTTCGATCAGCCCCTTACGGATCGCATACTTGATCAGTTCCGTCCGACCCCGGACATTGAGCTTCCGCATGATGTGAGCCTTGTGGGCCTCGACGGTCTTGACGGAGAGGCAGAGGTCCTGGGCGATCTGCTGATTGCCGTTTCCGTCCGCGACGAGTTGCAGGATCTCCCGCTCCCGTACCGATAGAACCTCCCTCCGCGGAGGTGGCACGAGATCGATCTGCCCATCCGCCAGGCGGATGTAGTTCTGCACCATCTTGTCCGAGATGGCCGGTGAGAGATAGGAGCCACCCCGGTGAGCGGCACGGATCGCGAGGAGCAGTTCCGGGCCGTCGCAGTCCTTGAGCAGGCAGCCCGCGGCGCCGGCGCGCAGGAGCTGGAGGATGTACTCATCGTCGGCACCGGCGGTGAGAAGCAGCACGCGGGCGTTCCGCGCCCGTTTCCGGATCAGGCGCGTGGCCTCAATGCCGGAGACGATGGGCAGTTGGGTGTCCATCAGCACGATGTCGGGCCGGAACCTCTCCGCGCATTCGATCGCGGTCTTCCCGTCCTCGGCCTCGTGGATGACCTCGATGTCCCCCTGGGCAACCAGTAGAGTCCGCAGCGCCTGCCGGAGCAGCGTGTGGCGATAGGCGAGAAGAACCTTGATCCTGCCGCTCTGAAGGATGGGCGTGCGACCGGCGGACGATCCTGCGTGCACCAATGTGGAACCTCCACCCCGTGATGCCTGAACCTATCGTCGGGACCGCGCCGGATCAAGAGCAGGGAATCCCTGCCGATGATGCATTGGTCCTATACGGGGAATCCCCCGGTCATGGGACCGGGGTCCTAAGGGATGGCCTCGGAAATCAGGGATTCACGCACGCGCCCGTACAGGATCCGCCCGCATGGAGGCCGCACCGCGCAGTCGACGATTCCATAGACGAACGGACGCGAGGTAAGTGGCGATGGCGATCGAACGGCGATGTCCGCGCTGCCGTGGGCGGATGTGGGCAAGCGAGGATCTCTGCAGCGAGTATATGCACTGCCTCCACTGTGGGATGAGCCAGGAGATCAGCGAACTGAGCGCGCTCGATACGGAGCTCGAAGGGACTCTGCGCCCCTACCGCGCCGCCCTGGGCCTCGCGCCGGCGCGCCCGCGAGTGCGCTGAGCGCGCCGTCACCCATCACCCTACAATGAACGCATGGCCCGTCAGGCATCGGATGGCACAGTAACCGAGGGGCAGCCAGGCGACGATCTCTACCGGATCTTGCAGGTCGATCCGGATGCCGAGCAGGAGGTCATCTCCGCCGCGTACCGTCGGCTTGCGGCGAAGTACCACCCGGACGTAAATGGTTCGCCCGAGGCCGCGCAGCGGATGCGCGAGATCAACCGTGCCCACGAGATTCTGGGTGATGCCGAGGCACGACGCGCGTACGATCGCTCCCGCGCGGGACGATGGTTCGGCGGTGCCGCGGCCGAATCGTCGCAGCCCCCCGCGGCGCCTCCGAAGACGGCGCTGGAGCAGATCGGTCGGTCGGTCGCGATGATGCTGATTTACTCGGCGGTCATCGCCGTTCTCAGCCGTATGATCGGTGGCCAGAGCGGGATGGTGATTGCCTTGCTCATCATCCTCGTCATCGTCCTGTGGAAGGGCCAGGAGATCATGCGGTACTTCCGCACCCGCTAGACGAGGCCGGGATCGGTGATCTCCGCCGAGGGCCATGGGTTTCGGATCCCACCGCTGCGCTTTGGCGCCGGAGCGCACCGGGAGATCCTGGCGGCGGCGAGGGAGCATGGCGATCGCATCCTGCTGGTGACCGACGCTCACTGTCGTCGCATCCCTGAGGTGAATGAGATCGCGACTGAGTTGCTGGGGGCAGGTGGAGCGGTCTTCGACGAGATCCCCGGCGAGCCGACATCCGACGACGTGGCACGGGGAGTCGCCGCCTGGCGGGACTCTGAGGCGGAGGTCGTCGTCGGCATTGGCGGCGGCGCGGTCCTCGATACGGCGAAGGCCATCGCGGCAATGGCACGACATCGCGGCACGATCCTGGACTACGTCGGGCGCGATCGTCTCACGCACGATCGCCTGCCGCTTCTCCTGGCGCCTACCACCGCGGGCACCGGTTCCGAGGTCACCCGCTACATCGCGGTCGGCGATGCCGCCACCGGGGCGAAACTGCTCGTGACCGACTGGCGTTTCCTTCCCGACCTGGCGAGCGTCGACCCGCGTCTGGTGCTCGGGGCGCCGCCCCGGGTGACCGCTTCGTCAGGGGTCGACGCGCTCACCCACGGCATCGAGGCGTACGTGAGCCGTCGCCATCAGCCGACGGCCGACCTGTTCGCCCTCCGCGGCATCGAACTCATCGCGCGAGGGCTGCGCGGGGCGTTCGCCCGCGGCACCGATCTCGAGGCCCGGGCACTCACCGCCCTCGGCGCAACTTATACCGGTGTTGCCTTCAGCAATAGCTCGGTCGCGCTCGTCCACGGCATGTCCCGGCCGCTCGGCGCCTATTTCCACATCCCACACGGGTTGGCGAACGCGATGCTGCTCCCCTCTATCACCGCCTGGAGCCTTCCCGGCGATCCAGGGCGGTATGACGATGTGGGGCGCGCGCTCGGCTTGCGATCCGGCGAGGAGATCCCGCACTATCTGGAGGCCCTTTCCACGGACCTGGGCATTCCTCGGCTTGGCGAGGCCGTCGATCCGGCCCGCCTGATCGCGGTCGCACCGCGGATGGCCGACGCCGCGATTGCCTCCGGTTCTCCGGCGAATAACCCGCGCGGCGCTACCCCCGACGAGATCGTCGACCTCTATCGACAGTGCCTTCAGGTCGTGTAATCCGCTCGTATCGGGACGCGACGACCCGACGAGCGCCTTCGCGCCCGCCTGCGTCACGCTGTATGACGTGAGGATGAAGGGGTCGGTACAATCCCCGGGCAACAGCCCCGGGAGGTTCGGTGCGCCTGCTGCTCGCCTTCATCCTCGGCTTCGTGCTTCTCAGCACAGGGGGCGGCACCGCGCTCGCCGCGGACAGCCTGCGGATGACGGTGCGGCCCGGGTTCGACGGCGTCGCGAAACTCGGCGCCTGGTTCCCGATCGAGGTGCGCGTCGCGAACGCCGGTGACGAGGTGACCGGTGAGGTGCAGGTCACGATCGAGGGCATCGAGAACCGGGGCAGCTTCAACCGCCCGCCCGTCCTGTACACAGTCCCGGTGTCGCTTCCCCGCCAGTCGAACAAGCGATACGTCGTGGATATCTTTCTGCCTGCCCCGGTGGATCGGTTGGCGGTGAAGCTCGTCGAAGGGGAGACCCTCCTTGCCGCGACCGAGGCCCCCATCGCCATCGTCAATCAAACCGAGATCATGTGCGGGTTTATCGGCGCGAACCGCGCATCGCTGGACTTCCTCCCGGCGATCGAGTTGCCCGGACGGCAGAAGGGCATCCGCCTCGCGCATCTCGATCCGCTCGATCTACCTGCCTCACCCCAGCTCCTGGCGACGCTCGACTGCCTGATCCTCGCCAATGCGCCGCTGAGCAGCCTCGGCGAGGCACAGCGGAGCGCTCTGGCGGGATGGGTTTCGTCGGGCGGCACGCTGGTGGTCGCGGGCGGGCCCGGCTGGCAGCGGACGATCGGCGGCCTTCCACCGGGACTCCTGCCCGCGCGCGTGAACGGTACGGTCCCCCTTCGCACGACGAAGGCCCTGGAGGCGTTCGCCAGGGCGCCGATCGAAGATGCCGGACCCTGGGTAGCCGCCGAGGCGCAGGTGACAGATGGGGTCGTGATCCTGAGCGAGAACAACGTGCCGTTGCTCATCGCCGCGGAACGTGGGCGAGGCTCCGTCTTCTTCCTGGCTCTCGACCCGGCCCTCGAACCGCTGCGCTCGTGGCGTGGCTCGGTGCACCTGTGGAAGTACATCGCCGGCTACGCCGCTGGCCAGCCGCAGTTGCCGAACAACTTCATTCGACAGTACGCCGGCTGGGGGCGCATGCCGCGTCTCACGCTCTCCGACCTGTCCCCGCTACCCGCGCCGAACGCACCGTGGATGCCCTACCTGCTGGTCGCCTATGCGGTTGTGGTGGGCCCCGTGACGTACCTGGCGCTGCGTCGCCTGGGCCGGCTCGAATGGGCCCTATGGTGCGTTCCGCTCGTCACCGTGGCCACCGCGACGGCCGCGTTCTTCGGCGCGGGGAGGAGCGGTGAGGCGGAGATCCTGTTCAACAAGGTGGCCCTGGTTCAGGGCAGGGGCACGCATGGCGAGGCGTACACGCGGACCTATGTCGCCGCGTTCGCGCCGCGTGATGGGACCCACACCATCGAGATTCTCGCCGAGGAGGGGTTGACCTCCTCGGCGGATAGGCTCGTCTGGCCCGTCTTCTATCCGTTCCCGGTCGCGACGGGAACGCCGACGGCTATGCCCCTGAAGGTAGAGCGCGGGGCGGGCACGCGCATCCTCGAGTACAGCCTCCCCGCTCGCTCGCTCGGCACCTTCCAGGTCGATGCCCCCTCCCGTGCCACCGCGGCGTTCGACGCCAAACTTCTCTCCGACGGGCAGATGGTGTACGGCACCATCACCAACGGGTCGAAGAGCAGGCTCACCTCGGCGAGCCTCGTCGTGGGTGATGAGGTGGTGCCGCTGGGAGATCTCCAGGGAGGGGAGACGCGCAACATCTCGCTCCGTGTCGGACAGGGGTCGCGATTCTCCGGCCCGGACATGAACTCGATCGTCCGGCGCCTGTACCCGCATCCGGCGGATGCGACGCCGGTTTCAAACGCCGAGATGGCGAGTCGCGACATCCTCGAAAACGTCCTCAATACCGGTCAGGCATTCGCCACGCGCGTGGAGTTCGGACCAGTGTCGCTCGTCGGCTGGAGTGGTACGCCACCCGTGCGGCTTCGTACCGAGCGCGGGCGTGAAGCGGAGATCGACCGAACCCTCATCGTGACCTCGTTTCCCATCGCCGCGGCTCCCGGCGAGGCCCAGCGCGTGCCCAGCCAGCTTGTCGAGCGACGGAACCTCATCGCGGGCTCCGGGCGCATCACTGCCTCGGGCATCAGCATGACCAGCGGCGAGTCCATCCTCTTCGAGTATCGCCTGCCTCACCGGCCCGATCGGTTCCGCATCGACGATCTCGCGATGGTCGTGAGCGGATCCTCCACCGATCGAGTTCCGATGGAGACTTCCGTGTCGGCATCCATCTACGACTGGCCCGGAGCGGAGTGGAAGGAAGTGCAGATCTTCCCCGGCAAGGTGGCCCTCGGGAGTCCTGACCGCGTGGTCTCGGCGCTCGGGACCATGCGCCTGCGAATGACGTACCGAGCCATGCAGGGAGCGACGACCACCCTGACGTTTGACAGCCTCGAGTTGATGATGAGCGGGCGTGGAGTCTGACGCCCGAGTGCGGTGACGGACAATCCCATCCCGGTCGCACCCGCGATCGAGACACGCGACCTCGGGCGCGATTACGGCGCGGCGCGTGCCCTCGAGGGGATCAACCTGACGGTCTCCACCGGTGAGATCTATGGCGTGGTCGGCGCGAACCGCAGCGGGAAATCGACTCTCATGCGCATCCTGAGCATCCGGGAGCGACCCAGTCGCGGTTCCGTCTTCCTCGCGGGCATTGACACCTATCGCGACCCACGGGCCGCGCGGCGTCAGATCGGGTTCGCGGGTCCCCTCACCGGGATTCCTGCCTTCACGGTCGTCGAGGAACTGACCGTCATGGCGCGCCTACGCGGTGTTTCGGTCGGTCTGAACGACACGATCGATACCCTCTTGCAGCTGGTCGATCTGGAAGATCAGCGTCATCGGCCGATCGGCGGACTCTCCGCTGGCGATGCGCGACGGCTGTCGCTGGCCCGGGCGCTGGTTCACGATCCCGCCATCATCCTGCTGGATGCGCCATTCGAACTGCTCGATCCGGCGACGCGCAGCGAGGTCACGGCGATCCTGCGCGAACTGCGCCTGCTGGGGAAGACGATTCTCCTGACCGCGACGTCGGTCGCGGAGGTCGCCGGACTCTGCGATCTCGTCGCTTTTCTCGACCGGGGGAGGATCGTCTACGAGGATGCGCCGGCGAATCTGCTCGCAACGAGCGGCTTGCCCCTGCGCATCGTGCTGGCGGAAGACACCGGGCGATTGGCGCGCTTCCTGGGTGCACGCCCCGGCGTCACCGCGACCCGCATTGTCGACGACCACGTACTTCTCATCTGGATCGATGGTGGGACCGCAGTCCAGGCGGCGCTCCTGGCGGATCTCGTCGCCGGCGGATTCGCGATCCTCGAGTTCGGGTTCGATGCAGGCCAGGCCGATATCGATCTGACCCGGCTGGCACAGTCCGCATGATCGCCATCGTCTCGCGGGAGTTACTCATTGGCTTGCGCCGCGGCGCTCCCTACGCAGTGCTGTTTCTCAACACGGCGCTCCTGGCCGGAGTCGCCGCCGCGGTCGTCGCTCTCTCCGGGTCGATCTCCCCGTGGGTCGCGCCCGGCATCGGCGCCACCACCGCGCCAACCCCGGATGGCATCGTATCGACGCTCGTGGCCTGGCGCGGGCCGACCCTCTTCGGCGTGCTCAGCCTCTACCTCTGCGCCGTCGCCACGCTCTATGCCCCGGTGATTGGCGCGCGATCGATCTCCTACGAACGCCGAGTCGGCTCGCTCGACGACCTGCTCGGGAGCGGAATCCGGCCGCTCGGGATCGCGCTCGGCAAACTCGTCGCGGCGACCGCGCAGAGTCTCCTGGTGCTCGCGTCGGGCACACCCATCTTCGCGCTCGTCTGGATCTTCGGCGGGGTCCCGTCTCGCGTGGTGGTCCTGTCGGCACTCATCCTGGTCGGGTGGACGCTGCTGATGACCGCGCTGGGCCTCACCGTCGCGGCCTGCGGTCGTGGCGACGTGCTGCCGGCGGCGTTCGGCGTCGCGCTGGGCGCCATTCTCCTCCTCGGGAGTACGCTTGGGTTCGTGGTGGCGCTGGTGATCGGGCGTGGAGCCAGCGCCGCGCTCGTTGCGATGAGTCCGCTCCTGGCTCTCCTCCTCGCGAACGGCGAGCACGCGACAGCGATCGCGGAGCGCTTGCCCGGTGCCACGCTCACACTGCCATTGCACATCAGCTGGACCGTGGGTGACACGATCTGGAGCGCGCCGTTGCCAGGGGTAGCGGCCGCGGGGTTCGCGCTCCTGGCGTTCGCGCTGTTGCCGCTGGCGGGTATGGCGATAGATCCCTATCACGCCGGTAAGGTGAGCCATCTCGCCGGCGCGGGAAGTCGGACGTGAGCGTGGCGGCAGCGTCTTCCGCGACTCGGCGCATGCGCCAGATCGGCGGTGGACGAGCCCTCGGCGAGGCTCTGATCGAACTTTCCCACGGCGCGAGGATAGCCCTGGCCGTTGACTGGATGACCGTGTCGATTGCAGTCGGCCTCGTGATCGACTGTCTGATGCTCCTGCTGGTCCGGACGCGGGTTCTCCCCGTGTTGCCGGCGGAGGCCCTGGTGCTGCTTCCGGGCGGCGGCGCCGTGGTGGCACTCGTCGCGGCGATGGTTCGTCCGCTGCCGCTGCCCTGGCTGGCCCGGGAGGTCGATCGCCGGTCAGGCCTGCGGGAGCGCGCCCAGACGGCACTGGAGACGTTGGATCGCGATGATGATCTCGCCCGTGCACTGCGCCTAGACGCACTGACCGTCCTTCGGCGGACCCAACCCCTCGATGCCTTCCGGCCGCGCGTTCCGGTGCGGGTCACGCTCGTCGCTCTAGTCGCGGCAGCAATCGTCGTCGGCATGCAGGCGCTCGTCGCGCCTCCGCCGACCGCCGATACCGAGCGTCTGCGGCAGATAGCGCTCGGCGAGGCCGAGCGCATCGAGGCGCTCGCCGATGAAGTGGAGGCGGACCCTCTGCTCGCGTCAACCGGTGCCGCCGAGATGGCCGCGATCCTCCGTCAGACCGCGGAGGCGCTTCGCAACCAGGAGATGGTGCCGGAGCGAGCGATGGCGCGGGTTGCCGAGGCGGAGCGTTCCCTGACCGAGATGCGCAGCGCCCGGGCTTTCGACGCCGCAGCCGCGCTCTCCCGTATGGCCGACGTGTTCGATCGTGAGGCGGTGACCCGCCCGGTGGCCCACGCGCTCGACCGTCGCGACTACGCCCGCGCGGCCCACGAACTGGCACAACTTGGCTCTCGTGCCGCCCAGGCGAGTGGGGGCGAGCGGGATGCCATCAGTGAGGCGCTGCGGCTGGCGGGCGCCGCGACGGCGCGGCACGACGAGTCCCTGGCGCAGGCGCTGCGCGCTGCCGCCGAACGAGCGCGCTTGGGGGATCCGTCCTCGACCCATAGCGCGAGCCAGGAGCTGAGCCGCGTCGGCGCCGAGAGCCGGCGGCAGGAGACGCTCGAACGTGCGATGAGCCAACTGCAGAGCAGTCGCTCTACGATCGGATCCGGTGGGATGGACAGCAAGGCGCCGTCTTCCAGTGCGGCCGGGGCGTCGGAGCGGGTGGCCGGCCAACCGGGTAGCGGCGGTCAGTCGGGTTCAGGCAGAGAGGATGCTGACGGCGAGCAGGCCGGAGCCGGCGCGGGTACGGGAATCGCCAGCAACTCGATGTCCCGCTACGATCCGGCGATGACGCAGGCGAATCAGGTCGAGGTTCCGGGTGGGGATTTCGATCGACCTTCCTTCTCCGAAGGCGGCGTTCAGGATCCCAGTGCTGAAGAGGGCACCGTGACCGTCGACTACCGATCGGTACTGCCCACCTATTACGAGCGGGCGACTCGCGCGATGCAGGATCGGTACGTGCCACTCGGCTTGAAGGAACTCGTGCGTCAGTACTTCTCATCCCTTCAGCCGCCCGGCGTGGGCTGACGTCGGTCCGCGCCGCCACTCAGGAGGTCCTCAGACATGGTCGCGACGGGTGGTCTTTTTGCCCCGGCCGAGGCACTGGTCGAGACGACCCGGCGGATCGAGCGGGAGATCGGGCGGGTGATCGTGGGTCAGCGCGAGATCGTGCGCGCGGTCCTCATCAGTGTCCTGGCCGGCGGGCACGTGTTGCTCGAGGGCGTACCGGGGTTGGGCAAGACGCTGCTGGTCCGCACGCTGGCGCAGGTGCTGCGACTGGAGGGGAGTCGCGTCCAGTTCACGCCCGACCTTATGCCGGCCGATATCACGGGCACGAACCTCATCGTCGATGAAGGGGGTACCCGTTCGTTCCGGTTTCAAGCCGGGCCCCTGTTTGCAAACCTGATCCTGGCCGATGAGATCAACCGCGCCACGCCGAAGACGCAATCAGCGCTCCTCGAGGCGATGCAGGAGCGCGCGGTCACGATCGGTCGGACCCGGCATTCGCTGCCCGAACCGTTCATGGTGCTCGCGACACAGAATCCCATCGAGATGGAGGGCACATACGCGCTCCCGGAGGCGCAACTCGATCGATTCTTCTTCAAGCTGAACGTCGGGTTCCCCGGCGAGGACGATCTGGTGGAGATCGCGACGAGGACGACGACCGGCGCCACCGCCCTGCCCGAAGCGATCGCCGACGGCGATGCGTTGACCGATCTCATCGCGATGGCACGAGATGTGCCAATCGCGCGCGCGGTGACGCGTTACGCGGCCCGGATCGTGCTCAGCACTCATCCCGGCGGTGAGACCTCACCTCGCGAGGTCAAGCAGTTCGTGCGCCACGGCGCAAGCCCGCGCGGCGTGCAGACGCTGGTCCTCGCCGGCAAGATCCGCGCGCTGATGGAAGGTCGCTTCAACGTCGCCTTCGAGGACATCCGAGCGGTGGCTCACCCCTCGCTGCGACACCGGATCATCCTGAGTTACGAAGGCGAGGCGGAGGGGATGACGACCGATCGCATCGTCGATGCGGCAATCGCGGCGACGCCGGAAGCGGCATGAGGCCGGCCGCCGAACTGCTGAGCCGGTGCGAGCGGCTGCGGATCGTGACGCGGAACCGGAGCCACGCGCTCGGTTACGGTGTCCGCCGGACCAGGCGCCGAGGGATCTCTCTTCAGTTCGCAGACTTCCGGGAGTATGTCCCGGGCGATGATCCACGCCAGGTCGACTGGAACGTCTACGGCCGAAGCGGGAACCTTGTCGTCAAGCAGTTCGAGGATGAAAGCCGCATGGATGTCCACGTCCTCGTGGATGTCTCGCGATCGATGGACTTCGGCACTCCCAGCAAGTTCGATACCGCTCGTACGCTCGCAGGCCTGCTGGGCCACATCGCGCTCGCCGGCTTCGACCGCGTGGTGGTGGTTCCTATCGACCGCGTTGCCGGTGCGGCGATTGGCCCACTCTCCGCACGGGAGCAGTCCGGACATGTCTTCCAGAGCCTCAATCGATGGAGCGTGGGTGGGGAGAGCGACCTCGGGCGCGCACTCGCGGCCTACATCAATGGCGTCGGCGCGCGTCCGGGCGTGATGATCCTGATTTCTGACCTCATGACGCCGACCTGGGAGGCCGGGCTGCGGGAGCTCGTACGCGGCCATCACCAGGTGGCGATCGTGCATCTGCTTGCGCCCGAGGAGGTATTTCCCGCGGGTGGCGAGGAGTTGCGCCTGCTCGATCGGGAGTCCGGCAAGACGGTGGAGGTGCACGTCGATCGGCTGACGCTGGACGCCTACGCGCGCCGATTCGCAGCATGGATCGGCGCGATCGAGCGCTTCTGCCACAAGCACGGGGCGCGCTACGCGCGGGCGAACACCGACCAGCCGCTCGAGAATCTGCTGTTCGACGGTCTCAGGCGGCGGGGCGTACTCACCTGAGACCGTGAACCCGGTTCAGCCCTTGACGGCTCCACCGACGAGGCCCCGGATCACCAGTCGCTGCGCCAGCGAATACATGATCACCGGCGGAAGCGCGGCGATGATCGCGCCACCCATCATCTGGCCCCAGTAGAAGACATCCTCGCCGAGCATCTGCGTCAGTCCGACGGTCACCGTCCGTGTCGTCACCGAGTTCGTGAACACGAGCGCGTAGAGGAACTCGTTCCACGACTGGGTGAAGGAGAACAGGGCGACGACCGCGATCGCCGGGGCCGACAGAGGCATCGTGATGCGGAACAGCACCCCCAGACGGGTGCAGCCATCGATCAGGGCGGCTTCTTCCAGTTCGACCGGAATCGACCGGAAGTAGCTCATGAGCATCCACGTGCAGAAGGGCAGTGTGAAGCTTGGGTACACGAGGAGCAGCGCCGACAGCGTATCGACGAGATCGAGGGTGGCGACCACCTGGAAAAGCGGGATGAAGAGCAGTGAGCCGGGAACGAGGTAGGTGAAGATCAAACCCCGCGCCATGATGCCACGGCCGGCGAATCGCAACCGCGTGACGGCGTATGCGCCAAACGAGCCCAGAACGATCGACAGGGTCGTCACCGCGAGCGCGACGATGGTGCTGTTGCGGAGCCACGCCGAGAAGCGCGCCGAGGCTCGCATACCTCCACCGGCGGTCTCACCGAAGAGCAGTGTCTCGTAATGGCCCCAGTACACTACCTTCGGCAGAATGGTGAAATCCTGGTAGATCTCCTTATTCGTCTTGATCGAGGCGAGGAACATCCAGATGAAGGGCACGACCGTCCAGAGCACGAAGAACACCAGGGTGGCATAGGTGGCGATGACCCAGCCACGGCCGAGAGTCCTCCGCGACGAGGACGCGGATGCCCGCATGCGAACCGCCGTTGTGGCCACCGATCACTCCTGCCGCAACATACGCCGGGTGAGGAAGTAGACGAGGATGATGTACGCCGGCATCATCATCATCGAGATCGCCGCGCCTGCGCCCATCTGCCGGCCGGCGATCGCCGTCAGGTACGCGAGCATCGGCAGCGTGGTGGTCGCATAGCTCGGTCCGCCGCCGGTGAGCACGAAGATCTGCGTCAGATTCGCCGACGTCCAGATCGTCGAGAGGAGCGCCGTCACCATAATGACGTGTTGCAGACTGGGCACGGTGATGAACCGAAAGCGCTGGAACGTGCTCGCGCCATCGATCTCCGCGGCCTCATACAACTCCTGCGAGATTGCCTGCATCCCGGCCAGGAAGTTCATCGTCCAGAAGGGTGTGCCCGACCAGATGGCGACGAGGATCAGAGCCGGCAACGCGAGTTTCGCGTCGTTGAAGAAATAGAGGTAATCGTTGGCGAGGCGGAACTCCGCGATGAGGCCATTGATCGGGCCCGTTGTGTCGAAGAGGAACCGCCATACGTACGCAGAGACGACCGCCGGCACCGCCCAGGGCAGGAACATGAGTGCCCGCCAGACGTTGCGCAACGGGATCTCCTGATTGAGGACGGAGGCCATCGCCAGGCCGACGACGAACTTCCCGCCGATCGCGCCCCCTGTGTAGAGGAGCGTGATGAGCGACGCCTTCAGGAACAGGTTCTCCGGATTGGCGAAGAAGTCCACGTAATTCGCGAACCCGATCCAGGTTCCCTCCGCCTTGCCGATGAACCGGTCCTGGAACGACAGGAAGATCGCGTCGACGAACGGGTAGGCGAGCAGGGCCAGGACGATGAGTACGACTGGCGCGGCCATCGGCCAGGCAAGGAGCCAGTCCGGGCCGAGCGTGGCGCGGAGACGTGCGCCCAGACCGCGCCGAATCGTCGGGGTATGGGTCGCAGAGGACTGCGCCACGGTCACGGACTCCCTTCTCGCTCAGGCGCCTGGTTTCGGGACGCCTGAGCGACGTGCTGGTCGATGCGGCGGGGCTCTACTTGAACTTGGTGTAGGAGTCCATCATCTCCTTCTGCGCCCAGGCCTGCGCCTCGGGGATGGCCATACCCTGGTTCAGGATCTTGTTCATCATGTCCGAGAGCACGTACTTCGAGTCGGTGACCTCGGAGAGCCAGCCCTGCGACGGCGCCGGCCACGTGCGGATACGCCCGACCTCAGCGATGCGCTTCATCTCCGCGAACTTCGACTTCTCCCAGAAGTCGCCGACGGCGTGGTTGCGATAGACCGGCACGAACCGCCCCTCGACCGACTTCGAGATCTTCTCCAGTTGGGCCGGATTGAGGAAGTACTCGAGCGCCGCGGGGGCCTTGTCCACCATCTTCGACTTCGAGAAGTAGTTGAAGCCGATGCCGCTCCCCTCAGAGAACGCGCCCTTCGATCCCTTCGGCGTCGGCTGGAGGCCTGTCTTCTCGCCGAGTTCTTTATCGTTGACGAGGAGCCAGCCCATGATCGTCGCCGGGTTGATCGCCATAAGGCCGCGGGACTTCTGGTACGTCTCGTTGTTCCAGGACGTGACCGTCTGCGCGAAGGTCTCCGGCGGGATCAGTTTCGCGTCCCACAGTTTCTTGATGAGTTCGAGGCCGGGGACATTGTCCTTGTTCTGAATGTCGGGCACGCCCGCCTCGTTGCTGAGGCGCCCACCGTAGTCCCACAGAACGTTGACGATGTTATTGACGTGATCGCCCTCGTGACCGAGCGCGAAGGCGATCAGGAAGTTGCGCGGCGGCTGTTGAATCTTGCTGCCGATCTCGACGACTTCTTCCCAGCTATTGAAGTACCGTCCGCCGGTGACCGGCTTGATGAGGTCCTCGCGCCAGTGGACCGGCCAGCAATCCACCGCGTACGGAACGCCATTCAACTTGCCGTCCCGCGCCTTCTGGGACTGAATAGCGAGATCAAACATTCCGCCGGCCTGGGTTCGGAACTTCTCGACCAGCCCATCCACCGCCGGCATCTCGCCACGCTCGTACCAGAACGTGCGGTCGGCGTTGCAGATCTCGGGCGGCTGGCCCGCGGCCACCGTCGCGGCGATCTTCTGCAGGAACGCCGGAGCACCGGGGACGGACTGCCATTCGACATTGATGCCTTGCGTCTTACCCCATTCCACGAACACGTCACCGATCGCCTTGTCCGTGACGACGTTCCAGTTCGCGGAGTACCAGACGTTGAAGGTTCCAGGCTTCGTGTCCGGCAGCGTGGGTGTCGCGGCCGCCGGCTTCGGAGCGGCTGGAGCGGCGGCCGCCGCGGCCGCAACCGTATTGGTTGGCGCGGGTGCC
>Ga0194132_10001797_pt1:22500-42520 | contig 42520 bp, 40 predicted proteins | sample TA2KigOf80mmetaG_FD_148612 | JGI IMG/M metagenome (GOLD analysis project Ga0194132, IMG submission 148612) | Freshwater microbial communities from Lake Tanganyika, Tanzania - TA2015054 Kigoma Offshore 80m | ecosystem: Environmental > Aquatic > Freshwater > Lake | place: Tanzania... | reverse complement strand
CTGGACGAGTTCGCGTTCGATCTCCCGCTCCAGATAGATGCGCCGGTCCTCGTCCGTGAGATCCCACTTGTTGAATGCGAGGACGAGGGCACGCCCGGACTCGATCACCATGGAGATGATGCGCACGTCCTGTTCGGCGAGCGGTTCACTCGCGTCGATCAACACGATGGCCACCTCCGCACGCTCCAGAGCGGCCTGGGTGCGCAGGGTCGCGTAGTACTCATGACCACTGGCCTCCTTGGCACGCCGGCGAATACCGGCGGTGTCCACGAACCACCACTGTTCGCCGCGGATTTCGACGAGTTCGTCGACGGGGTCGACCGTTGTGCCCGCAACGTTGTCGACGACCACGCGCTCGCTGCCGGCGAGCGCGTTCAGGAGCGAGGACTTGCCGACGTTGGGCTTGCCGAGAAGGGCTACCCGACGCGGTCCCGTTCCGCGGTCCTGGCCGGCACCGTGCTCCGGGAGCATCTCGACGATGCGGTCGAGCAGATCCCCGGAATGCCGACCGTGCAGGGCGGACACGACGATCGGCTCGCCGAGGCCCAGCGACCACAGGGATGCTGCCTCCATTTCCGTGGCCTGGTCGTCGGCCTTGTTCGCGATCAGGAGGACGGGCTTGCCGGAACGGCGCAGCACCTCGACGACAGCTTCATCCGCGCTCGTGGGACCCACGGTGGCATCCACGACGAAGGCCACGGCATCCGCATCCGCAACCGCGCGCTCGGCCTGCGTGGCGATACTGCCCGCCAGGCCGGTTGCCTTGCGGTCCCAGCCACCGGTGTCCATGACGTGGAAACGCTTGCCATTCCACTCGGCGTCGTAGGTGACCCGGTCGCGTGTGACACCGGGCACGTCTTCCACGACCGCTTCCCGTCGCCCGATCAGCCGGTTGACCAGCGTGGACTTGCCGACATTGGGCCGACCCACGATCGCGAGCACCGGCAATCCCGGACCTACACCAGCGGACGCACCGAGTTCGGCGAGTTCGGTCTCGACGTCGCCGAATTCCGCGCGGGCGGCCGCGAGGGCCGCCTCATAGGAGGCGTCGTCATCATCGTTATCGACGGGGAAAGCCCCGACGTCCGCGTCCTCGCTCATACCGGTACCCGTCTCCGTACGTCGTTGCGAAAATCCGTCACGACCTGACGCACCCACTCCGACGCCGAGCGCGCATCCGCCAGCGATGCCGGATCCGCATCAGTGAGGGACCCGGGAGTTACGATTGCGTCCCCGACGAACAGGGTGCGTGTTCCGGCCACGGGGTCCTCCACGAGGTCGATGGGGACGGCGGGTGCCCCGCTGGCGAGCACCACGAATCCCGGCGCGGGCACGCTCCCGGCGAAGCCGACCGCCTCGCCCCGCAACAACCGATCCACCGCATCGAGTTGAGCGTCGATCGCCGGCCCATTGAGGTTGGGCAGGACGTGAACGGGGCGCCGCAGGAGTGTCCGCATCACCCATCGAGTCTGTTCATCGCCACCACTGCTCGCCACGATGACGGGTCCCGCGGTGGGCAGGCGGTGCGCCCCCCGGACCTCCACGCGCAGGAGGCGTGCCACCACCGGTGCGGCGACATTGCGCAGCGTCGCCTCGAGGTTCACCCTCATCGCACCGTTCCCACAAGCTCCACGATCCGCGCAACAACCTGATCGAAATCCATGTTCGAAGCGTCCAGGACAATCGCATCCTCGGCCGCCGCCAGCGGGGATACCGTCCGCGAGGAATCGAATGCATCGCGCGCGCGCAATGCCGACTCCGTCTCCTGCACGTCTCTCACCAAGTCCCGTTCACGCTCATCCTGGGTGGCACGGCGCTGGGCTCGCACGGCCGGCGACGCGGTTAGGAACACCTTGACCTGTGCATCGGGAAGCACCACCGTCCCGATGTCGCGTCCCTCCACCACGATGCCACTGGTGGCACTCGCCACGCGCTCGCGTTGCAACGCGACGAGGCGCGCCCGCACCTCGGGCACCGCGCTCACCGCGCTCACCGCGGCGGTCACGTCATCGCCGCGAATGGGCGCGGAGACATCCACCCCATCCACCGTGATGGTCGGGTTCATCGGGTCGGTACCGCTCGTGATCGTGACCGCGCCCGCCACCTCCAGGACCGCACCACCATCCGTGGGATCCACACCCCGCTCGAGCACCGCCCAGGTCAAGGCCCGGTAGATCGCGCCCGTGTCCAGATACTGCACACCGAGTCGGCGAGCCACCTCCCGGCTGACACTGGATTTCCCGGATCCCGCCGGACCATCGATGGCGATCACTCGGGACACGTCGCGAGGGTACGCGGCGCTCATGCGCGAACGTCGATGCCCTGGCCCCGGAAGGCGGCGATCAACTCCTCGGCATCGGACGGCTGCACGAAGAGTTCCACCAACCCGCTGGGGCGACCCAGGACGTGCTCGATGCGAACATCCTCGAGGTTGACCCCCGCCTCCCCGGCAACCACGAAGAGCCGGCCCAAACGCCCGGGTTTGTCCTCGATCATCACCGAGACCACTGCGTAGTCGGCCGCGGCGGCTCCGTGCTTCCCCGGGATGAGTTCCCTCCCCCGCCCCCCGCGCGCGAGCAGATCCTCCATTCGGTCCAGCGCACCACGATCCGACGGCGCACGTTCCAAATCCGCGAGCGTGGCCTGCGCCGACTGCAGGTCTGCCAGGAGTCCCTCGAGCACCGCAGAGATCGGTGCGGCATTGCCCGCGATGATGTCCGACCACATCGGCAGATTCGAGCCGGCGATCCGGGTCATGTCCCGCAACCCCTGTCCCGCGATGCGCACGTCCTCGGGCCTGCCGTTCACCAACTGCGCGGCGAGAAGCGAAGACAGCACCTGGGGAACATGGGACACCAGCGCCACGGCACGATCGTGTTCCTCGGGTGACATCTCCACCGGGTAGGCACCGCACGCCGTGATCAGTCGGTGCACCATGCGCACCGCCTCCACGTCGACCTCGGGGGTCGGGGTGATCATCCAGAGTCGGTCGTCGAGTAAATCCGCACGTGCCCCCTCCGGACCGGACGTCTCGCGACCGGCCATCGGATGCCCACCCACCACGTGGGAGAGATCAGCATCGGCTGCGCTCGCGTCCGCGAGAACAACGGTCTTGATCGACGCGACATCCGTGACCGCGACACCCGGGAATCGCCGGGTGGCGTCCGCGACCACTTCACCCGTGCGCCGCGGTGGAACCGCGACGACGACGAGCACCGGTAGATCGCCGGAGCCTGTGGTGCGCCCCGCACCCTTCTCGACCGCGATGCGCAGGTTATCAGCACTCGAGTCCTCGAGGGTGACGTCGACACCGGCACGCCGAAGCGCGAGTCCCACGGACGTACCGATGAGTCCCGCGCCGATGATGTGAACCGACCCGGGGATGACCGCCGCGGTCATTGAGCGATGTCCTGGCGAAGAACCTCTGCGCCCCGCAGGTACACGTGTCGGATCTCCGCACGGGGAGTGTCGATGTCCGCGTGAATCATCACGCGCACGACGCGCTCGAGCGCGCCCGAGACGTCCATCTCCTGGGCGCAGAGCAGGGGAACGTCCACGAGACCGAGGGCGCGGGCACCCGCGGCCGGGAAGGCGCTGGTGAGATCTGGGGTCCCGGTCAGGATGACGCTCACGAGTCGGTCCTGATCGATCGAGTTCCGCGCGAGCATCTCGCCCAGCAATTCCGTAACCGCCTCGCGCATGAGGTCGGCGTCATCCCGTTCGAGGCAGGTCGCCCCACGGATCGCTCGCACGTGCGCAGCCTAGCGACGGCTAGAGCCCCGCCGCGGTGTAGAGGGCACGTACTTCCTCAGGCCGCAGATCGCGCACGACACCGACCTTCATGCCTCCCACGTGCAGTGGACCGAAGTTGGTGCGCACCAGGTCGATCACCGGAAATCCCACGGCATCGAACATGCGTCGCACGATCCGGTTTCGCCCCTCGTGCAACACCACCTCCACCTGCGTACGCCCCTGGGCACGTGCCCGCACGCGCACCGCATCGCAGGCCGCCGGCCCGTCGTCCAATTCCACACCCGTGCGCAGGGTGCGCTCCGCTTCGCGCGTCAAGTCTCCTTGGACGGTGGCGACGTATGTCTTTTCCACACCGTGCCGAGGGTGCGCAAGCCGATTGGCCAGTTCCCCGTCATTGGTGAGCACGAGCAGCCCGGACGTATCGGCATCGAGACGACCCACATGGAAGACGCGCTCGGGAAGATCCGCGACGAGATCCCCCACGCACGGACGTCCACGATCATCGGCCATGCTGCTGACCATCCCGCGCGGCTTGTTCACCACCATCACCCGCGTCTCCGGGGCAGTCACGACGCGTTCCCCATCCACGCGCACGACCGCCGTGACGGGATCGATGCGGGTTCCGAGCTCCGTGACAGTGCAGCCGTCCACCTCGACGCGGCCCGAACTGATCAGCTCTTCACAGGCACGACGGGAGCCCAGGCCCGCGGAGGCGAGCACCTTCTGCAGGCGGACGCCTTCGTCACTCACCGAGGGCGACCGCGTCCAGGACTTCGTCGAGTTCGGAGAGATCCGGGAGGTGTTCGGCGATAGGGGGCAGTTCGTCGAGGGATGCGATCCCAAGGCGCTCAAGGAAGTAGCTCGTAGTGCGGTAGAGGATCGCATGCGACTCATCCTCGTGCCCTGCTTCTTCGATGAGGCCCCGGGTCAGCAGGGTCTTGATGACGCCGTCGACGTTCACGCCACGGATCGCGGCCACGCGACCGCGCGACACCGGCTGCCGGTAGGCGATCACCGCGAGCGTCTCCAGGCTCGCTTGGGTGAGGCGCGCGTTGAGCCCGTCCACCACCCACCGTTCCACGACCGGCGAGCACTCCGCACGAGTGTAGAAACGCCATCCGCCCGCAACCTCGCGCAGGTCAAACCCGCGCCCCTCCTGGGTGTACTCGTTCGAGAGGTTCGCAAGCACGACGCCAACATCGTCCACCGGGTGACGCGTTGCCTGGGCGAGGTCGACAACCGACATCGGCTCGTCGGCGAGTAGGAGGAGTGCCTCGAGCGCGGCAGCCAAGCTCGGCGCCCCCAGCTCCTCGCTTTCCTCCACATCCGCGTTCACTTCCACGTCAGCCATGGGAGCCCTGCCTCTCTTCCTCCGCCTGATCCACGTCCCGCTCCACGTCGAACTCGTCTGTCACGTCAATGTCCCCGGAATCCGAGCCGACCCACCGGATGGTCAGGTCCCCGAGCGGGGTGATCTGCTCGAAGAGCACAACCTGCTCGCGGTACAACTCCAGCAGCGCCAGGAACCTTCCCACCACCAGAAGGGTCGAGTCGCAATCATGGACGAGTGCGCGGAACGTACTCGTTCGCTGACGCCGGAGCCGCTCGACGATGATCACCGCCTGCTCACGCACGTTGACCTTCGGTGCGTGCAAGTGGACGATGGAGACCTCATCCGGCGTCTTCGGTGCCAATGCACGCCCCGCCAACGCCGCGAATTGATCCGGGCCCAGACCCAGCAACACCACGGGGAGCAGTGCGGCGAAGTGCGGCTCCATCGCGACAGTGCGGGGAACACGCCGGGCTGCCTGCACCATCCCCTGCGCGAAGAGAGCGGCAACCTCCTTGAACGCTCGGTACTGCAGCAAGCGCGCGAAAAGGAGATCGCGGGCTTCCAACAGCGCGAGGTCCTCCTCGTCCTCGACTTCACCGCTCGGGAGCAGGCGCGCAGCCTTCAGGTCGAGCAGCGTGGCCGCGACAACCAGGAAACTGCTGGCCTCATCGAGTTCCCAGTCATTTCCTTGATCGCGGATGTAGGTGATGAACTCGTCGGTCACCAAGTGGAGGGCCAGCTCGGTTACTTCGAGTTTGTGTTTGGAAATGAGCGAGAGGAGGAGGTCGAAGGGGCCCTCGAAGTCCCCGACGCGTACTGAGAACCCGCTGGTCTCCTCCGGCGCCTCAGACACCGTCGTCACCGAGCGAGAACCTCCCGCGCCAAACGCCGATAGGCCTCGGCACCGGAACTGTCAGGAGCGAACGAGGTGATGGGTTCGCCCGCCACGGCCGCGTCGGGAAACTTCACGGTGCGCTGAATGGACGTGGTGAAAACCAGGTCCCCGAATGCATTCGTCACGGTCTCCATGACCTCGCGGCTGTGCAGGGTCCGCGGGTCGTGCATCGTGGGGAGAACTCCGAGGATCCGAAGGTTGGGGTTGAGCCGGGAAATCACCTTGTCCAGTGTGTCCTTCAACAACGCGACACCGCGAAGGGCGAAGTACTCGGTTTCCATGGGAATGATCACATCGGTGCTTGACGTCAGTGCATTGACCGTGAGCAGGCCGAGGGATGGTTGGCAGTCGATGAGTATGACGTCGTACTCCGGGACGACGGGAGCGAGCGCCCGCTGAAGTGCGTATTCACGACCGACCTCGGTGACGAGTTGGATCTCCGCAGCAGCGAGATCGATATTGGCAGGCAGGAGGTCGAGTCCCTCGACTTCCGTGGAAACGATCACGTCTCCCACGTGGCAGTCGGGCGATGTCAGCAGGTTGTAGACGGTGGGTTCCATTTCATTGGGGTTCAATCCGAGGGCGATGGACAGAGCGCCCTGCGGATCGAAGTCGACGAGCAGAACCTTGCGACCGTAGCCGGCAAGAGCGGCGCCCAGGCTGACCGTCGACGTCGTCTTCCCTACGCCGCCCTTCTGGTTGACCATCGAGATGATCCGGGCGGGCCCGTGCGTCGTGAGCGGCGTCGGCTCGGGTATGTCGGCCACCCCGTGAGCCTACTGTTCGTGGCAGCCGCCGAAGGGCAGGCGACGCCCTACGACTGGACCACCTGGGAGGCCGGCACAAAGGGCATCCCGAAGGCTTCCGCCACCGCGGCGTACGTCACGTGGCCCCCCTGAACGTTCAGGCCGAGCAACAGCGCGTGGTCGGCGCGAAGCGCCTCGCGCCACCCCTTGTCCGCCAACGCCACCGCGTACGGAAGGGTCACGTTCGTCAGGGCATAGGTGGAGGTGTGGGGAACGGCCCCGGGCATGTTTGCGACGCAATAGAAGGTCGACCCGTGCACCTGGTACGTCGGGTCGGCATGCGTCGTAGGGCGCGAATCCTCGAAACAGCCTCCTTGGTCGATGGCGATGTCCACGAGGACCGAGCCCCGCTTCATGCGGGACACCAGTTCATTCGACACCAGCGTGGGAGCTTTCGCGCCAGGGACGAGCACTGCCCCGATGACGAGATCCGCATCCAGAACAGCACGTTCGATTTCGTAGGAATTCGACGCGATCGTCTGCATGTGGCCCTGGTAGATCGCATCGACGTGCCGAAGGCGCGCCACATTCCTGTCCAGAAGGAGCACCTCGGCTTGCATGCCCAAGGCGATCGCCGCAGCGTTGAGACCGGACACACCCGCACCGATCACCACGACCTTGGCTGCGTGCACGCCCGAAACCCCGCCCATGAGCACCCCGCGACCGCCATTGGCCCGCATGAGTGCATGCGCTCCCACCTGGGGGGCAAGGCGCCCAGCAACCTCGGACATCGGAGCCAGCAGCGGCAGGGACCCGTCCGAGAGCTCCACCGTCTCGTACGCGATGGCGGTGACATCGCGCGCCACCAACTCCTCGGTCAACTTCTTGTCGGCGGCAAGGTGCAGGTACGTGAAGAGCACCTGCCCCTCACGCATGCGGTGGTACTCGGGTTCGATCGGTTCCTTGACCTTCAAGATCAGATCGGCCGCTTCCCAGACCGGGTCGGGACCGGGGAGGATCGTCGCGCCCGCCGCGGCGTAGTCGCCGTCGGGAATCGACGAGCCCTCACCCGCATGCGTCTCGATGACGACCTCGTGACCGTGCTGGGTCAACTCCATGACACCGGCCGGGGTGATCGCCACCCGGTACTCGTGGTTCTTGATCTCCTTGGGGATGCCGACCTTCACGATTCGCCTCGCTTCGTCTCGACCGTGCCCACCACACTAGTGAGCGGATGTACTCGACCGCTCTCTACGAGGTGGGCCCGCATCGGCCACGGGGTATCGGCGGGACGCAGCCGATCGAGCCCGTCGGGGTGAACCGCGGCTAGCGCCAGGATCCCCGCGACCGCCGAGGGACTGCCGATCGCCGAAGACAGGATCAACTCGACGGCTTCGGTGAGCGGTACCCACGCACGGGGTAGGTGGTTCTCCTCCAACTCCCCCGTGGCTGGGCGTCCCTCCGGAAGGGGTTCGAGATCGCGTGCGAGGTAGACGCGAATCGCTTCCGACGAACCGCCGGGCGAGTTCAGCAGATCGACCAGGGTGTTCCACGTCGCTGCGCGATAGCCCGCCTCTTCCGCGAGTTCCCGTTGCGCGGTTCGCCACGGGTCCTCCCCGGGGACGTCGAGCAATCCGGCCGGTGGCTCGAAGAGCCACGCCCCGACGGGATGCCGATATTGGCGGATGAGCAGGACGCGATCGCTGTCATCCATCGCGATGACGGCAACGGCTCCCAGATGACGCTGGACGTCGCGCCGTGCGGTTCCGGAATCGAATACGACGTCCTCGCTGACCACCGACCAGATCCGTCCGGTGAACTGCTCCCTCGGATTACCTGCCGGCAGTCTTCCGAAGGTGTCCGCTACAGGACCCGACCACTCTTCGTCATCGGCCAACGTCAACCCTGGGCCAGTGCGCCGGCCCGTGACTGCGCGCCCACCAAAGCCGCGGCCACCAATCCGGCGAAGAGCGGGTGCGCACGGGTCGGACGTGACCGGAACTCGGGATGTGCCTGCGTGCCCACGTAGAAGGGGTGGACATCGGCCGGCAACTCCACGAACTCCACGAGCCGACCGTCAGGAGACGTGCCACTGAAGACCAGACCGTTTTCCTCCAACTGCGGCCGGTATGCGTTCGCGACCTCGTAGCGATGACGGTGCCGTTCGTCGACGTACGGCTGCCCGTAGGCGGATGCCACGACCGAGCCCTCGACGAGCTTGGCAGGGTAGAGACCCAGGCGCATCGTCCCGCCCATATCCCGCTCGCCACTGACCACATCACGCTGATCGGCCATTGTGGAAACCACCGGATGCGGGGTGGATTCGTCGAACTCCAGTGAGTTCGCGCCCTCCAATCCCGCAACGCTGCGGGCGTACTCGATCACCATGCATTGCAGGCCGAGACAGAGGCCCAGGGTGGGGATCCCGTGTTCCCGGGCATACGTAAGTGCACCCAACTTCCCCTCGATGCCCCGCACTCCGAAGCCACCGGGCACGCAGATGCCGTCGAGGTCGCTGAGATTGCGCGCGGCACCCTCGGGGGTTGCGCACTCATCGCTGGAGATCCACCGAATGGTCACCCGGCAGTCGTTGTGGAAGCCGCCGGCGCGGATCGCCTCGGTCACGGAGAGATAGGCGTCGGGGAGGTCGATGTACTTCCCAACGAGACCGATCGTGACCTCGTGGGCGGGACGATGGACGCGACGCAACAATTCGTCCCAATCGGACCAGTTCACGTCGCGGAGTGGCAGATCGAGGCGTCGCACCACATACGCATCGAGACCTTCCCGGTGCAGCACCTTCGGGATGTCGTAAATGCTCGGCGCATCGGCCGCCGCCACGACCGCTTCGACGTCGACGTCGCACATCAGCGAGATCTTGCGCTTGATGCTCGCGGGAACGGGTCGATCTGCGCGCAGCACGATGGCGTCGGGCTGGATACCGATATTTCGCAACGACGCCACGGAGTGCTGGGTGGGCTTGGTCTTGAGCTCACCCGAGGGCCCAATGTAGGGAAGGAGGGAGACGTGGACGAAGAACACGTTGTCCCGGCCCACCTCATGGCGCACCTGGCGGACCGCTTCGAGGAACGGCAGGGACTCGATATCGCCGACGGTGCCGCCGACCTCCGTGATGACCACGTCGACCTCGGGGCCGGCCATGCGGCGGATCCGGGACTTGATCTCGTTGGTGATGTGCGGGATGACTTGGACGGTGTCACCTAGGTACTCGCCTCGGCGCTCCTTGGCGATCACCGTCGAATACACCTGGCCGGTTGTGACATTGGCCGATCCATGGAGGTCGACGTCGAGGAACCTCTCGTAGTGGCCGATGTCGAGGTCTGTCTCGGCACCGTCGTCTGTGACGAACACCTCTCCGTGCTGGAAGGGATTCATCGTTCCCGGATCGACGTTGAGGTACGGGTCCAACTTCTGCATCGTGACGCGCAGGCCACGCGCCTTCAGCAGGTTGCCGAGGGAGGATGCCGTGAGACCCTTGCCGAGGGAGGATGCGACGCCGCCGGTGACGAATATGTGCTTTGTCCGGGGATCATCCACGGGAGATCAGGCTATCAGGATGCGAGTCGTGCACGACGCGGCGCGCAGGTCAGAGAGTGAGTCTGCTGGCCTCGGTCAGCAACTCCCGGGCATGGTCGGCACCCGAGGCCGATCCCTCCATCCCGGAGAGCATGCGGACCAGTTCCGCGACGCGCTCCTCACCCGTCACCTCGCGCACGTCCGTGACGGTCTTCTTCGCCCGGGTGACCTTCTCGACGACGAGGTGGGTGGACGCGAAGGCCGCGACCTGTGCCAGGTGGGTGACCACGATCACCTGGGCATGCTCGGCCAGGCGGGCCAGGCGCCGACCGACCTCGACGGCGACCGATCCGCCGATACCTGCGTCCACCTCGTCGAAGATCAGCGTGGGCGCGTCGGCAGTGAGGACCACCTCGACCGCGAGGGCGATCCGGGAAAGTTCGCCGCCGGAGGCCGCCTTCGCGAGTGGCCGCTCGGGCGCACCCGGATGCGACTCCAGGGTGAGGGTGATCGAATCGGCACCGGAGGCTCCGAAGTCGGCAGGTCTCCCCGCGGTCTCGATCCGCACTCCGACCCGTGCATTCGGCATGGCGAGCGCGGCCAACTCCCCCTCCACGGCCCGGGCGAATCTCGGTGCGGCCTGCGTCCGAAGTTCGGTCAGGTGCCCGGCCGCCTCGACCAGGGCCGACTCGGTGGCCGCCACCTGGGCGTCGAGTTCGGCCCGGGCGGTCTCGAGGTCAGCGAATCGGTCTAGTGCAGTCCGCGTCGATTCCGCCCAGGCGATCACGTCCGACATGTCCGGGCCGTGGGTCTTCAACAAATGGCCGACGTTTCTGCGGCGCGACTCGATGATGTCCAGTCGCGCCGGGTCCGCTTCGGTACTGCGCGCATACGCCTGCACCTCCGAACCCACGTCGACGATTTCGTCGAGAAGTCCGGCAATCCGTGCCGCGATGGATGCAAGCCCGGGGTCGAGTGTGGCCGCCGACGCGATCTCCTTGGCCGCCCGGCCGAGGGCTCCTGCCGCACCCGGCTCGTCGTCCTCCCCCAGCAGAGTCGTCAACGCGCGGGTGGCGTACTCGTGCAGAGCGGTCGCATGGGTGAGGATCCGGGACTCGCGATCCAGGTCCTCCCACTCCCCCTCGAGCGGACCCACCGCATCGAAGTCGGCAAGCTCGCGCGCGAGTCGATCGACATCGGTCGAGCGCATCGCCATTTCGAAGGTCTCCCGGGCTTCCCGGGCATCGCGCCACGCGGCACGCTTCGACCGGTACTCGGCCAATGCCGTCACCACGTCCGCCCCGGCGAATCGATCGACCAGGGTGCGCTGCCAGGTCTCTTCCCTCAGCCGCTGCTGCTCGGCCTGCCCGTGGACGTGGATCAGGTGAGCGCAGATCTCCCCCAGGGTTGCGACAGGGACAGATCGACCGCCCGCCACGGCACGACCACGGCCTTGCGCGGACACCGATCGACTCAGGTGCAGGAGTCGTGACCCGTCAGCCTCCTCGTCCGTGCGCGCGTCCACGTTCTCCAGCACCTCCAGGACGGGTGATGCACTCGGAATGACGAAGCTCGCCTCCACATCGAGCGCGTCCGCACCCGGCCGCACCAGGGATGTGTCCGCCCGGCCACCGTGCAGGAGACCGACGCCGTTCAACACCATGGTCTTCCCGGCACCGGTCTCGCCCGTGATGACCGTGAGGCCGGGACCGAATCGCGCGACGGACTCCTCGATGACCCCCAGCGACGCGATCCGGATCTGCTCAAGCATGACTACTGCGCTTCAGGCCTGCGCCCGCGCCAGCCCTCCACCGGCAGGTGGAACTTGGCAACGAGTCGGTCGGTGAAGGGCGAGGCAACCAATCGAGCAAAGCGCACCGGCACGTCCGCTGCGCGCACCTCGACGCGGTCGCTGGGGTCGAGGGTGATGGTGCGACGACCATCGGCCCAGAGCACCGCCTGCGCGTCGGTGCCCAATTCGAAGGCCACCACGCTGGTGGGTGCTACCACCAAAGGCCGCGCGAACAACGCGTGCGCACTCAACGGAACGACGAGCAGAGCCGCGACCTCGGGCCAGACCACCGGCCCACCGGCCGAGAACGCGTACGCGGTGGAACCGGTCGGCGTGGCGCATACGACCCCATCGCAGCCCCAGCGAGAAAGGGGTCTGTTATCCACCTCGACGAGCACATCGATCATGCGCTGCCGGGTGATCTTCTCGACACTGACTTCGTTGAGGGCCCAGGTGGACTCCACCACCTGCCCTCCGCGCGTGACGCGGACGTCGAGCGCGGTGCGCTCCTCCGTGGTCCAGGTGTGCTGGGCGATCGCATGGACGACGGCATCGGCCGCCTCCGGTTCCAATTCGGCGAGGAATCCCACGTGGCCGAGGTTCAGGCCCAGGATCGGTGCACCACTGCTCCGCGCGATCTCCGCAGCGCGCAGCATCGTGCCGTCGCCGCCAAAGACCAGGACGAGATCGGCCGCCCGAATGTCCTCATCATTCGCGACCGCGACACCCGTCAGCGCCATCCGATCGTCGGCGGTCACCATCAAGGAAGCCCCCGACGCCGCTAACCGAGCGACGAGATCCGTTGCGACGGACACCGCATCCGGATTGGCGGTGTTGACCACGAGGAGAACGCGCGCGCCACTCACGACGGCCTCCCAGCCACGGCCTGGGCCACCGCAACGTCGACATCGACCGCAGGGACGTCCGTGCCGCGAGAGAGCCACACGAAGTACTCGATGTTCCCCTTCGGCCCCGGCAGAACGCTCGCCGCGACCCCGCGTAGTGCGAGCCCGCAGTCGTGGCAGGCAGAGATGACGTCGCGCACGGCAGAGGTATGCAATTCGGGATCGCTCACGACTCCCTGACCGACCGCTTCCCGGCCCACCTCGAATTGCGGCTTGACCATGAGCAGGAAGTCACAGGGTGTCGCGGCGATCGACGTGAGGGGTCCGATCACAGTGCGCAGCGAGATGAAGGACAGGTCCGCGACGATCAGATCCGGGGCGTAGGGAAGATCGGATGCCACGATGGTGCGGATGTTGAGGCGTTCCCGCACGTGCACTCGAGGGTCCGTGCGCAGTTGCCACGCCAGCTGCCCGTATCCGACGTCGACGGCCACAACCTCACCCGCGCCCTCGCTCAGCAGGACCTGGGTGAAGCCGCCGGTGGAAGCACCCGCATCGAGGGCACGACGTCCACGGACAGCGAGATCCGGGAAGGCATGTAATGCACCGAGGAGTTTGTGCGCCCCGCGTGACACCCAGACGGATTGGTCGGGATCACGAAGGGTGATCGACACGGATTCCTCGACCTGACGACCGACCTTGGTCGACTCCGTGCCCTGCACCTGCACCGCGCCGGACTCGATCAAGTCGCGGGCGTGGTCACGCGACCTGGCGAGTCCCCGCCGCACGAGTTCGGCATCGAGACGGCGGCGCATGGTGATGGTCACGTCTTGTCGGAGTCCAGGTCACCGAGGACATGGCGGAGATCCGCATGGATCGCACCGAAGATTTCCGGATGATCATTCAGCCCAGCCTCGATGATGACACTCAGGCGCTCGAGGGCACTATCCACGGCGGTGACACCCGTGGGTTCCCAGACCGGGAGGACGAGATCCGGATCGGGAGCATCTTCCAGAACGAGGATCTCCTCTTCTTCAGACACCGAGTCGAATGCCTCGGTGCTCATGAACCCTCCTCGACGACGATCTTGCGCTTCTTGGGAGGAGCATCGGGTGCAGCAGCCTCCGGCGCGGGGGCGTCCGCCGCGGGTTCTTTCGGGGTGGCATGTGGTGCGGGTACATGTGCGGGAGCCCCACGCTCGAGACGCTCGACGCGGGCACGCAGTGCGGCCAATTCGTCCTCCCGCACGAATCCCATCCGCGCTGCCGCCTTGTCGATCTCCGACCGGATCAACTCGACCAATTTCGCGCGGTTCGCTTCCGAGGCACTGAGGACATCATCGGCGAGGGCTTGGACGGACTCGGTACCGGAGAAACGCGCGAACCCCTGGTCCAACAGGCCACCGGCCACTTCCTTCGCCTTGGCGGCGGTGGCTTCGGTGACTCCGGTCACCAGGGTGACGTAGGTGCGTAGCGAATCGATCACGTTTACCTCCTGATTCGACAAACCTAGTGCCCGACGGTGGAGATCGCCGGGCGCGGCAAGGCGTCTGGGAACCGGGTGCTCCAGCCCGCCACGACCTCGCCCACGTCGATCGCCGTCAAGGCGCCCCGTGCCCGCCAGCACTCCTCGGCGAGGCTCGTCGCCACGTCCCAGGCCCGCTGGCCGTCCGGGGTGGGTGCCGGCTGCAGGAGTACTCGAAGATCCGGGCCCAGGAACGTCGGGCGCATCCCCGACGGTGCCCCGAAGACGTCTGCCACCGAGTGCACACCCGTCGCCACATACAACGAGTCAATGCCCGCGCGCTCTGCACCGGCAATGTCCGTGTCCAGCCGGTCCCCCACCATCAGGGCCCGGGAAGCACCCACGCGATTCATGGCAGTGAGGAGGAGGGCCGGTTCGGGCTTCCCGGCAACGTGATCGGGTTGCCGACCGGTTGCGTTGGCCACCGCGGCGACGAGGGACCCGTTACCAGGTGCGATCCCGAACTCGGTGGGGAAAGTGAGATCGAGGTTGGTCGCAATCCAGAGACACCCCGACTCGATCAGGTAGGACGCTGCAGCAAGGTCGCGCCATCCCACGTCCGGGGCGAAGCCCTGCACCACGGCGACGGGCTGATGATCGGGGTTGCGCGTGGGAGTGAATCCAGCACCGCGCAGGGCGTGCTCGACTCCCTCGCCACCGACCACGAAGACGTGCGCACTCTGCGGGCAGATTCCCCTCAGGATCTCCGCCGCCGCCTGCGGGGAGGTGACCACCTGCTCCTCGGCGCACGGGATACCCAGATCGCGCAGGTGCCCAGCCACGGTCTCCGCGGTTCGCGATGCGTTATTGGTGACGTACACACAGTGAATGCCCCGATCCTCGATCTCCGCGAGCACCTCGGGCACATTTGGGAGTGCGCGCGGTCCACGGTAGATCACTCCATCGAGGTCGAACAGCACCGTGTCATAGGAATCGACGAGGCTTGTCGTGCTCACGATGCGCGACCGGTTTCCACCGGGCCCTCCAGGGGCAGTCCGCCTTCGATGCGCGCCCGGAGGGTCGCCTTCACCTGCGACAGTGCGGATCCGTAGTCGGCGCGGTCGGGGCGCATCACGAAGGCCATGGCCAGGTGATCACGGGCTCCAAGGAACCTTTGAAGCCGCCACAGCGAAAGCCCGAGGGCGTAGTGACCGTAGTCCGCGTCGGGGTAGCGCTCGACCAATCGGGTCAACACCTCGACCGCCTCCAGATAACGACGCGTATCGAAGAGTGCGCGCCCATAAGCCTCCAGCACCGCACTTGAGTCGTCCTCCGCAAGCACCCATTCGAGCAACACGACCGCCGCATCGGGATTCCCCGAGTCGAGCAACTCGGTCGCGCGCGTGTACCAGTCGTACTGCGTTCCGCCGGGCTCACCCGTGACTCCCATGGCCCCATGGTGTCACCCGGCCACATCCAATTCGAGCACGTGCACCTCGGTGCTGCTCTGCAGACCACTCGCGCCACGCCAGAACCTGCGGCGCAACACCCCGCGCACCCGGACGGGCGTACCCGGCTCCAGCCGGTGCGCCCTTGCCGCCATTCTGCGGCCATTCGCGACGCAGGCGATGACGTCTACCGTCACACTGCTGCCGCGATCGACGGCGACCGTGCGCGCCCGGTCCACCGTCACGCTGAAGGTCGTGATCACATCTCCGCTGGGAAGCTCCCGGTCGTCGACCCGCGCACCGAGACGTCCCACCAACTCCACCTGATTCATCGGACCAGGATCGGCGCCCGCACATCCGGGCACCAGGTACAACGCAATACCCGGGATGCCTGCGCACCCACCACCCGAACTGTGGACAATGCGCCTATGGCGAGCTCCCCCGAAGCCCTCGGTACCGATGTCTGGTCGATCGACACCCTCATGGGTGGGTACACCGGTATCACGTCGAGCTACCTGATTGCGTCATCGCGTCCCTGCCTCGTCGAGACGGGCACCGCGACCTCGGCTCCCGAGGTGATCCGGGCACTCGCCGAGCTCGGGCTAGGCCCCGAGGACCTCGCGACGATCGTGGTGACGCATATCCATTTGGACCACGCCGGTGGTGTCGGCGACCTCGCACGTGCCTTTCCTCGGGCTCGCATCGCCGTGCACGAGTCCGGCGCCCGGCACCTCGTCGATCCCTCCCGGCTTGTCGCCAGCGCACGACGTGTCTTCGGGCCGAGGATGGACGACCTCTTCGGCGAACTTCTGCCGACCGACCCCGAGCGTCTCGACATCATCGGAGAGAGCGGCACCATCGACCTCGGCGACGGCAGATTCCTCGAAGCATTTCACAACCCGGGGCACGCGAAACACCACATCGGCCTCGTGGACTCAGCGACCGGTGACCTCTATACCGGGGATGCCGCCGGTGTCTATGTGCCCGAGACGGCGGACGTGCGTCCGGCCACACCACCACCCGACTTTGACCTGGACCTCGCGCTGTCCTCGCTCGCGGCGATGCGCGCAACGCAGCCGACCCGACTGCTCTTCAGTCACTTCGGCCCGGTTACCACCGTCGGGGACATCCTGGCCGAATCCGAAGCAGAGTTGCACTACTGGGTGGAGCAGGTCACGGAAGCCTTCCGAGGTGGCCTCGACCTCGAACACGCGGTCGAGCGGGTCAAGGAGAGGGATCGGGAGAGACACGCGGCCTTCTACGCCGACCCAGCACGCCTCGAGAGCTTCGAAGAGTTGTCGAGCACGGTTGCGCAGGTTGCGGGAATCTGGCACTGGCTGGAGCGCACTACTCCAGACGCTCAGCAGCTCCGATGACGTCCTCGGGGTCGGACTTCACGGCAGCGCCGAACCACTCCCGCGCCTTCTTTCTGTCCCCCGCACGTTCCCACAGATCGGCGTAGGCGAACTGCATACGTGCGCGCGCTTCTCCATCCGGACACCCCGTCAGGTCCGGGGTTTCGAGTGTGACGAGCGCCGCATCGACCTGATCCATATCCGCGCGGGCACCGGCCATCACGATTAGGAGTTCGACACGGGTCACCGGATCCAGGCGACCGAGGGCGATTCCACGTAGTAATTCCAACGCTTTTTCGGGTTTCCCGAGTGCGCGCTCACAATCGGCCATCATGGGCACGAACTCGTCCCCACCACGCATGCGTCGCACCGCGCGCAACTCTGAGAGCGCCTCGGCATAGTCGCCGCACAGGTAACTCGTGATGGCAAACGCCTCGCGCACGACCGCTACTCGTCCCGCCAAGCGCTTAGCCTCCGCGGTGAACTCACGCGCCTGTGTCTCTTCACCCTGGGACACTGCGATGTCCGCGGCGACGAGCAGCCGCCCAACACGCTCACCGAGATCTTCGGGCAGCGTGCGAAGTTCATTCGCGACCGCAGGGTCCAAGTCCTCGACGTGCGCCTCATCGGGAATGCGCGGACCGCGCGGCGTCCGAGGAGACTCGTCACGCACTCGACGATCGCCCGACTTTCCGGAACCACCAGCACGCGGTGCACCGGAGCGGGGTCCGCTCTTCGCGTCACGTGACGACGCCGCAGGCCGACGATCACTCGACTTCCCCGTGGCACCGGAACTCCGACTGCCGCCGGAACGCGGGGTGCGCGGGCTCGATCCAGAGCCCTTCGGTGGACGGGGTGGCATATCGGCAGCCTTCCATGGGTGAAATGACACGGGCCACCCGAAGGTGGCCCGTGTCGAAAGAATGTCCGGCGGCGTCCTACTCTCCCACGCAGTCACCCGCGCAGTACCATCGGCGCTGAGAGGCTTAGCTTCCGGGTTCGGAATGGAACCGGGCGTTTCCCTCTCGCCATGGCCGCCGAAACGCTATGGAGATGTCAATCGGGTTCCCGACCGAATCTCGGGAACCGCACAGTGGACGCGAGTTAAGTTTAAAGGCAAGCCCTCGGACTATTAGTACCGGTCAGCTCCACACGTTGCTGTGCTTCCACATCCGGCCTATCAACCCAGTCGTCTAGCTGGGGTCCTTACCAGGTTAACCCTGTGAGAGCCCTAATCTTGGAGCGGGTTTCCCGCTTAGATGCTTTCAGCGGTTATCCCTTCCCGACGTAGCTAACCAGCCGTGCCCTTGGCAGGACAACTGGCACACCAGAGGTCAGTCCGTCCCGGTCCTCTCGTACTAGGGACAGGTCTCCTCAAGACTCTTACGCGCGTGGCGGATAGGGACCGAACTGTCTCACGACGTTCTAAACCCAGCTCGCGTACCGCTTTAATGGGCGAACAGCCCAACCCTTGGGACCCACTCCAGCCCCAGGATGCGACGAGCCGACATCGAGGTGCCAAACCATGCCGTCGATATGGACTCTTGGGCAAGATCAGCCTGTTATCCCCGGGGTACCTTTTATCCGTTGAGCGACGCCGCTTCCACTTGCCGGCGCCGGATCACTAGTTCCGACTTTCGTCCCTGCTCGACCTGTCAGTCTCGCAGTCAAGCTCCCTTGTGTACTTGCACTCGACACCTGATTGCCAACCAGGCTGAGGGAACCTTTGAGCGCCTCCGTTACATTTTAGGAGGCAACCGCCCCAGTTAAACTACCCACCAGGCACTGTCCCTAATCCGGATCACGGATCGAGGTTAGACAGCCAATACGATCAGAGTGGTATTTCAACGTTGACTCCACCCGAACTGGCGTCCGGGCTTCATAGTCTCCCACCTATCCTACACAAATCGAATCGACCACCAATACCAAGCTGTAGTAAAGGTCCCGGGGTCTTTCCGTCCTGCCACGCGTAACGAGCATCTTTACTCGTAGTGCAATTTCGCCGAGTCTGCGGTTGAGACAGCGCTGAAGTCGTTACGCCATTCGTGCAGGTCGGAACTTACCCGACAAGGAATTTCGCTACCTTAGGATGGTTATAGTTACCACCGCCGTTTACTGGCGCTTAAGTTCTCAGCTTCGCACCGAAGTGCTAACCGGTCCCCTTAACGTTCCAGCACCGGGCAGGCGTCAGTCCATATACGTCGTCTTGCGACTTTGCATGGACCTGTGTTTTTAGTAAACAGTCGCTTCAGCCTGGTCTCTGCGGCCATCACCAGCTCAGGGAGCAAGTCCCATCACCAGCAACGGCCCCCCTTCTCCCGAAGTTACGGGGGCATTTTGCCGAGTTCCTTAACCACAGTTCACTCGATCGCCTCGGTATTCTCTACCTGACCACCTGTGTCGGTTTGGGGTACGGGCGGCGTTAACACTCGCTAGAGGCTTTTCTCGGCAGCATAGGATCACTCACTTCGCCTCAATCGGCTCCCCATCAGTTCTCAGGCGTGTGAGGTGCGGATTTGCCTACACCTCGCCCTACAACCTTGGCCGCGGACTACCATCGCCGCGGTTGAGCTACCTTCCTGCGTCACCCCATTGCTTGCCTACTACCAGTTCGGTTCGCGCACTCCACCGATTCCCTCCGAAGAGTTCCTCGACTTTGTGGGCTTAGCATCACTGGGTTCAGCATGGGCGTGTTAACACCGGTACGGGAATATCAACCCGTTGTCCATCGACTACGCCTGTCGGCCTCGCCTTAGGTCCCGACTTACCCAGGGCGGATTAGCCTGGCCCTGGAACCCTTGGTCATCCGGCGGACGGGTTTCTCACCCGTCTTTCGCTACTCATGCCTGCAT
>Ga0194132_10001797_pt1:0-17500 | contig 42520 bp, 40 predicted proteins | sample TA2KigOf80mmetaG_FD_148612 | JGI IMG/M metagenome (GOLD analysis project Ga0194132, IMG submission 148612) | Freshwater microbial communities from Lake Tanganyika, Tanzania - TA2015054 Kigoma Offshore 80m | ecosystem: Environmental > Aquatic > Freshwater > Lake | place: Tanzania: Lake... | reverse complement strand
CCCGTGCCCAGGTGAGTCCTTTCCACTCGCTGGTGGGCTCGGTCATCGCCCAACAGTTGTCCGTGAAGGCCGCCGACACCATCACGGCCCGAGTCGAAGAGAACCTGGGTGAGGTCACACCGCGGCGGATCGTGGAGGTGGATGAGGCAGATCTCCGTGCGGCCGGTCTGTCGGGTGCCAAGACCCGGACCATCAAGGGACTGGCGCACGCCGTGCACCACGGGGTCCTGGACCTGGAGAAGACGCTTACCCATCCCGAGGACTCCACGATCGTCGCGGAGCTCACGAAACTGTGGGGCATCGGGCGCTGGACCGCCGAGATGTTCCTTATGTTCACCATGCATCGCCTCGATGTCTGGCCCACCGGAGACCTCGCGATGCGCAAGGGCTGGAACATCGTCCACGGTGCCACCGGCGACATCGACCCGCAGGTCCTCGAGCCCTTGGCAGATCCGCTGCGTCCCTATCGCAGTGTGGCTGCCTGGTACTGCTGGCGTGCGGTCGAGGGTGGTAGCTCTAGTTGGTGATCCGCGCCCCGATGCGCCAGATCACTACGGCGATCACCGCGCCCGCCGCATTCGCGGCGATGTCCGTGAGTGAGCCGGAGCGGTCGGAGGTGAGCAACTGCAGGATCTCCATCAACACTCCGATTGCCACTGACACGGCACCGGTCACCACGAGTCGGGGCTGCCTTTGGGATGCGAGCAGCAGAAGCGTCAGCCCCAGGTATCCCGCGATGTGCACCAGGACATCACCGAAGGTGAACGCCCCGCGCACGGATTCCTGCGGGGCCAGTGATCCCCAGGTGAGCACGGCCAACCACAGGGCTGCGGCGCCGCGCGGAAGGAGATAACGCCAGAAGTTCATCCCCAGCGATGCCGCTCCTGGGCGATGCGCGCGTCGAGCTCGTCGAGTTGCTCCTTGACGCGCACCGGTGCCGTTCCACCGCGCGCATCGCGTGCGCCCATCGACCCCTCGATGCTTAACACGGTGCGCACCTCGGTGGTGAGTGCGGGATCGATATCCGTCAGCTCCACGTCGGTGAGGTCCCACAGTTCGACTCCGCGGGACTCGGCCGCTCGCACGCACTTCCCGGCGATCTCATGCGCCCGGCGGAAGGGCACCCCAGCCCGCACCAACCATTCGGCAATGTCGGTGGCGAGGGCGAAACCCTCGGGAGCCGACGCCGCCATGCGCGCGGTGTCAAACCGCAGTGTGCCGATCATCCCGGTCATCGCCGGCAGCACCAGTAGCAGTTGATCGACGGTGTCGAATGCCGGTTCCTTGTCCTCCTGCAGATCCCGGTTGTAGCCGAAGGGCATCCCCTTCAGGGTCGCGAGCAGACCGGTGAGGTTCCCGATCAGGCGTCCGGCCTTGCCCCGGGCGAGTTCGGCGACGTCGGGGTTCTTCTTCTGGGGCATGATCGATGAGCCCGTGGACCATTCGTCGTCGAGGTGCGCCCAGCCGAATTCCCGGGAGGCCATCACGATCACTTCCTCGCCGATGCGCGACAGGTGGACTCCGAGCATCGCCCCGGTGAAGCAGAACTCCGCAACCCAGTCACGGTCGCTGGTGGCGTCGATGGAGTTGCCCAGTACCGCAGCGAATCCCAAATCTCGTGCGGCGGCTTCCGGATCGAGATCCAGGGATGAACCCGCGAGGGCTCCGGCCCCCAGTGGGGAGATGGACGCGCGCCTGCTCCAGTCGGCGAGCCGATCGACATCCCGCAGCAGTGCGTGCACGTGCTTGGCTAGCTCATGGCCGAAGGACACCGGCTGGGCGTGCTGCAGGTGGGTGAAGCCGGGTGATGCGGTGTCCACGTGCGCACGGGCTTGAACCTGCACGGCCGCGATGAGATCCAAGGTTGCTCGGGCGATCGCCTGCGCGGCATCCAGGAGGAACAGCCGGAAATCGGTGGCGACCTGATCGTTGCGACTACGTCCGGCGCGCAACTTGCCGCCAAGGTCCCCCAGGCGCTCAACGAGCAACCGCTCGATGGCCGTATGGACGTCCTCGTCCGCTGCTGTGGGCGTGATCGTTCCCGCCGCAACACCCGATGCGACCTCGTCGATGGCCGCATCCACGTGCGCCAACTCATCCACGCTCAGCAATCCGGCCGCGGCCAGCACGCGGGCGTGTGCGCGAGTCTGTTGGAGGTCGTAGGGCGCAAGTCGCCAATCAAAATGCACAGAGCGACTGAGTGCCGCCATCGCATCGGAGGGGCCACTCGCAAAACGCCCACCCCACAACCGCAGGGTCTCGTCGGTCATCCGGACCTCCCCGAACGACCCGTGCTCATGGACACCAGTGTGTCGCAGAGTGCGACCGCATCCTTCGTGGTGCGCATGACGATGATGATCGTGTCGTCACCGGCCACCGTCCCCACGGTGTCGAATGCGGGATTGCGATCGAGATGACCGGCCAAGTACTGCGCGGCGCCGGGCGGAGTCTGCACAACCGCGATGTTCCCGGCGGCCTCCGCGCGCAACAACGTGTCGGTGACGATGCGTTGCAGAGAATGATCCTCACGCGGCAGGGATGTGTCGATTGCTGCCCGGGAGGGGACCGTGTAGCGCACCTCGCCGTTGGCCAGGTGCTCCTTCACCGCGCCCAACGCATCCAGGTCACGCGACAGGGTCGCCTGGGTGACGTGGATCCCCTCGTCGTCAAGAAGGCGACCGAGATCCTCCTGCGAGGCGATCGGTCGCGCGCTCACCAGGGCGGCGATCCGCGCTCGCCGTGCGGCCATCGATATCGGCACCGCGCGCGTCTTCACACCGACCTCCCCCATGACTCGATTGCGACATCGATATCGGCGTCGGTGATGGTCAGTGCAGGAGCCATCCGGATCGCCGTGGGCGACACCGGGTTGGCAAGCACGCCGTTCGCACGCAGGGCTACCTCCACATCGGCCGATGGTGAGTCGATCAGCGCAGCCGCGCGCAGCAGTCCGCGTCCCCGCACCTCGCTCACAGCCGAATCGGCAACCTTCATCACGCCCTGGGCCAATCGCTCCCCTGCTTCCTGCACACGCAGAAGCAATCCGTCGGACTCGATGGCATCAATCACGGCCAGCGCAGCGCGCGCACTGATCGGGTTGCCACCGAAGGTGGACCCATGCATTCCGGGAGTGAAGAGCGATGCGGCAGCCCCTACTCCGATCACCGCCCCCATCGGGATCCCACCAGCGAGGCCCTTGGCCAGGGTGATGACGTCGGGGGTGATGCCCTCCCACTGGTACCCGAACCAGTGCCCGGTACGACCCATTCCGGTTTGCACTTCGTCGAGGACAAGTAGGGCCCCCGAGCGCTCGGTGACTTCACGCGCCGTGCGCAGGTATCCCTCGGGCGGGACGATCACGCCTCCCTCACCCTGGATGGGCTCGAGGAATACCGCGGCTGTCTGCTCATTCACGGCCGCGGTGAGTGCATCGGCGTCACCGAAGGGGACCACGTGCACGTCGCCGGGGAGGGGTCGGAACGGGTCGGCCTTGCCCGGCTGCGCGGTGAGCGCGAGCGCGCCCATGGTCCGTCCATGGAAGGAACCTGCAGCGACGATGACGTGGGTGCGTCCGGTCAGGCGCGACATCTTGAACGCGGCTTCATTCGCTTCGGCACCGGAGTTGCAGAAGAACACCCGCGCCGTGTCATCACCCACGAGCTCGATGAGGCGTTCGGCGAGCGCGATTCCGGGTTCGGTGGCGTACAGGTTGCTGACGTGACCGATCGTCGACCACTGCTCGGCCATCGCGGCGAGAACGCGCGGATCACCGTGACCCAGTGCGTTCACTGCAATGCCGGCGATCAGGTCGACGTACTCCACCCCATCGACATCCCATACGCGCGAGCCCGCGCCACGCGCGAGCATCACTTTCGGGGTGCCGTAGTTGTCCATCATCGCCGCGGTCCAGCGGCCCTGCCAGCTCACGACGTCACCCCATCGGGTAGCACGAGCGTTCCCACGCCCCGGTCGGTGAAGATCTCGACGAGGAGACCATGGGGAACGCGGCCGTCGATGATGTGGGCCCGGGGAACGCCTGCCTCGACTGCGCGGAGGCACGCTTCCATCTTCGGCACCATTCCTACCGAGAGGGACGGCAGCAGAGACCGAAGCTCGTCGACCGAGATGGACGCGATGACTTCATCGCTGGCCGGCCAATCACGGTAGAGACCTTCCACGTCGGTGAGGACGACCAATTTGTCGGCCGACAGTGCTGCAGCAATGGCCGCTGCGCCGGTGTCCGCGTTCACGTTGAGAAGGACCCCGTCGGTACTGCGCGCGACGGTCGAGATCACCGGGATCTCCCCGGCTTCCAGGACAGCCTCGATTTGCAGGTTGTCGACGACGGTGACGTCGCCCACGAGGCCGACGTCGACCTCCTCTCCGTCGACGATGGCCGTGCGCTTCTCACCCAGGAGCAGGCCGCTGTCGACGGACAGTCCGACCGCAGGGACTCCGTGTGCGGCGATGCACCTCACCAGTACGGCCTGCACCTCATCGACGAGGACATCCCGGACGACCTGCATCACCTCGGGGGTGGTGACGCGCAAGCCGCCGCGGAATTCGGAGGCGATTCCCTTCCCCTCGAGACGTGCATTGATCTGCGGACCACCACCGTGCACGACGACGGGCCGGAGTCCGGCCAGGCGCAGGAAGGCGATGTCCGCGGCGAATGCGTCGGTGAGTGCATCATCAACCATCGCGTGGCCGCCGAACTTCACCACGACCGTGCTCCCGTGATAGCGCTGCAGCCACGGGACGGCCTCGGCCAGCACTGCGGCCTGCTCACGCGCGCGATGGAGGGTGGTCATGTCGCGTACGCCGAGTTCTCGTGGACGTAGTCGGCCGTGAGGTCGTTCGTCAGGATCGTGGCCTCCGACGCTCCCGCACCGAGATCGACGTCAATGCGCACCTTCCGGCCGGACATGTTGACGAGGTCACGGGAATCTCCCACCCCTCCCCCGCGACACACCCACACCCCGTTGATGGCGACGTCGACCTGATTCGACTCGAACACAGCACTGGTGGTGCCGAGGGCGGAGAGGATGCGACCCCAATTGGGGTCTTCACCATGGATTGCGCACTTGAGCAGGTTGCTGCGCGAGATTGCACGCGCGGCCTGGAGAGCATCGGCCTCCGACGCCGCTGCCCGAACCGTGATCTCGATGTCCTTGGACGCCCCCTCGGCATCCGCGATCAGCTGGCGCGCGAGATCCGCGCAGACCTCCGTGACCGCGTCGGTGAACGACGCAGGATCGGGGCTGACTCCGGATGCGCCGCTCACCATCAGCAGCACAGTGTCGTTGGTGCTCATGCAGCCGTCCGAGTCGATGCGGTCGAAAGTGAGCGAACTCGCCACACGCACTGCTGTATCGGCAAGGTCGACATCGACCACCGCATCCGTCGTAACGACGACCAACATCGTTGCGAGAGCCGGTGCCAGCATCCCGGCTCCCTTGGCCATGCCGGCGACGGTGTAGCCACCGGTGGTCACCTGCGCTGTCTTGGGCACCGAGTCCGTCGTCATGATCGCCCGGGCCGCATCAAGGCCACCGGTGCCCGTGAGTCCTGCCACTGCGGCATCGATGCCCGCCCGGACACGGTCCATCGGAAGGAGTTCCCCGATCAGTCCCGTCGAGCAGACGATGACGTCTCCCGCACCGATCTCCAGACCGTTGGCGCGGAGAGACTCCGCCGTGCGCTCTGCCATCTCGTGGGCATCAGCGAAACCCTGGGGTCCGGTGCATGCATTTGCGCCACCGGAATTCAGGATCACTGCGCGTACAGAGCCGTCGGAGATCGCCTGACGTGACCACAGCACGGGTGCGGCGGGGAATCTGTTCGAGGTGAAGACTGCGGCCGCCACGTCGATGGGTCCGTCGTTCACGACGAGGGCGACGTCCGGATTCCCCGACGCCTTGATCCCCGCTGCGAGACCCGCTGCACGGAACCCCTTCGCGGCTGTCACGCTCACGGTGCGACTCCGATCGCATCCAGGCCCGCACCCTCGTCGAAGCCGCACATGAGGTTCGCGTTTTGGATCGCCTGACCTGCAGCCCCCTTGCCGAGATTGTCGATTGCGGCGACGACGATCACGCGACCCACGTGCTCGTCAACCGCGATCTGCAGATGCGCGGCGATGGTGCCGAACACCGCGGATGTCTGTGGCCACTGACCCGGGGGCAGCACAGTGACGAAGGGTTCGTTCCGGTAAGCCTCGACGAGGAGTGCGCGGATATCGGGCGAGCCCACGATCGGCGCGGTGCAGGTGGCGACGATCCCCCGCGGCATGGGTGCCAGCAGCGGTGTGAACGACAGGTGCACGGGGTCGCCGCCGGCTGCCCGGGAGATGCACTGCTCCATCTCCGGGGTGTGCTGGTGCACGCCACCGACCTTGTACGCGGACATGGATCCCATGACGTTGCTTGCCAGCAGCGAATCCGAAGCCTTCCGACCTGCACCCGTGGTTCCCGATGCTGCAACGACGACGATGTCCGTCAGATCGATCACCGATGCAAGCGGCGCGAGGGCGAGTGCCACCGCCGTCGGATAGCAGCCGGGATTCGCGATGCGATCGGCACCCGTGATCGCTGACCGCGCACCGGGCAGTTCGGGCAGTCCGTATGTCCAGGTGCCGGCGTGCTTTCCGCCGTAGAACCTCTCCCATGCACCGGCATCCTCGAGGCGGAAGTCCGCGCCGAGGTCGACGATGCGCGTGCCGGCGGGAATCGCCTCCGCGAGCGCGGCGGACTCCCCGTGCGGCAGGGCCAGGAACACCAGGTCCGCATCACCCAGGACCTGCGCGCTGGCCTGCTCGAGGATCAGCCCGGCCCACGCGGTCCCGGCGAATCCGGGATGCACGGCGCCGAGGGTCTCCCCCGCGCGACCCGCCGCGCAGGCGGCGACCAGGTCGAAGTGCGGGTGTTGGGCGAGGTAGCGCAGCAGTTCGCCGCCTGCATAGCCCGATGCGCCGGCCACGGCCACGGAGGTCATCCGTGAATTATACGCATATTCGCATATCTAGCGGAGCCGGGCCCCCAGGGCGGCGGCCGCGTCGATCGCGCCCTGGCGCGCTCTGGCGATCTCCTCAGCCGCGAGGGTGCGGTCGGGGGCCCGGAACCGCAGCGCGAACGCCACCGATGTGTGCCCCGCGGGGACCTGGTCCCCCCGGTAGACGTCGAACACGGTGATCTCCTCGAGCAAGTCCCCCGCTCCCGTGCGCACGGCCTGCTCGAGCGCAGCGACCGATACTCCGTCGGCGACGACGAGGGCCAGGTCCTCCTTCGCTACCGGATGCGTGCTGAAGACCGGGGCCGGGCGCACGGCCGGAGTTGCCTTCACCACGGCATCGAGATCGAGTTCCATTGCGCACGTCCCGCGCGCCAACCCGAGGGCCTCGACCACGGATGGATGCAACTCGCCCGCGTATCCGATGACACTGTCGTCGACGGTGATCGCAGCACATCTCCCCGGATGGAAGGGCGCATCGGTTGCCTGTTGCGCGAGGGCGTGGACTCCGCAGGTGTCCAGGACACTCATCGCGCCGGCGACCGCATCCGCCCACGTGAATGGCTGGGCCGGACCCCACCAGCCCTTGGGCGTGCGCATGCCGGACCACACCGCTGCCACGTGCATCGGCTGCTGCGGCAGCAGGGCTTCAAGTGACGCCCACTGCGTATCCGTGGGCCGCGCGGACACTCCTGGACGCGGCGGATCGTCCGCACCGGCCGATCCGAGGAACACCGATCCGATCTCGAAGATCGCGATGTCGGTGAGACCACGGCCAACGTTGCGCTGGGCTGCGGCGAGCAGCGTGGGAAGGAGCGCTCCGCGCAGTGCAGGTTGTTCCTCTGAGAGCGGATTCGCCAACCGCGGCGTGGCACGGCGAGGATCGTCACCGGCCAGCCGGAGGGCATCGGCGTCCACGTCCCCGACGAACGGGTAGGTCAGCACCTCCACCAGGCCGCGGGCAGCGAGCGTTGTGCCCACGCGACGGCGCAGACGCTGCGCGTGGGTGAGTCCGTGCCCGGCGGGTGCGGTGGGCAACGTGGAGGGCAGGTGGTCATATCCAACGATGCGCACGACCTCTTCGACGAGGTCGGAGGGCTCGCGCAGGTCCGGTCGCCAACTGGGGGGCGTCACCGTGAGGACGTCGCCACCGGTCACATCACATCCGACAGCCTGCAGGATCGATGTACTGGTGAAGCGATCGATCGGCATGCCGGCCACCTGCGCGGGCAGATCCGCCGACATCTCGATGGTCGGCACGTCCATCGGCGCTTCGACCGCGGTCATGCCCTGGTAGTGACCCCCGGCGAGGTCGACGAGGAGTTCGGCGGCTCGCGCCGATGCGATGGGGGCAAGCACTCGGTCGATGCCGCGTTCGAAGCGACGACTGGCTTCACTGGAAAGTCGGTGCCGGCGCCCCATGCGGGCGATGACCGGTGAAGCGAAGTACGCCGCCTCGAGAGCGATGTTGCGTGAGGTGTCGCCAATCTCACTGTGCGCACCACCCATCACTCCGGCGAGGCCGATCGCTCCTCGGTCGTCGCGGATCGTGAGGTCGTCGGTCGACAAAGTCCGATCGACGTGGTCAATGGTCTCCAGGTGTTCCCCAGGTTTCGCGCGACCAACCCGAATGGGCCCCTGCAGAGCGTCGAGGTCGAAGGCATGCAGTGGCTGGCCGAGTTCGAGCATGACGTAGTTGGTGACGTCGACGGCGAAGGACACCGAGCGCATCCCGCAATCGCGCAACCGGTTCACCATCCATTGGGGAGTGGGAACAGACGGATCGATCCCGGTAATGGTGCGCAGGGTGAACAGCGGGCAGGCCTCGAGATCGTCGGAGGCGCAGCCAAGAGGAGCGCGTTCCCCGGCCGGAGCAGGCAGGGTCTCGATGCGGTGGGCCGGATCGGTGAAATGCACGCCGTAGGCGATTGCCACCTCACGCGCGATTCCGCGCGCGGACAGCGCGTACCCGCGGTCCGGGGTTATCGCGATGTCGAGGACCTCATCCCCGACTCCGAGGATCGGTGCAGCATCGGCTCCGGGATTAGCGGTGTTCGGAGGCAGCACGATGATCCCGCCGTGATCGTCACCGAGCCCCAATTCGCGCTCGGAGCAGATCATCCCGTCAGAGACGTGTCCGTACGTCTCGCGTGCGGTGATGGTGAAGTCCCCGGGAAGGGTGGTCCCCGGCGGTGCCACGACAACGAGGTCCCCCACGGCGAAGTTGCGGGCGCCGCAGATGATTCCGCGGGGTGATGCCTCACCCACATCCACCTGACACCAGCGGATCGGCTTCTTGAACTCGGTCAGCTCCTCGATCTCGAGCACACGTCCGATCACGATGGGTCCGCGTAACCCCTCACCGACCGTGTCGACGGTCTCGACCTCCAGGCCGGCGTTGATCAACCGGTGCGCAATGTCGCGACCGGACTGATCAGCGGGGACGGTGACGAGTTCGCGGATCCAGGAGACGGGGATGCGCATCAGGCCTCCACCCCGAATGCCCGGGTGAACCGCACATCCCCCTCGACCATGTCGCGCATGTCGGTGACGCCGTTGCGGAACATCAGCGTGCGCTCGATGCCCATGCCGAAGGCGAAGCCGCGGTAGGTCCCGGTGTCGATGCCGACGGCACGCAGCACGCGCGGGTTGACCATCCCGCAGCCGCCCCACTCGATCCATCCCTCGCTGCCACATGTGCGGCAGGGACGATCGGGGTTGTCCACTGATGCGCCGTGGCAGACGAAGCACTCGAGATCCACCTCGGCGCTCGGTTCGGTGAACGGGAAGTACGAGGGGCGCAGACGTGTGTTGACCCCTTCCCCGAACATCTGACGGGCGAGGTGATCCAACGTTCCCTTCAGGTCCGCCATCGTCAGGCCGACGTCGACGGCCAGCCCTTCGATCTGGTGGAAGACCGGCGTATGCGTAGCGTCAAGCTCATCGGTGCGGAAGACCCGACCCGGAGCCACGACGTAGATGGGCAGTTGGCGTTCGAGCATCGCACGGATCTGAATGGGCGAGGTCTGCGTACGCAACACCACACCACTGTCCGGTGACTCGACATAGAAGGTGTCCTGCATGGTGCGAGCAGGATGGTCCGGCGGAACGTTCAATGCGTCGAAGTTCGCCCACTCGGCCTCGGCCTCAGGGCCCTCGGCGATGTCGTAGCCCATGGAGATGAAGACATCGGCCATGCGCTCCATGAGAGTGGTGAGCGGGTGGCGGCCGCCGATGGGGTGGGTGACAACGGGGACGGTGACGTCGACGGCCTCGGCGAGCAGCACCTGCTCGTCGCGCTCGCGCAGCAGAACGGCCTCACGTGCATCCAGAGCAGCGCCGATCCTGCCCCGCGCCGCACCCACGCGCTTACCGACCTCGGCTTTCGCCGCGGGCGGGAGCGCGCCGATCTCACGGTTCGCCAGAGCAAGGGGTGACTTATCCCCGGCGTGAGCGAGGCGGGCGGCCTTAAGGGCGTCGAGATTCGCGGCGCCGGCGATGTCGGCCAGGGCAGCATCGACCATCGCCTCGACGGATTCGTCCCCGAGTGCGGCGACCTGCTTGGGGTCGAAATTGGTGTTCGGACCGGACATCGCGACGCGAGTATGGCAGGTGGACGGGCTACTGATCCTCGCCGAGGACCGCGCGCACCAGGGCGGCGGCTGAGTCCTCGATCGAGCCGGTCCCGCGGAGGACGAGGTCCGGGGCGCTCGGAATCTCGTACCCCTGGCCGACACCGGTCATGTTCGGCAGCGAGCCGGCAGCCGCCTTCGCGTAGAGGCCCTTGGGGTCGCGCTCCGAGCACACCTCGACCGGGGTGTCGACGTACACCTCGATGAACTCCCCCTCGTCGAAGAGTGAGCGGGCCGCATCGCGGTCGGCCTGGTACGGGGATACCAGCGCGACGAACACCACGAGTCCGGCGTCCTTCATCAACTTGGCAACCTCGGCGACACGGCGCACGTTCTCCGCACGATCTTCCGGGGTGAAGCCGAGGTCCTTGTTCAGTCCGGTGCGCACGTTGTCACCGTCGAGCACGTACGTGTGTACTCCGAGGGCGTGCAGGGCACCCACCGTGGCATCGGCGATGGTGGACTTCCCGGATCCGGGAAGTCCGGTCAACCAGACCACGCGGCTCGGGTGCCCCATGAGTAGTCGGCGCGCATCATCGTCGACCGCATAGGAGTGCGGGACCACGTTGAAGGACCGACGCATCGCATGGCGGGTGAGGCCAGCGGCGACGGTGTCCGCGCTCACGCGATCCACGAGCAGGAATCCACCTGTGTCCCGGCAGAGGGTGTAGGGGTCGAGCGGGATCGGCTTGTCCGTGGCGATCTCCACGCGCCCAACGTCGTTCATTTCCAGGAGTCGCGCAGCATGCTCGTGCCCGGAGACCACGTCGAGCCGGTAGCGGACGTTGGTGACCGTTGCCGGCACTGACCGCGAGCCCGATACGAGTAGATAACTGCGCCCGTGCGCTAAAGGTTCCTCCCCCAACCACACGACGTCGGCGCTGAACCGATCCGCCGGCTGGGCGGCGTCCTGGTCGTCCGCGGCGATGAGGTCTCCACGGGTGACATCGACCTCGTGGTCGAGAGTCACCGTGACGGCCTGCCCGGCCACCGCGGTGTCGATGTCACCGTCGAGGGTCACGATGCGATCGACGATGGCGGTGCGACCGGAATCGGCAACGACCACCTTCTGTCCGCTCTGCAGCGTGCCGGACACCACGGTGCCGGCGTATCCGCGGAAATTCCCCTCCGCGCGCACGATGTACTGGACCGGGAATCGCAGTGGTTCGACATCGGGGCGGGCCGGTGGCTCCCAGTCGCTCAGGAACTCCAACAGGCTGAGGCCGGTGTACCAGGGCATCGCGTGGGTACGACGGGTGATGTTGTCCCCCGCGAAGGCACTGACCGGCACGGCGACGAGATCGTTGATCCCCAGGCGTGCCGCAGTGGTCTTCACGACGCCGACAATCTCTTCGAAGGTCGCGTGCTCGTATCCGACGAGGTCCATCTTGTTGACGGCCAGCACGATCGTCGAAACACCCATGAGCGCGCAGACCGTGAGATGCCGGTGGGTTTGCGGGCGCACCCCACGGGCCGCATCGACCAGCAGAATCGCCACATCGCCGTTGGAGGCCGCCACGGCCATGTTGCGGGTGTACTGCTCGTGCCCGGGCGAGTCCGCGATCAGCACGCGGCGCCCGTTGGGCAGGTTCATGTGACGGTAGGCGACGTCGATCGTGATGCCCTGCTCGCGCTCGGCCTCGAGTCCGTCGGTCAAGAGCGAGTAGTCGATCTCCCCCACCGGGATCGTGGATCCACCGCGGCGCGTGCGCCGCGCGTATTCGAGTTGATCGATCGGCACGCTGTCGGTCTCGGCCAGGAGCCGGCCGATCAACGTGGACTTCCCGTCGTCGACGGAGCCGCACGTGACCAGGTGCAGGATCGGGGTGATCGACATCAGAAGTACCCCTCCTGCTTCTTGGCCTCCATCGAGCCGCCACCTTCACCATCGATCAGGCGTCCGGCGCGCTCAGAGATGTTGGACTCCTCCATCTCCGCGATGAGGTCGACGAGGTTGTCCGCAGTGCTCTCCGTCGCGCCACTGAGCGGGTAGCAGCCCAGGGTGCGGAAGCGCACCGAGCGCATGTGGACCTGCTCGCCTTGAGCCAGCGGGAAACGATCATCGTCGACGCAGATCAACACCCCGTCGCGCTCGACCACCGGCCGCGGCTTGGCGAAATACAGCTCGGGAATCGGAATGTTCTCCCGCTGGATGTAGCGCCACACGTCCAACTCAGTCCAGTTGGACAGCGGGAACACGCGCATCGTCTGTCCCGGTGCCAATGTGGTGTTCGCGGTGCGCCAGAACTCCGGACGCTGCTTGCGCGGATCCCACCGGTGACCCGGCTCGCGCAGGGAGAAGATGCGCTCCTTGGCTCGACTGCGCTCCTCATCACGACGCGCACCGCCGATCGCTGCGTCGAACCCGTATCGGTCGATGCCCTCGCGCAGCGCGACCGTCTTCATCAGGCGGGTGTACTCGTGCGTTCCGTGCGTGAACGGGGTGACACCCTGCTCGATCGCCTCGCGATTGTGTGCAATGCGCAGGTCCAGGCCCAGTTCTGCCGCGCGCCGGTCGCGGAACTCGATCATCTCCCGGAACTTCCATCCGGTGTCGATGTGCATGATCGGGAATGGCAGCGGTGCAGGGGCGAACGCCTTCAGGGCGAGGTGCAGCAGGACCGAGGAGTCCTTTCCGATGCTGTAGAGCAGGACCGGATTGCGGAATGCCGCAGCCGTCTCCCGGTAGATATGGAGTGCTTCGGCTTCGAGGGCATCCAGTACGGCGCTGTAGGGGACGCTGACGGGTGCGACGCTCACGCTTCCGACAGTACCTCCATGCCGCCGGATCCCTTCTCGGCGACCTGCATGCTGCCGTCGCCGAACCGGGGATCCTTCCCCTGCGCTGCCAACGCCGCGGCACGGGCATCGCGCTTGGCCTGTGCCAACGCCTCCCCCTCGGCCTGCACCTGCGGGTCGATCGGGTGGTTGGCAACCCGATTCACCGAGTGATACCCATCCATCCACGATTGCAGGCCGGGGCCGGACTCATACGAGGTGATGAGGCAGTACCGCGGCTCGTTCCCCGGGTGCCACACCGCGTGATAAAAACGCTGGGTGTCGAGCACCAGCTGTTGACCGGCAGGAAGAGGGAGACGGATCTCCGTGCTCGGATCCTCCTTGTCCGAACGCAGAATCATCAGCGAGTCCGGATTATCGGTGAGGTTGAAGAACGCGCGAACGATCCACCCCGTGCCCTCCGGATTCAACCGGTTGTTGTCATCGCGATGCAGGTTGTAAAGGGCCTCGCCATACGTATTCGGTTGCAGTTCGATCACCCGGCAGCGGCCGATGTTGACCCCCGGCTCCTGCGCACGCGCGATCAAGCGCGGTGCGATCGCGACGTTCTCCTTCACCCACACGCCGTCCTTGTCGGTCTTCGGCGGATTGTGATTCCAGAAGCCATCGCACTCGATATCGCCGTAGGCGCTGGCCAGCGGAGCGAACCGAGTGTCACCCGAGGACTTCCAGTCCACGTAGATCAGGTCCTCCCACTCCCGCGGGTCCTGGGCCTGGTCGTAACGATCGAGAACGACATAGCCGGTCTCGTCGATCATTGGCAGTGTGGTGTAGGTCATGTCACATCCCTTCGAAGCCGCCCCAGTCTCTCAAATGGCATCAGGGATCACGTAGCGCGGCGAGCGTGTCGATCGTTCTAGGTCCAGGGGCCGAGGTGGTTCCATGCTGCGTAGAGGGCTACCGACGCCGCAACCCCCGCATTGAGTGACTCCGCACCCCCCGGGAGTGGGATGCGCAGTTCGTGACTCGAGCTGCGACGAATCTCAGCACACACCCCGTGCGACTCGGATCCGAGGACCCAGCAGGCACGCGGCGTGACCAGGGACTCACGGAGCGCCGCGAAGACATCTCGTTCCGCCTCCCCCGCCAGGACTACGACAGGTCGCTCATGGGCATGCAGTGCCGAAATCACTTTCTCGATTGGGACATCGGGAACAACGGGGACCTCGCAGATGGCACCTGCCGATGCGCGCACGACCTTGCCATTGAACGGATCCACCCCGTGATTGCTCGTCACCACGCCGGCGGCGCCGAGGGCCCACACCGTCCGGATGATCGTGCCCAAATTACCTGGATCGGAGACTCCATCAGCCCACACGAGCGGACCCGGGCGCGCACACACCTCGTCGAGGTCGGCCCTCGGCTGGTGGCAGATCGCGAAGACACCCTGGGGCGTCTCGGTGTCACTGACGATCTCGGACACCCGATCCGACATTGCTACATCGGGAATCGCATCGATCAGTCGCGCTCCCGAATCGGTCGCCCAGACTTCCTGGCAGATTCCGGCGGCGATCGCGGCAGCGACGCCCCCGGGACCCTCCACCAGGAAGAGGCCCGACTCACGGCGCCCGGCACGCGTCTTGAGCGCGCGAGCACGGGCCACCCGCGGTGAGCGGGTTGAGGTGATCGAGTCCAAGCGGGCTAGTTCGCGGGAACCGCTGCGCGAGCCATGTCCACCAGCGATGCGAAAGCCGCCGGATCCGAGACCGCAAGTTCGGCCAACATGCGCCGATCGACCTCGATACCCGCAGCCTTCAGGCCCTGGATGAACCGGTTGTAGGTGATGCCGTTGGCGCGGGCGCCGGCGTTGATGCGCTGGATCCACAGTCGACGGAAATCACCCTTACGCGTACGACGGTCCGCATAGGCGTAGACGAGCGAGTGCGTGACCTGCTCCTTGGCCTTGCGGTAGAGACGCGAACGCTGCCCCCGGTACCCGGATGCGCGCTCGAGCATCTCGCGACGCTTCTTCTGAGCATTCACTGAACGCTTGACGCGTGCCATGACTTGTCCTTCCTATGAGCGTTTCGGGGTGGATCAGCGACCGAGGAGCTTCTTGACCTTCTTGACGTCGGCCTTGGATACGACGTCGTCCGCCATGAGCCGACGCGTGCGCTTGGAGGACTTGACCTCCATCAAGTGGCGGCGGTTGGCCTGCTCGTGGGTGATCTTCCCCGAGCCGGTCACCTTGAAACGCTTCTTCGCACCACTGTGCGTCTTCTGCTTCGGCATCCTCTAGTCCTCTTCACTCGTCCGAACCGTCCTGGCCCGGAAGCCTTCTGTCAGGCGCTGTCGCGCTCTTCCTCGTCGCCATCCATGGTCACCGTCTTGCTTCCCTCCGCCTTGCGTCGGTGGGGTGCAAGAACCATGAGCATGTTGCGTCCGTCCTGCTTGGGAGTGGCCTCGACGAAACCGAGTTCCTCGACGTCCTCCGCAAGCCTCGCCAACAACCGCAGACCCAATTCAGGACGGCTCTGCTCGCGCCCGCGGAACATGATCGTGATCTTGACCTTGTCCCCGGCCCGCAGGAACCGCTCCACATGACCCTTCTTGGTTTCGTAGTCATGCGAGTCGATTTTCGGACGCAACTTCATCTCTTTGATGACCGTATGCGTCTGGTTCTTGCGGGATTCGCGCTCCTTGACGGCTGCCTCGTACTTGAACTTCCCGAAATCCATCAGCTTGCAGACCGGAGGCTTCGCCATGGGTGCCACCTCGACGAGATCGAGATCGGCTTCCACCGCGAGCCGGAGTGCGTCTTCGATACGCACTATTCCGACCTGTTCACCGTTGGGTCCGACAAGACGTACCTCGGGAACGCGAATGCGGTCGTTGATTCGGACTTCGACGCTGATGGCGCCTCCTTGCTCACATGGACCCCAGGGACGGACGTCTTCCGTTCCTATGCAGGCAAGGTCACGGCACGATGTGCCGTTCCGACCTGGTCGACGCGGGCGCCGGCAGGTGGGGGAAACCCCGCTTACATGACCGTGAGGTCAGGAGGGCAGAGGCTACCAGCCTCTCGTCGATCCCGTTTCCGCGCACCAGTCGAGCAGGACCCCCCGAGGGATTACCACCTGGTGCGGACCCGCCACGTCGACCACCACTGCATCGGCACCATCGGCCAGGGCGGCCTGGGCGATCACGGTGGCAGCGGCCGGAACGGGCCGGGCTCCCGGGTCCCATGCGGCCAAGGAATCGATGCCCGTAAAGGCGAGCAGGCCGCACTCGCCGCGCTCGTTGACCAGGGACACCAGGGCCATGTGCGAGTCCTTCTCCCCGCCGTCTTTGTGACTCGAATCCAGGTGCGCGACAACCGCAACGAGGAGCCTCGATGTCCTCAGTGCCTCCGCGATCGCGTTGCCGTCACCGGACGTGAGGATTGCACGCAGGGCGGGATCGGCGGACCCGTCATCGTCGCGGTACGCCGACCCCTGGAGGTCGATCACAGGCGACAGGCGTGGATGTCGGTGACGAGGATCCCCCGTGCACCGAGGTCGTACAACTCATCCATGATCCGATGCACATCGACACTCGGAACCATTGCACGCACGGCCGACCAGTTCGGATCATGCAGCGGGGACACCGTAGGTGATTCGAAGCCGGGCGTGACAGCACATGCCTGCTCCAGGTGCTGATTTGGGATGTCGTAGTCGACAAGAACGTAGGAGCGCGCCACCATCACACCGTGGAGTCGGCGTACGAAGGTGTCGACCGCCGGCTGATCGATCGCACCACGCGGTCGGATCAGAAGGGCTTCCGAGACGAGGATCGGCTCGCCTATCAACTCGAGTCCGGCACGACGAAGCGTGGTTCCCGTTGCTACGACGTCGGCGACTGCTTCGGCAACACCGAGAGCGACAGCGTTCTCGACCGCACCGTCCAGGTGCACGATGCGTACGTCGATGGATGTGCGCTGGACCCACTCCCTCAGCAAGCCTGCGTAGCTGGTCGCAACGCGGAGTCCCCGGAGGCCTTCGGGCTCCTTCGCTGTTGCTGCGGGAGCGGCGAGGCGGAATGTCGATGGGGCGAATCCGAGCGGAATGACCTCCTCGGCCTCA
>Ga0194132_10001796_pt1 | contig 42523 bp, 38 predicted proteins | sample TA2KigOf80mmetaG_FD_148612 | JGI IMG/M metagenome (GOLD analysis project Ga0194132, IMG submission 148612) | Freshwater microbial communities from Lake Tanganyika, Tanzania - TA2015054 Kigoma Offshore 80m | ecosystem: Environmental > Aquatic > Freshwater > Lake | place: Tanzania: Lake... | reverse complement strand
TAGTAGATGGTGTCGCGGCCCACCGGCGCCAGCAAGAGACCGTGCATGTTCCCCCGCTCCTTCTCGACGGCGAAGGAGCGCGCCAGGCCCAACACGCCGCCGAAGACGAAGGAGATCCACAGCGCGCCGGGCGCCACCAGGCCGACGGTGGCCGGCGTGGGGTCCACGGCGAAGTTGAAGACGACGATGACGATGAGGGCGAAGACTAGGACGGCGACGAGAAAGTCCTTCGTCCGGGTCTCCAAAAGGATGTCCTTCCAGATGATGGCCAGGAGCGGCGCTCCCACAAGCCAATCGCGAACGGTACGCCGCCCAATCGTCATGTCGCGGCCCTGGTGTAGCGGAGATAGGCCGCGCGGACCGCGGCTGGCTCCGTAGTCTTCAACGACTCCTGATAGGCTACCTTGCCGCGCGACAGGACGGCCATGCGGTGGCCGAGGGCCAGCGCCCGGTCGAGGTTGTGGGTGGACATAAGGACCGCTCTGCCGGGGGCCGCGTGGGCTTTGATGATCGCTTCCAGCAGGGCTAGTGCCTCCTGGTCGAGGCCGCTCTCCGGCTCGTCCAGCAAGAGGAGGCATGGCTCGTGGAGGAGCGCCCGTGCGATTGAGAGGCGCTTCTGCATGCCGTGGGAGAGGGTGCCGACCCGCTGGCCGAGCCTGGCGGCCATGCCGACGGTCTCAGCAATCCGGGCGATGCGCTCCTCGATGCGGTCGAGGCTGAACATGCGGGCGAAGAAGCGGAGGTTCTCTTGGGCAGTCAGGTCGGCGTACAGCATCGGCTCGTGGGTGACGACGCCGATGAGCCGCCGCACGCCGGCGCCGGAGCGGGCAGCGTCGAGGCCGCAGACCCGCACCTGGCCAGCGTCGGGCTTGGTAAGCGTGGCGAGCGCCTTAATGAGCGTGGTCTTGCCGGAGCCGTTGGGGCCGAGCAGGACGAGCACTTCGCTCCACGACGCTTCCAGGTCGAGCCTGTCCAGAACAGTCGTGCGGCCATAGGCCTTGGACAGCCCCTCCACCTGGATAGCGGGGGTGCTACCTGTCCCGGCGGCCACGGTCTGGCGACTCGCGACTCCAGTCGGAGCTGCAGCGTCTATCACTTCTCATGCCCATGGCGCAAATGTAATATAAAGGAGTCCGACGCCGCAACACAGAATGGCGGACGAGGTGAACGATGCCCACCATCCAGGAACTCCAGAAGAAGTACGAAGCCTTGAGCGACAAGTCCGTTGCCGAGCCCGAGGAGCGGATAGACCCGAGTTGCCTCTTGTGCTTTGACTACGAGTACTCCGGCCAGGACGCCGAGGTCGCCGTTGACACCGACGAGTTCACTGCTGTTTGTCCATGGACCGGCCTGCCCGACTCCGGCACACTGAAGGTGAGCTACGTCCCCGACCGGCTGTGCATCGAGTTGAAGTCCCTCAAGTACTACCTGCTGTCGTACCGGAACGTGGGCATCGTGCAGGAACACGCCGCCAACCACATCCTGAACGACTTGGCCGAGGCCGTGAAGCCGCTGCGCATGACCGTCACGCTCGACTACCGCGTCCGCGGCGGGCTGCACACCGTCGTCACTGCACGCTACGTGCGGCCCTGAACGCCTCGCTCGCCACGCTGCCATGACCACCTTCGGCCTGAGCCTTCTGTCTGGGGGCCTGGACTCCACCACGGTGACCGCCTATGCCAAAGGGCAGGTGGACCGGCTGACGGCGCTAACCTTCCACTACGGCCAGACGCACAGCAAGGAGGTGGACTGTGCCAAGCGCGTCGCGTCCGCCCTGGGCGTCGAGCATGTCCTTGTGGACATCGGCTTCCTGGGCCAGGTGGCCTGGCACTCGGCGTTGACCCGGCCTGACCTGTTCCCCATTCCCAAGGGCCGCTCGGCCAAGGAGATCGGCTTCGGCGTACCCATCACCTACGTGCCGCTGCGAAATACCATCTTTTTGGCGCTGGCGGCGGCGCACCTGGAGAGCACCGCGCTCCACGCCATCGAGTCGGAAGGGATGAAGCCGGAACGGGTGCAGGCACGGATCTACATGGCGCCCAACGCCATAGATTACAGCGGCTACCCCGACTGCCGGCCCGAGTTCTTCGTGCAGGCGGCGGAGACGCTGCGGCTGGGCAGCAAGCTGTGGACACAGTACAAGGTCGGGTTCGAGGTGGAGACACCCATCATCCGCATGGGCAAAGCCGATATCGTGAAGATGGCTGTCCGGCTGGGCGCGCCGCTGGAGCAGACATGGAGCTGCTACGAGGGAGGCGCGGTCCCCTGCGGAGCATGCGATAGCTGCCTGCTGCGGGCCAAGGGGTTCGCCGGGGCGGGCGTGGCAGACCCGCTTTTGACGAGTTCAGGAAGGACCTAGGTGTGCTGAAAGTCAGCAGGATGCCGTTGGGGGAGCCAGAGGTTTTCCGCTCGATCCAGGGCGAGGGCGTCTCGGCGGGCACGCCGTCGGTGTTCCTGCGGCTGGCGACGTGTAATCTCACGTGCACATGGTGCGACACGACGTACACCTGGGACTGGAAGCACTACGACATCAAGCGGGAGGCGGTGGATGTTTCCAGCGAGGACGTCGAGCGCCGTGTAACCTCTTTCGCGTGTCCACGGCTGGTCATCACGGGCGGCGAGCCGTTGCTCCAGCAGGACGAACTGACGCCGCTGGCCACCTCCTTAAATGGCAAGGGCTTCTTCATCGAAGTGGAGACGAACGGCACAGTCGCGCCGAGCAGGACGATGACGAGCGCGGTGGCCCAGTGGAACGTCTCGCCGAAGCTTGCCAACTCCGGCAACCGGCCCAAACGGCGTGAGGTGCCGGAGGTGCTGCAAGTCTTCGCCAGGCTGCCCCATGCGTACTGGAAGTTCGTCGTGGTGGAGCCTGGCGACGTGGACGAGGCGTGTGGGCTGGCGGAGCGGTACGGTGTGCCCACCGACCGGGTTGTCCTCATGCCGGAGGGCACGACGCGGGGCGTGCTCCGCGAGCGGGGCGAATGGCTGGCGCGAGCCTGTGCGGAGCGGGGGCTGCGCTACTCGCCGCGGCTGCACGTCGAGCTGTGGGGCGCGCGTCGCGGCCGGTAGCGGCTGCATCGCGGTTTCGTATAGACTGTGGCGGGCCAAGTCCGGCCTAGAAATCTGAGGAGACGTTCATGAAGTTCGCGCGATTCCAATCTGGCGGCAAGACTCTGTACGGTGTTTTGGAAGGCCAGACCATTGTACGGGAGCTCACCGACGCCCCGTGGCGGACCCATAAGCGCACCGACAGGGTGCACAAACTGGCCGACGCCAAGCTGGTCTCGCCCTGTGACCCAGGCAAGATCATCGCTATCGGCCTGAACTACAAGAGCCATCTGGGGACCCGGCAGCCGCCGAAGGTCCCGGAACCCTTCTTCAAGACGCCCTCATGCGTCATCGGGCCGGGCGAGGCCATCGTTCTGCCCCGCGAAGCGACCAAGGTGCAAGAGGAGGCGGAGCTGGCGGTGGTCATCGGTAAGCGGTGCAAGGGCGCGACGAAAGAGAACGCACTGGGCTTCATCCTCGGCTACACCTGCGCCAACGACGTGAGCGAGCGGAACTGGCAGAAGAACGACCTGCAGTGGTGGCGAGCCAAGTCGTCGGACACCTTCGGCGTCATCGGCCCGTACATCGCGACAGATCTGAACCCCGGCAACCTCAACCTGGCCGCGCGCATCAACGGCCGCGTTGTCCAGGAGGGGAACACCAACGACCTGTTACACGACGTGCCGACCATCATTGAGTTCATCAGCCGTGTCATGACCCTGGAGCCAGGAGACGTCATCATGACCGGCACGCCGGGGGTCCCAGAGGACATCAAGGCGGGCGACACGGTGGAGGTAGAGGTTGAGGGCGTCGGAGTGCTGTCGAACACGGTCAAGGCGGAGTAGGGTTCCGGAAGCCTTGCGATGCCTGGCGAGTAGTCCGTGGACGAAGCACCGAAAGAGCCCCAGAACATCTACGACGACCCCGACTTCTTCGCGGGCTACTCGACCCTCGATCGGTTCGGAGGTGGATGGGAGCGGGCTGGGGAGCGGGCCGACCTGCTGGGGCTTGGATAACTATTCCGACGAAGGGCCCCGTGAAGAGAGTTGGTTCGTCCCCGGCGTCCAGAAAGTCCACCGGACGTTCTCCACGTTCATCAATGGCCTCTTGAACGCGGGACTCGTGGTCGAACGTGTCGTCGAGCCGGTTGCCAGCGAACTGTAGCTCCGCGACCACCCGCAGCATTTTGACGAGCGGAGGAGGCCCACGTTCCTGTTGGTCCGCGCTCTCAAGTCCTGATGCCTACCCGATGACATCGGGACGTACTCTCGGGTGGGTAGAGGACAGAGACCTGGTGGGCCTGAGTGGACGAAACTCAGAACCTTCTCCGCCACCTTTGCTTGGCTTAAAGCTTAGCAGACAAGTTGCCGGGTTAACACCAAAGCTGGTGTGTGGTGGAGATGGAGGAGAGTCAAACTACACCTGAAACACGACGGCGCCGTCCTGCTGGCTGCAGCCTAAGTCGCCAAGAGTCAGCTTCATGGTGTTGTCGCAAATCTCATGATGCGGCCCGATCACCGGGCCCGCCTGTCCAAATCTCAACTGGGGCACGACACACATCCAAGGGAACGGCCGTAGCTGCTCAAAGCGGATGTAGAGATAACTAGGTCCGGGGACAGATGGTCTCCAAGCTCGTTGGAATGTGGTACCGCCCCGAAGCAAGCCCAACAAGAATCTCGGCTTCTCTGGCTTCCACACAGCGGCGGCGCTCATCTCCTTGCGGCTCTACGGGCACGCCCCTCAGGGAGACTTGCTAGGGCCAACGCCTTGTCCAAGTCTTCCTGCGTGTTGACGTTGAAGAAACTCTGATGGCCGGGATCGAGCAGGTCCACCTCTTTCTGGAGGAGATAGCGGATATCGAGGCCCTCGAACGACCGCGATATCTTGAGGTCGCCGCCGCGAAGTCGTCGCTCCATATATGGGAGGCAGGCTTTCGAGTACAGCGCATGAGTCGGTTCCGGTCTGCCTCTCACCACGGGCACCACGGCGTCGTGTCCAGACCGCAGCGACAGCATGTGACGCATAAGCGTGGTGTTGAGGAATGGCATGTCGCATGCCACCACCATGCCCCAGTGACCTCGCGCCCTCGTCAGGCCTGTGAAGATGCCGCCAAGGGAACCGTTGCCGGGGAAGATGTCAACAGCGATGTGAACCCAGTCGGGCAGAGACAATGCTGCGGCGCGCCGCCGGTCTCCCACCACAACCACAACCTCATCGCCGACCCTTGCCAGCCGGTCGATTACGCGGGTGATGAGCGGCTTGCCGCCCACGGGCTCCACGGCCTTTTCGCGGCCCAAACGGCGGCTCATCCCGCCTGCTAGGACGATGCCGGAAACGTCCATCAGGCGCACCTCAGGCTGAATCAAGCCAGGGTTTCATATCAGCCACCAGCCTAGCTCTCATTCTCATCGGATCGCCATCGAACCGGATAGCGCCTCGACCCCCGGACAGCGCAACGCCACTGTGAAGTATTCAGGTCAATTCTCCTCTACCTACGCCATCCCGCCGATACTTCTTGGTACTGCTTACCTGCAAGTTCCTGCGCGCGTTCACGCTCACTCGCGAGTTGACCCTTGATCCCGGAAAAGAACCTCTGGGATAGCTGAAGACTATCCAGGCTCCCTTGGAACTTGGGCATGACGTATCTGGCAATGAGTTCATAGCTGTGCAGCATCTGTTCCCTGGTTCCAACCTCGGTGGCTAGAAGGATGAATGTGCCAAACCCTCCGCTCATGTCATCAAGCCGATGGATGGACTCTACAAGGTCATCGGGTGTGCCTATGCACCAAGTTCCTTCCGCTACCATACGGTCAATGATCTTGTCCGAAGGGCCGTCGCTGGGAGCCATACCGATGGTGTTTTCGAAGTACTCCCTTTGGAGTAGTCCTGATGTATGCCGGGCTATTTCCATTGCCTCTTTGCGCGACTCCGCAAGGAAAACGTGCTGCACCAGCCCCCACTTCTCTCGCTTCATCTCATGTCCGTAGTGGGCGGCTGTTTCTTCGGCGATGTTCCACAGGTCCCTGAGGCTGTTGTGATAAAACCCGCCGGGAGAGCGTGCGAAGGTAAGAGAGAGCGGTGTCGCGCCGTGTTTCCCCGCCAATTTCATGCCGGTCGGGGACTGTGCCGAAGCGACGGCCACCTCGAAATGGGGCTGCGTGTACGGCCTCAACTGGAGGTGCCCATCAACGAGTTCGAACCAGTCCGACTTGTGCGAGAACGGCTCTTTTTCTGTGAGCAGCCGCATGATTACGTCCAGCGATTCCTCCATCCGCGCTCGTACGGTCTGATGGTCCAGCCCCAACATGTGGCCGTCGGAGTTGAGCGCACCAGGCCCTACACCTAGAGCAATCCTGCCTCTGGTGAGATGGTCCAAGAGCACCATTCTATTGGCCACTATCAGCGGATGATGGTAGGGAAGAGGGATGACTCCGGTGCCAAGCCTGATGCGCTTGGTCCGCTCAGCCGCGGCCGCGATGAATATTTCAGGGGAGGCGATGGTCTCCCAGCCGCAGCTGTGGTGCTCGCCGATCCATGCCACGTCGTATCCGAGGTAGTCGAGCCATTGAAGCAGCTCCAGGTCACGCTGCAGCGCCAGGGTTGGATTGTCGAAAGGGGCATGGAAAGGTGCCAGGAAGATGCCAAAGCCGAGTCTCGATGGAAGCGTCATGTCAACCTCCTTACTTGTGAATTACATGTCCATTCTTGTTGGCACACGTTACACGGGCGTTACAGCTAAGCCCACTTCGTGAGAGAGCGGGTCGGCCAAATAGGGGCAAGCAGGTTCCTCGGCAAGGAAGTCTCCAGAGCACGCGTAAGCGCGAGCACGGCAGCCGCCACAGAGACGGTTGAACGGGCACACCCCACACTTTCCTTGGAGTTGTTGGGAGTCTCGCAGCGCCTGGAACACAGGGTGTGTCTGGTAGGTCTCGACGAGGGAAGTTGCTCGGATGTTGCCGCACACGATCGGCAAGAACCCGCTCGGGCAGATCTGGCCGACGTGCGAGATGAAGCAGATGCCCTTCCCGTCGTTAGTGGCGGGAGGAGGGGCGAAGGAAGCGCCTTCTTGTTGCGACCGCTGAAACGCCACCCTCCTGAACGGCTGTCCGAGGGTTGTTTTCACCCTGTATGGAGCACTTTTCTGCAGGTCATACAGCCAATGGAACACTGCTTCATGTTCTTCCGGTGAGAGCATGTCCTGCCGGTGCGCCCGCCCGGTCGGGACGAGGAAGAATAGGTCCCACATGACTACTTTGAGGTTCGCCACCAGAGTTGCCAGCGTGTCCAACTCGGTGACGTTCGAGCGGCAGACTGTGGTGTTTATCTGGACGGAGAGTCCCGCTTCATGTGCGTCGGCCACGGCCTGCAGCGTTTGCCCGTGTGAACCATGCACGCCCCGGAACTCATCGTGAACCTGCGCGCTCGCCCCGTCGAGGCTGATGGAGATGTGCCTGATGCCGCTCTCGTAGGCCCTTCGCAGGTTCTTTGGATTGCACAGGGCCGTGACGCTTGGGGATAGGGAGACCCGCAACCCACTGGCGACTCCCTGAGACGCGATCTCGAAGAGGTCGCGGCGCATCAGCGGGTCACCGCCGGTGAGCACGAGGATGGGCTTGGGCTGGAACCTGGCTATCTCCTCAACGGCCGAGTACGCCTCTTTGGCCGAGAGTTCGAGGGGGTGGCGCAGAGGCTGTGCCTGGGCGCGGCAGTGCTTACATGCAAGCGCGCACGCACGGGTGAGCTCCCAGAAGACGACGATGGGTGCCTGCGAAAGGTCGGATGGAGGTGTGCTCTGCGCCTGAGTGTGGGCTGTATGTCTCTCAGTCATCTGCCATGTCCTCACCGACTTTCTGGAGTTCTCGGTCGCTCAGGTAGCAGGCAGGGTCAGAGGCCCATACGTTGCCGGAGTGGGTCTCGGCCCGGACGCGGAGGTTCCCGTTACAGATGGGCAACACAGGGCAAGTGGAACAACGTCCCTCAAGGGGGCGGGGCCGGGCCTTGAGTCCCGCCAGGGTAGGGTCCAGAGCCTGCTCCCAAATCTGTCCAAAAGGAGTGTCCCGCACGTTGCCGAAGGAACGGTGGTGAGAGAACTGGTCCGCATGTACATCGCCGCGCGGGCCGATGGATGCGATCCCCACGCCTGAGGAGTTGCCGCCGTTGGCCTTCAGCAGGGCAGCGACCTCTCGAGTCCTGTGAGGCTGGTCGGCGGCCACACGCAGCATCAGGTAGGCCGCGTCGGTATGGTTGTCAACGGTGAGCACTTCTACGACGAGGCCTTGGCGATGAAAGGCATCGGCACGTTTCAAGCAGATGTCCACGGCCTGGCGGGTTTCCTGGTGGCTGAGGCTTGCTCTGGCGCGTATCTGCGCTCCTCGACCTGCATAAGCCAGGTGGTAGATGCAGACTCGGGGTATCCTTTCCTTCTCGACAAGGTCAAAGACTTCTCCCAGGTAGCGGTGGTTGTAAGCCGTCAGCGTGAAACGGAGGCTCACGCGGAGCCCTAGCGCACGAGCGCAACGAACGCCTTGCAGAGCTCTGTCGTAGGCACCAGTGGAACCACGAAACTTGTCGTTCACCGCCTGAGGCCCGTCAATGGAGATACCGACGTAATAGACACCAGCTTCCTTGAGTTGTCGTGCGACCTCCTGGGTGATGAGGGTGCCGTTCGTAGAAACTCCCACCCGCAGGCCATGGCTCACGGCGTAACGCGCTACGTCCATCAAGTCGCGGCGAACCAGCGGCTCGCCACCTGAGAGCAAGACGACTGGTACGCCGTACTGGGCCAGCTGGTCAACGACGCCGAAAGCTGCGTTGGTGGTCAGTTCGCTTGGATCGTCCGCGTGGATGGCGGAGATATAGCAATGGGCACAGGAGAGGTTGCACGTGCGGGTGAGGTTCCAGACAACGATGGGACGGTGATGGGGGAGGTGGCGAGGTTCTGGACGGCTGCCGTTGTGATGCGCGCCATAGCGCAGGGCGTCTCCCGGAGTGGATGCGCCGCACCAGAGCTTCGTGACATTCAGCATGGCTGTGCCTTTGTCATCCCTTTCACCTCAACCACCGGGGATGGACACCCTCAATCCACGGCTGCTCCTTGTCTCTTCCTCGCTGGAGAACGCGGGTGCCCGTTGCGTGTGCCTGGGAGATGGCGACGCAGGGTTATCTGGATCGTCTTGCAGTCGGCGGGGACGTCCTTGAGGTTGGAGAGAAAGCCGTTCACCATGCCCATCAGTACACCCGCAGGGAAGGGGCGGAGAGGCACCTCGCGTCCGTCTACGGCGAGGGCAACGGATAGAAGGGGTATGCCCGGCACTGTGATGTTGCCGAGCAGGAAGTCGGCAAGTTTTTCCATATCGTCGAACCCAAATGCTGGTCTCTCATGCAGCCCTCGAGTGTCTCCCACGACGGCCACCACGTTTTCCACCGTGGGCTGAACCAGATTGCCGTCCACGACCATGACCTTGGGAACTGGACTGGACTTGAAGCCTTCAGCTAATACAAGGTCGATATCTCCGCCGAATGAAGTGACAAGAGCAGAGAGACCCCTGTCCCCCTCGACGCGTTCGACCTTCGTGATCAGTCCCGGAGAGCTCGCGATGGAGACCACCGCGCCGGCATTGAAATGGCGGTCTGAGTCACTCTCTTCATGGTCGTGGTCATGTCCATGTGGGCAGTGCTTGATGGTCGCTATGCGTAGGCCGCGCTTGGAGAGCACCTCCACCAGGCCGGTGACCACCCTGGTCTTGCCACTGTTGGAGTTGCCGACGACGGTGACAACTGGTGGCCCACTCATATGCTGCGCTGTACCGTGGAAAGTACCCTGTAATAGGCCCCGTTCGCGCAGCTACGGCAGAGCACCTCGTCGCCTTGGAGGACTTCACGGCCATCGTTGACTCCTTCGCCGCACTGCCCGCACAAGACTCGCCGCAGAGGGTGTCCTGGGAAGTCGCTCGCTGGCACTTCTACCGACACCGGCGCCGTATTGAACAACTCTCCGTCACGCATCTCCTTGTAGGCATGGAGTTGGGCTGCCTTCTTGTCCAGGCCCACTGGGGAATAGCCGCAGGCGCGCTCTCGCGAGTCCTCTCGAGCGACGATGCGCACGGCTTCGGTCTTGTCCAGGTTCACGAACGTGGCGGCGAGTTTGCCATAGTCGAGGTATTTGAGTGTGCGCTTGCCCAGCCTGCACCCGGTGACAGTCTGTATGGCATCCGTCGCGCATCGGTCTATCTCCACATAGACGAGAAGTTTCTTGGATCCCACTGGCTCGTGGATGCCCACGAGTCCGCAGCCGAGCATGGCCATGCGCACGCCCAGAACCTGGCCCGGACACAGATGGCCGTGCGCAGACGCCGCATCGTCAAGCAGTTCATCGAACGGTTTCATCGCGCCCTCGTGTTATTGGCTAGGACTTGGCCGGGGTGGATGATGACTTCTCCGAAGCTTTGTCGGTGTCCTCGCCCGACACGCCACGCCGGAAGGAGCTGATTGCCTTGCCCAGGGACGACCCGACCTGGGGCAGCTTTCCAGCGCCGAATACCAGCAGCACGATCACCAGGATGATGCCCAGTTCCATCGCTCCGAATCTCATGGCTAGACCCTCCTTTGCCTACTGTGTACGTGTCCTACCCACTCTTGCTCTCAGGGGGTGCCTTCCTCATGCGTACGGCGATGAGAGCCCCTACCCCGAGCAGGGCCGCGCCACCAAGGACGCCGCCCAGCACCGGCCCAAGGATGTTCCTCTCGCTCTTCTCCGCCGGAGGCGGCAGCTCTGCGCCCACGACCTCTTCGATGGGTGAGGCCAACTGCATGTCCTGCCAGTCGGAGAAAGCCTTCTGCCCGTTGCGCTCGTTACGCGAGCCGTCCCAGACTGCGAAACCAACGGGCACGGTCTCCGACTCGCCCCACCTGAACTTGGATTGCGCTCTAGGGAAGGAGAATACGATGCGCCACTCGCCGTCCTTCCAGACGCCGAAACCCTGGCCATCTTGGGTTTCGTCGGGTTCGATGGTCCCGAAGCCCTCGGCGCGCATCTTTTGCAAAGGACCGATCTTCTCCTGGGCCAGAGGGTCGGCGAGCGCGTTACCTGCCGCCGCCGCAGTCAAGTATTCCTTGCGGCCTTTGGTGAGGTAGTCGGACGCTTCGGGGATCTTCCCTGCCTCGACTCCCGAGTGCTGATACCAGTCGCTGTACATGTTGGGGTAGGCCTCGTCCACGTCGTGGAGCCGCCCGAACTGCCAGTCGCTCTTCCAGTGATAGACGGTGACGCCGCGTCCTCGCTGGCCCATCATGAAGGACGTCGTGCCAGCCGCGGGGTCCTGAGGGAACTGGATGGCGACAGCGTCGCGGTAGGTCATCACCGTGCCCAGGTCCACATTCCTGTGGGCATCCTTCCATCGGACGAGGAAGGCGACACGGTCGGCGTCATAGACCGCCCTCACGTCAATCTCCTTCGCCCCCGCTTCCTGAACCCTTGGCACAACGAGATTCTGTGGTCCAAGGGCGATGGTGACGAGCCGGGCCTTGTCCCAACTTGGGTCGGCTTCATCGGTGGGCACCTTGTCCACGAGCGCCGCCAAGATCCGCGGAGTCGTGGCCTGGGCCTGGACCTGACCCGAGCGCGCCAGAGGACGGGCCAGCAAGGCCAGCGACGCGATGGCTGCACCCTTCAAGACAGTTCGGCGGCCAACCTTCTTCTCCAGGACATTCATCGCTTCATTACCTCCTGCGTCATCAACACCGGCGCTCCGTCATCTCCACATTCCGCCGGCTGCTCTTCCAGCTGGTCCGCCGAGGGCACCGCTCTGACGGAGGCGGCGTTCAAGCTGAACCTCGCGAACTCTCTTTTCATGTGGGTCTGCAACATCTCTTCCACGCCACCGTAAGGGCTGTCGCTGCCGGCCTTCCGTGCCAACCGGGAGGCGAACTCTGTGATCCAGTTGGACAGATGGTTGACAAGGAACGCCTGTTGCGCATCCCTGCAGAGAGTGACCTTATCGGCGCCATGCGCGCCTCGGATGGCGTAAGCCTCCTTCAGCGTCAGCAGGTGCATGAACTCCATCTCGACGCTGATGTGGTCTAGGCGGTCCTTCATCGAAGCGTTAAGACCGACCCCGAAGGCACGATAGAATGTGCCAAGGTCTGCTAAGGTCTGGGACTTCTGGAACACATGGGCCTGGCCGTACTCGGCCTCGTAGGGCGCGCAGTCCGCAGAGACGGCATGGCCGAAGACCTCGGCGTACTCCTTTTCCAGCCCGTCGTCGTCAAACGGCCTCAGCTTGTCCAACACGCTCTGCGCAGCCGATGCCACGTCGGGCCAATCTAGCCTGTCTCCCACCTCGGCCAACCGGGCGCCGCCGTTCCGGAGCCGCTCCACCATCCCTGAAACGGGGTAGAGGAAGGCCAGCGACAGATACTCGTAGGTGGCGCTTCGGCCTAGGGCTTCCTGGTATGAAGCATCCATGGGTATTCCACCTCAGATGGAGTTGTAATGCTTGTCTGGGCGGATGTATTGAGGTTCTTCCACTTTCACGCGGCAGACCTCCTGGTCGTCCTGGCCGAATCCCACGACCGTGTCGTTGTACATCTCCCATTGCCTGCCGTTGATGGTGGCCTCGAAGACCTTCGGCCCCTCGATGATCTCGTAGCGGAAGATGATTTCCTGAGTGGCCCTGAAAAGCTGCATGACTGCCAGCAACTCGCGGTCCGGAGCGGAATACTTTTCGATGGCCCTGTCCACTCCCGGCCCGAACATCTGGCGCAGATAAGGCCGCGGCGCCCACCGGGGCGGGATGTAGTAGCCGTTGGGCTGAAGCCCGAACTGCGGGTAGAGCGGCAAAGCAACCTCCGCCACTTTCACCAGGTAATAGACGGGGTTGTACCTGTCCTCGGCCCATGACCCATCGGGCCCCATCTTCACGAGCCCTTGGATCCGGATCTTTCCTGGGCAGGCAGCCATGCATCGCGTCTCCAGAGGTTGGCCGGGGGCCATGGGGTCGTTGCCCTCGATGCGCGGGTAACAGGCCACGCACTTCTCCGATGTCCGCGTGGTGGGCCGGTACATCGTCTTCTTGTAGGGGCATGCCATGACGCACTTGCGGTAGCCGCGGCACCTCGCCTGGTCTATGAGCACGATGCCATCCTCTGGGCGCTTATAGATGGCCTGGCGTGGGCAGGCGGCCACGCACGCAGGATAGGTGCAGTGGTTGCAGACGCGCTGGAGGTAGAAGAACCACGCGCCGTGTTCGGGCAGCGACGCCGCGTCAAGTGTCATATCGCCGGGCTTGCTGGGGGGCGCCGAGGCGGTGTCTTCGTACCAGTTGGGTGTGGCCCACTCATCGTCGGTGGGCTCGTAGCCGAGGATGACCTCCTGCTGCGGGTCCTCCTTTTCGGCGCCCTCGAACAGCGTCATGCCATCGTAGAGGCCATAGGGTTGTTGGACATCGCGCGCCCCCGCCGTCCAACCGGACCGCATGTTCGCCTTCTGGTGCGCCTCGTCCAGGAGAGCCAGCGCTTTGACGTCCCAGTACCTGGGATAGCCGCCGTAGGGCTTGGTCTCGACGTTGTTCCACCACATGTACTCCTGGCCCTTGGAAAAGGTCCAGGTGCTCTTGCACGCGTAGGTGCACGTCTGGCACGCTATGCACCGGTTGATGTTGAAGACGAAGGCCCATTGCCTGTCGGGATAGGCGCCCTCCAAGGGGTAGGACATCTCGCGGCCAAGCTGCCAGTTATAGACCTTAGCCATTCTGCGCCTCTCCTCTTATCCAGCCTTGACGCCACTGTTCGGAAATGCTCCGGATACGCTCTCTGATGTAAGCGTCGCCCTTCTGACGGAAGATGGCGTGGGTGGCGCCGTAATAGGGCGACCGGAACATGAAGAGCACCTGGCGGGGCGTCCAACCCATGAACAGGTACTCCACGATGATGTCGTCCACCACGCGTTGGGTCTCGGTTTCGGGAATCGGAACGCCGACCAACTCCATCGGGTCGTCGGGTTCGAACTCCTTGGCCGCTCCCGAACCGGGCGGGACTATCGCTTGGTACTCGCTAGGCATGTCGGCTCCAACCTCCGTCTTTGCGGCAACCCTCATTGCGCTGACGTGTCCCCTACACGTTCACCAGTTCACCCTTTAGGTACTTCTCCATGAAGGGGCTTCGGTTGCCCGGCGTGTTGCCTGTGGTGGCCGGCAGCCACACACCCTGGCCGCCGAGCCCGCCCGGCTCCGCCTTGACGATGCGCACCAACGTCTCCTTCGGGACGGTATTGACGGCATGGTTGTCAGCCTCACCGCCGAACATGAAGGCCATCTCGATCTTCTTCTTGTGGAAAAGAGTGTCGGTCTGGTGCATGGGCATCGCCCAGTCACGAGTGATGCTCTGGTGGGACCCGTAGCGGAGATTGGCTTGGTAGCCCGTGTCCTCGGAGAGCGCCCTGCCATCGGGCCGCGTCTCGTGGGCCCTTACGCTCTTCTCGGTCGCCATGAATGGGGAGTGCTTCATCATGATGATCTGGTAGGGGTATGCCGGGTTGTACTTCACCCGGAGCATGAGCCGGGCGATCTTGTAGAAGGGGTCGTCGGGCGAAGCGCCCAGGTATGGCCGATCGGCTGGGTTGGCGTCCACGTACACGTAGTCGCCCTCTTCGATCCCCAGGTCTTTGGCCGCCTGTGGGTTGATGTGTACCTGGTGCTCGCCGGTGCCCACGGTGCGCTTGTCCTTGCGGTAGGGGTCGCCGTAGTTCGATTCCCAGGTCAGATGCCACGCCTCCACACTCCAGGACGAATGGACGCGATGCCGGCTCTTGGGCGTGAGGGCGTAGAACTGGAAGCCATCCCGCCACAGCGGATTGCGGGTGTTCTTGACTTCTGCCCAGGACAGCTTGTTGTTGGCGATGGTGCGCATGTCGGCGTCCAGTACCTCGCGCTGGAGCATCTCGGGGGTGATGCCGAAGTTGTCCGGCCTGATATAGGGGTTGGTGGACACGATGACGTTCGGGAGATAAGGCGTCGCCTCCGGTCCTTCGCGGTGGACGATGAAGTTCTCGCCGTGCTGGATGGCTTCGGGCAGGTCGCAGTACGCATTGAGGCGGCCAGTGTCCGTGAAGAAGGGGAGGCTTTCTTTGACCTGCTCCCAGAAGGGGACACGCGGATAGGTGCGGAACAGCATGAGAGCCGCGCCCGACTCGCCGTATTTCCCGGCCAGGATGTCCTCGACCCTGTAGCCGGACGTGGTCGTAGAACCGTCCAACAGCCGCTGGATATACACACCTGTGTGGCCGTCCAGGGCGAACTTCCAGTAGTCCGCGAAGCGTTGGTCGTTCAGCAGCTCGCCGAGCCGATTGGCCACGCCCGCGGAGATCGCCACGTCGTCCTTGGTGTCGTAGAGCGGCTTGATGCCCGTACCGCCCCATATCTGGAGGAACGGGTTGGAGCATGAGGCCGTGACCTCCAGTGTCTCGAACTCCATCCACGAGTTGGCTGGCAGGGTGATGTCCGAGTACTCCGCCGTCGCCGTCATCTCGATGTCCTGGTTGATGATGGTGTCGATCTTTGGGTTGACGTTCTTGATGACGCCATAGGCCCACTTGGCGTTGTTGATGAGGTTGACGTTGGTGAACCACAGGAACTTCGTGGGCGTCGGCATGTGGGTCCGACCCGTGAAGACCCTCCGCCCGTACTTGGGGGTGTCCACGATAAGAGCCTGGTCGCCATGGTCCCAGTAGGCGGGCTCCTCGTCCTTGGTGCGTCCGCTGACTATGATGTCCTTGCCTGAAGCTGCCGGATCGAGGTTGGGGTTGAACGGGTCTTCGGCCACCCACCCTTTGAAGCCGGGGCCAGCCCAGGGCGCCGACTGGAACAGCGCCGCCTTGTAGTTGCCCGCCCACTGGAGGACACCGGCGCCGGGCTTGCCAACGTTGCCGGTGAGCATGAGAGGCAGGTACTCCGCCCGGTTGTGCAGCGTCGCATGGAACCAGTGCTGGATGCCCTCGCCGACGTGGATGGCGACGGGCTTGATGGTCGCGATGTCGCGGGCCAGCCGCTCGATGAGTTCCTTGGGCGCACCGCTGATCTCGGAGACGGTGTCGAGGTCGTAGTCCTTGAGGTTGACCTTATACATCTCCCACAGAGTCATCACCTCAACCTGGGTGCCGTCGGCGAGGCGAATGGCCCCCTTCCATTCCAGGTCGGGGTCGAGGCCTTTGGCCGCCACCTGTTGGCCGACATCATCGCGGGTGATGGGCTTCAGCTCTCCGGTGGCGCGGTCCCGGACGACGTAGTCGCCCAGCTTCTCGTACTGGTCGCGCTTGAGGTGCTGGATCTCGAAGCTGGGGCCGTCCTCCTTGAGGCCGAGCTGATAGCCGGGGAAGACGTCCGATGCCTTGAGACGCTGGAGGTTATCGGTACGGACCAGCAGAGGGAAGTCGGTGAACTGCTTGACGAACGCCTCGTCGTGCCAGCCGTTGTCCATGATGAGCTTTGACACCGCCAGAAGGATGGCCGTATCGGACAGGCCGGGACGTACCGAGATCCAGTAGTCGGCCTTGGTGGCTGGTGGGCTGTACTCTGGAGACACGACGACGATCTTGCCGCCCCGCTCCATCATCTCGATGAACCAGTGGGAGTCGGGCATCTTGTTCTCGACCAGGTTCTTGCCCATCTGGACGTGGAGCTTGGTGTTGCGCAGATCGTTGAAGTCGCAGTCGGAGGTCTGCAGGCCGTGAACGAAGGGATGGCCGGGCGCCTGGTCGCCGTGCCATGTGTAGTTCGACCAGTTCCGCCCGCCCAGTGCGTCCTTGGATTCAACACCACGGACATGGGTGTCTAGCAGGGCCATCATGTTGCTGAAACGGTAGAAGCCGTACTTGCCGATGACGCCGGTGAGGCCCATGCCGCCGCGGAACTTGAGAGTGCGGGTTCCCGCGCCGCGCGTATCTTCAATCATCTCCGGCTGGTAGCCATCCGCCTGGAGCCGCCGCTTACCCTCGGCGCCGCTGTAGGTTTGGGCTGAGGCGACGAGAGCCTTCGCCACGTAGTCGAAGGCTTCGTCCCAAGAGACGCGCACAAAGGTGTCCGCACCGCGAGAGTTGAACCTGTAGGTATCTCTCAGAGTGGGGGTGTCTGACAGTGAGGGAAAGCCGGCGTCGGCCCACTCCTTCCAGCCCTTCCGGATGATGGGGTACTTGAGCCGATAGGGACCATAGACCCTGCGGTGCATGGTGTAGCCCTTGCCACACCCCCGAGGGTTCCAGCCTCGGGTGGCCTGATTGCCGTACAGGTCAGTCAGCTTGCCGGAGTCATAGTTCTGCTCGGAGCGCATCACGATGCCGGACTTGACGAAGGCGCGCATCCGGCAATGGTGCGTGTCATTGGGCGAGCACACCCAGGTGAAGCTGGAGTCGTAGGAGTACTGGTCGCGGTACACCTGCTCCCAGTCGCGGTTGGGGTAGCTTTCGAGGGGATTGCCAAGCTGCGACGTCGGGACGAGCGCCCGCGATGCAAACGTCGGCTCAGCGTCGAGGCTGCGAAGTACACCAAATGCTAACGCTCCGGCTGCGACGCCCACGGAGCCACGCAGGAAATCTCGGCGGGATATCTTTAGCTCGCTCACATGCAACCTCCCAAGGAAGCTGTTGGCCTAGCTCGTTTGTATTTGCTGAGATACTCCCACACCTCTGTGAAAGAACTGTGAACTCGAAAGCCAGCGGCGTGAAATAGTTGTGAAGATATTCACGAGGGACTTGAGCTGGTGCGCTCGATAACAGGGGTGCGCTGCCGGGTGCTAGTGGCCAAGTGCAGCGAGCTGCACGGCTAGCTCTCGTAGTCTAGAGCGGAGAACCACGGGTGAGCATGACGGCCACGACGAGGACCGCCAAGGCCACCAATAGATTGAGTCGGGCCAACCAGACCACCGCGCTGCGGTTGCGGCGGATGCGCTTGATGTCCACGGGTTCGCCTCGTCGCTCGAGCAACGTCGTGAGCTTCGGGCCAAGGACGAAATCATGGACAGCACTCAGTACCAGCACGACCGCCACCAAACCTACCTTGACCTGGAGCGCGTGGACGAACCAACCAGCGCCCCCGAAGAGATCCACCAGCCCAACTCGCCAGTGGTCCGTGGCAAGATACAGCCCTGTGAGCACCAGCAGTCCGAGGCAGACCCAGCCTACGGGACGGAACTGGCGGCCGATCTGTCCGAGAAGGCGGGTGGCACGCTCAGGAGAGTCCGCGCTACGACGCGCAACGGGCACCAACACCAAGACGAGAAAGAGCATGCCACCGATCCAGACGATGGCGGAGAGCAGATGGATGAGTACAGCCAGTTGGTAGAGCATCGGCTCCCCAGGGTAGAACGTTCAGGGGCCTTGATTCTATGACTCCCAGGAGGTCGCTGGGGTCCATGGACCAAGTCCCAGGGGAGCCACGCAAGAGCTTGCCAGGTTACATCAACAGCGATGTTGAACACAAGCGAGGCGGTTCAAGCGGCCGCGGCAGGTCTGGACACGGCGAACGTAAGCTGATACCCCCGCACTGGGCAAGTGCAGCTTACACGCTCAGCGTTGGCATGACCGTTCTGTTTGAACCCGGCTAACGCGGGCTCAAGAACATCCAGAGCGGCGGTGCATAGCCGTGGGCTCAACTGGCCGTCTCTGCCAACGAGCCACTTATCGCCTGCCTGAAAGCCCCGTGGACACCCGCCCGCGCCCCCCACTGCGGTGAGCGTGAGCGGACCGTTCCGAGTCGAAATGCCGCCCGCCATCGCTGGCAACCGGACTGCCGGTGCTGCGGTCAGGACCGTGCGCCGCGCGGCCTTGGCAGCCCACCCCAATCCCCGAAGCTCATCGAACTTTGCCAACGAACTCATCCCTGCCCAGACCAGGCCCATCGCGAAGACGCCAACGAGCACGACCAGCGCCTCGACGGGCGGGTCTTCCGCCACTGCCATCAGCAACCCGGTCAGTATGGGGACACCAACCACCATGAAGGTCAGAAGGGCAAGGTCGAGGAAACGTGTTCTGCCGTGGTTCATCTCAGCTCCTTGTGGGAAGGCGTTCCTCACCATCTGTCTGGTTGTGCTGATATTCAGCATACGAAGAAGGCGTAACACGGGCGTTACAGGCAGGACGGTGTCCTGGTGGTATACTGCGCCGAGAAGAAGCGTTGTTGTTACGGGGGCTTGGCATGGGGTAGGTGAACGGCTGCTCGACAATCTCCCTTACCCGGCCGTCACGGTGGATGACCAGCTTCGAGTGGTGACATCGAGTCTCGAAGCGCGCAACGGCTCGGGACTGGACCTGAACGCAACGATAGGGCAGCCTTGCTACAGCCGATCCCTTGCGATTGACCTTGGAAAAGGCACCCCCTGCCACGAGTCCTGCCCCTTCGCCTCTTGGTCAAGCCAGCCGGGATGGGCCTTCAGCAGGCTCCTCGAAGTCCAGACCCCTGTGGGCAAAAAGACGCCCGTGGATTGCCTGCTCATCAGATGCCTTAGCCCCGATGGCCAAACCTCCAGTCTCTGCGTGCGCCGGGAACTGACCCAGACCACCCTGGCAGCGAACTACCGGGCCATGCAAGCTGTCGAAGCAGTTACGTCCGCCATCCAGCGAGCACCGCATCCGGGAGATGCGCTGGATGAAGTCTTTGGTATCGTCATGGATGCCGTGCGAGCCGACAGCATGGAGATCCTCAGGGCGGACGAAGGCGATGGCTCGGCGTCCATTTCCAGGAGACTCCGTGGGGACACTGAGTGGACCCAGGAGTTCAGACGGGCCGTCATGGACGTGGGGTTTCCACACGGCTCATTGAAGATACCGCTGGTCGCTGCGAGGACGTGGCCACGAACAGCGACAGAGCCGGCGCGGGCTTGGTACGTGGCGGCGCCGCTCGTCCAGCACGGGAACAGCGTTGGTGCGTTGGGGGTGGCTAGCAAGCAGCCCAACTTCGACCTCGTCGGGGCGCTCCGCATCATGGCCGCAATCGCCGCTCCTGTCAGCGCCCTCGTCAGCCAGCGCAGGACTTCCCCGGCCGGGGCAGTCTCCGCTGCCGGGAGCGGCATCGAGGCGGCGAACGGTATGGCCCCGTTGCTCCGTGTCTATTGCCTGGGGCCGTTCCGTCTGGTGGCGGGCGGCAAACCCGTGGCCGAAGACAGTTTCCACAGGACGAAATCCCTCGCCCTACTCAAACACCTGGTTGCCAATAGAGAGCGTCCCATCGCACGGGAGGCGCTGTCCGAATCCCTGTGGCCCGATGTGACGGCGGAGCGGTCGCGCACACTGTTTCGGGTGGTGTTGCACTCCCTACGGCTGAGCCTGGTTGACCGCATCGGCGAGCAGGCGGTCCGTTCCATAGTGGTCAGCGCGGCGGGTAAGGTCCACCTCCAGAAGAACGGTGTGGTGTGGGTTGACGCCGAGGAGTTCGACAGGAAGACCGCTCGCGCGTACCTACTGCTGCGCGAGGGGCAGACCAATGATGGTATCCAGGAGGGTATGGACGCGGCGAAGCTCTACCGCGGCGAGTACTTCGAGGACGAACCCGACTCCGGCTGGTGCCTTGTCGAGCGCCAACGCCTGAGACAGTCTTTCGTGGACCTGCTCGGGACTCTCGGCGCCTTGCTGACGGAGCAGAGGAAGTGGGACGAGGCCATCGGCATCTACCGGCGCATCTTGCGCGTTGAGTCCGGGCGAGAGGAGGCGCATCGCGCCCTCATGAGACTCCTTGCGCGGACTGGCCGGCGGGACGAGGCCCTGCGTCAGTATGAGCTGTGCAGGGACTTTCTCGCCGAAGAGCTAGGGGTCGAACCCTCCGGCGAGACCCGGCGAGCGTACGAAATGCTGCTCGCCAACGGCTAAGGGCTGCACGGCTCTCGGGCGGGGGAACGTCCTTGGACACCCCCCGCTGGCCGCCCAAGAAGCTAGCCACGGAGCCGGGATACTCTCCCACCAGAAACCTGGGTAGCCTTTCCATTGTGGGTCAGCCGCCGAGGCATCCGGGTCGGCGACGCGCAAGGTGTCGTCCCGAGCGGTGGTACCCACGCGTATCCGATCCCAAAAGGCCTGGAGATTCGTCGCAATCCTCACACGGTACTGGTCCGTCTGGTCCGTCAAAAACTTGCCGTTCAGGTCGAAGACCAAGGTCTTGGGCTGACCGACAGGAAAGCCCCTATCCATCGCTGCCTGCGCCCAGTTGCTTTCCGCATCGAGCATATCGAGTCGGGGGAGTGTGCTGACCCGCGTTTCTCCCCATTGATTCCCAGACCGGCCCTTCTTTTGCCCTGTGTAACGGAAGTGTAACAAGGCGCTGGTATAAGAACCCCCACCGAAAGGGCCGTTGACTTGTGTTGGGGGATTCACGGACTGCAAGGTTGGCTCGCAACCGGTCCTTAAGAGTTGCATTTGAATCAAAAGGGAGGTCTGCGTGGAGGTATGAGAAAGAGGCTTTGGATCGCAGTCTCGGCTTTCTCGCTCTTCGTGGTGCTTCTGGCTGCCTGCGGCAGCGAGCCCGCGACCAAGTGCAACCATGATAGCGATGATGCGGGCAGCTCGTGCGTGTGGGCGGGCAGCGGTGTCGCCGGTCTCAACCGTGACGGCCTGCCGAAGGAAGAGACCCGTCTCTACTGGCCGATCGATCTGGTCTTCGGTCCAGACGGCACTCCGTTCGTGGTGGACTGGAATAACCACCTCATCCGCAAGGCGAAGCCTGACGGGACCTTCGAGACGGTCGTCGGTGAGTACGGCGGCATCTTAGGCGACGGGCCGGTGGAGGGGAACGACTTCTCGGAGCCAGGCGTGGACGGCAAGCTCGTCCGCCTGAACCATCCCACAGACCTCGTGTTTGGCCCCGACGGTGCCATCTACTTCGCCGCCTGGCACAATCACAAGATACGGCGGCTGGACCCGGACACCGGCCTCGTGCGGACGATGGGAGGCCGGGGCGCCGGCTACGGAGGCGATGGCGGCTCATGGGACACAGTCTTGTTTGACCAGCCAAGGGGCCTAGCCTTCGGCCCGGACGGGAGCATGTATGTCCTCGACCAGCGCAATCAACGCATCCGCAAGATTTCGCCGGACGGCGCCGTCAGCACCGTCTCCGGGAACGGTGTGCCAGGGTTCAGTGGCGATGGCGGCCCACCAGAGCTGGCGCAGCTCAACTTCGAGACTGGGTCGAACCCAGTCCCATCAGGAGCGGTGGAGATTGGCCCCGACGGCAACCTGTACATCGCCGACGGGCTGAACTACCGCATCCGCCGGGTGGACTTCGCCCGCAACGTCATCGAGACCATCGCCGGCAATGGCGAGAAGGGCTCCGCCGGGGACGGCGGCCCGGCCCTTCAAGCCCAGCTCAGCGCGGTGAGCGACATGGAGTTTGGCCCAGACGGCCGGCTTTACATGGCCGACACCATGAACCACTGCATCCGCGCCCTGGACCTCACCACCGGCACCATCGCCATGGTGTGGGATGGCAAAGGCGAAGGCGCGGGCCTCAAAGGCCGCCAGCGATTCCTGTACCGGCCGCTGGGCATCGCGTTCGATAAGGAAGGTCACCTATTCATCGTGGACACCTTCAACAGCCGCATCCTCCGCGTGACGCTGTAGGGAGGACATAACCATGAGATTCACCATGACAAACGAGGGACGCAAGGCGCTCCTCTTCGCGGTCGCAGCGTTGGCAGCACTGATTGCCAGCGCATGCGGCGGTGGCAGTCCAGACTGTGATCCGGGCAAGATCTGTACCGTGGCCGGAACCGGCAACGCGGGGCGGGGTGCCGAAAACATCGCCGCGCTGGAGTCAGACCTCTACCTGCCGATGGACCTTTCGGTCAGCCCCGACGGCAAGCTGTACCTCATGGACTGGAACAACTACAGGGTCAGGGTATTCACCCCTGAGGGCGCACTAAGAACGGTGGCTGGCACGGAGGGGCTAGGCGATGGCCCCGAAGGTCCCGCCCTCGAGTCGGCCTTCAACCACCCAACGCGCATGGTCTTCGACCAGCAGGGGCGCATGGTCATCGCGGCATGGCACGGCTCGAAGATCAAACGCGTGGACTTCACGACGGGGATGCTAGAGGACATCTACGGGACCGGCGCACGCGCCTATACTGGAGATGGCGGGCCTGCAGCCACAGCTGACTTGGACCTGCCTGCTTCAGTCGTGTTCGACAAAGACTGGAACCTCTACATCATGGACCAGGCAAACCAGGTTATCCGCAAAGTTGACACCAACGGCATCATCACCCGCTTCGCGGGCCAGTGCCTGGTGGGCGAGGAGAGGACGGATGCGCCGCCGATGATGCTGCCCGGCACCAACAAGTACGGCTGGACGGAAGCAGACAGGACTAAGGCCTGTAACGCGACCTATGGCGGCGACGGCGGCTCGGCCCTCCAGGCGCGTATCGCCCAGCAGGTGGGCCAGGCTGCCGAGCCGGCCGGCGGGATGGCGATAGACGCCCAGGGCAACATCTACTTCGCCGACACCCTCAACAACCGCATCCGTAAGATCGACACCAGCGGCATCATCACGACGGTGGCGGGCAATGGCGCGCGGGGGTTCTCCGGCGATGGCGGGCCCGCGACCAGCGCTCAACTCTACAGGCCGAACGACGTGGAGGTCGGTCCGGATGGCACGCTCTACATCGCCGACACTTACAACAACTGCGTTCGTTCCATCGGCGTGGATGGCGTCATGCGCACCATAGCCGGCGTCTGCGGGTCAAGGGGATACTCCGGTGATGGCGGTGAGCCGACCAGGGCACTGCTGGACAGGCCGTTCGGCATCTGTTTGGCCAAGGACGGTAGCCTCTACATCGCCGACACGTATAATCACAGGGTCCGGATGGTGAGGGGGAGCAAGACCTAGCCGAAGCGCTGGCAACGGGCGGTGCTGGCAGCGGCCATACGTGATCAAGAAACTCGCGATAGGACTGGCGGCGCTGGTGGTCTTGGCATTCCTGGCGATCCAAGCGGTGCCCTACGGCAGGGACCACACCAACCCGCCGGTGCTCTCCGAGCCCGCGTGGCAGGGTCCCCGCACAAGGGAACTGGCAAAGCGGGCCTGCTTCGACTGCCACAGCAACGAGACCGTGTGGCCGTGGTATTCCCACATCGCTCCCGTATCGTGGCTGGTCCAGAACGACGTCCAGGAAGGGCGCGCAGTGCTCAACTTCTCAGAGTGGGGACTACCGCGGGAGAGCGACGACCCGCTGGAACCTTTCATAGTCGTGGTCGGCGAGGGAAGGATGCCACCGCGCAACTACCGATGGTTGCACCCCGGGGCATGGCTCTCTGCATCTGAACGCGATGAGCTCGTGGATGGCCTTCAGCTGACCGCCGGCAGCACCGCGCAGCAGGGTGCGGAACCCGGTGAACCGGACGAATAGCACCAACACTTCTGCCCTTGATACCGTTCCAGTAACTCAGGGTGGCGACCAGCGATGACAAGGTCGTCACGCACACCGAAAGCGCGTCTGGCGACGCTCCCACCTTCAGGCCCTGCCCCACCTGGGTTTAGACAGCCAGTTGCCCGACAGAGAAGGCGGCGATGCAGGGACGCCGGGTTTAACATGACAAGACCTCCAATCGCCCACGACTCCAGCTACATACTGACGCCGGGCCGTTTGCGCTAACCATGGTTGTAACGCTGTTGAAATCGTCGTCCGCCACATAGAGAGGTGAGGGCACCTTGCTTCACTGCTTCTAACTGGCCCACCAGGGTATAAGCTCTTCGAGAAGGGGTAGGCATGGACAGCGAGGCGCCCACGTTTGTGTGATAGCGCCGTCAGAAAAGAGAACAAACCGCGATTGTGTACGTGTCGCGGTACCTTCGTTATCAAGTGCTTCTAGTGCGCCCGATTGTACGCTTCTGCCGAGCTAGGGAGCAAGGGGTGGGCATTTTGGAGCACAGCCCAGGATGGCTCACCATGGCCGGTTTTCAGAACCTGGACAGGTATAGCACCTGTGCGGGGTATTCCAGCGGTGAAGGGCGTGTGGTTGTCCGCAGCGCCTGCAGTTCACGTGGGCATCAACGAGCCGACGCAGTTCCTCGACCCTACCCTCCAGGGCTCCTAGTTTGTCGGCAAGGCCACCGGCTATCCTCCGAAGCTCCGCCGCATCTTGCCGCACGAAGCTCAGCCTCTCGCCGTTTCTGTCAAAGAAGCCCCTTAGCGATTGGTAGGTCTCAGCTAGCCCGTTCACTCTACTGGACAAGTCCACGATGGCCTGATTGAGTTCCTCGCTATCCATGCCATCGCCTGCTTCATGGTCTGACCTATCCAGAGCTGCTTGTCTTTTCCTCCAGCGTCGCTGTTCCTTGTAGACGCTGCTTGGATTGAAGCCCTTGGCAACGATGTCCCTGCTGGCTAGGCCCATGTCTAGGTAATGCCTTATCTGCGCTAGGACGCCGTTGTCGTTCGTGGTCATCGCCACACTCCTCCTTCGAGACGTTGCTTACTGGATAGCCGCACGGAGTCCGCTCTCGATACCGCTCCGGTAAGGCCCATCGCTCAATGTCCATCGCTATTGAACTGGCTAGCTACGGGAGCTATGCACCCCCGACTGGATAAAACACCATCAGCCGACGCCTCTACAATGGGAGGTTCGCCCCTGCCAGTGCCAACAGCACCATAGCTGGCGGCCGGCTTTTGGTCGGCGGCAGCGTTGGCTGCCGAGTTAGCCACGTTCAGGTCATTCGGCGGCAAGGCCATGCGCTGCACATAGGCCCGCACAATCAGACGGGCGAGCAAGCGTGAGCCCCTTGTGAACGAGTCCTCTTGCAATTCTGGCTTTCCTGCCATAGGATAGTATGGTAGCAACATGAAACTACGTATCTACATGTATGAACTGTAGACAAACGCTTCAAGACGGTGGATAGGGATGTGGTCTTGTAGCTAGCTGTGCACCACCGCTGCATCTCCAGCTTTGTCAAGGGGGCACCATGCCGAAGAAACCAACATCGCGACTTTTGGCCCAATGGCGACAGCTTGCAGCCGAGGGACTCTCCTATCGGGAGGTAGGCGAGCGAACGGAGTGGGACTACCGCACCGTGCGCAAGTACCTGGAAAAGGACTTTGAGCGCGACGAGACCTATGAGATCAGACGGGACCTCTTCAAAGAGCGCCTCGGCCAGCACTGGGACATGCTGACCACCGAGGTAAGACAGGCCCTCGGAGGTCTGCGGATGCTGGACCCGTGGGACCTGTTGGAGTGGATGGGGCGAGAACTGCCGGTCGAGTTCCTCGCACCAGGCAGCACCGTTACCGTCGATGCCAAGGGAAATCTCACGGTGAGTGCGGCGGCGCGGCAGCTCCGGAGCTGGAGCCTCTTGCTCGAACACCTGCCGCGCGACCCCCTCTGGCCCGCTGTGCGCACCTGGGAACAAACCACAGCAGAGCTCATCAAGGCTCGACGAGCCCTGTATGCCGAGGCCAAGCGGCGCCTCGCAGAACATGCTCCCTGGCCGATAGGCGAAGATGCTCCTAGCGAGAGCGTCTATCTTACCCAGGGCGCGATCGATGTGGCATACGAGTCCAGGCTGTGCCTATCCTTGGGCATGTCGCAGAGACGGCTGGAATTTTCGCAACTCCATGAGGACCAGGACGGCTTCATCAGCACGGCATCGCGCCGCCTGGCCAGGGCTCCCGGGAAAAAGAAGAAGGTCTTCGCCATTGTCAGCAAAGCGGTAGACGAGCTTGCAGACGCCCCAGAAACCCACGCGGCGGTACGGGTGCAGAGCAAGGTAGCCGAGGCCCTCCAGCAGGTCCGCTCAGGGCTGGAGGACTTCCGGCTGCTGCCGTATCTGCCGGGAACCTGCGAAGTGTGCGGGAGGACGGAGCTCAGCGCCATCAAGACGAGAAAGGAAAAGTAGCCATGAAGACGACAGCCCTTTACGCCAGGGTATCCTCCGAAAAGCAGGATGTGGACCTTTCGATCTCGGCCCAGCTCAAGGCCCTGCGGGAGTACGTCCACAAGCACGGCTACCAGATCGTGCGGGAGTTTGTGGACGAGGCCGAGAGCGGCCGCACCGCCGACCGGCCCGTGTTTCAAGAGATGATTGCCCTGGCCCGCCGCAAACCCGCGCCGTTCGACACCATCCTCGTGTGGAAACTGGCCCGGTTTGCAAGAAACAGAGAAGACAGCATCATCTACAAGTCGCTGTTGCGAAAGCACGGGGTCCAGGTCGTCTCCATCAATGAGCCGGTGGACAACAGCCCCACGGGTAAGATGCTGGAGGGCATCATCGAGGTCATCGACGAGTTCTACTCGGCCAACCTTGCTCAAGAAGTAACCAGGGGCATGCGGGAAGCTGCCTCCCGAGGGTATTGGGTCTCGGCGGGAACGCCCTACGGCTACCGCCGCGTGAAGATCCGCGATGGGGATGTCGAGCGGGCAAAGCTTGAGCTTGAGCCAGAGGCCGCCGCCGTTGTAAAGCACATCTTCGCGCTGGCAAGCTCCGGCATGGGCGTCGTCGAGATTACCAAACGCCTCAATGCCGAGGGCATCGCCTCCCCGAGAGGCAGACGATGGGGCAAGGGCGCCGTCCATAACGTTTTGGTCAATCCCGTCTATGCGGGAACGCTGGTGTGGGGGAAAAGCGGCCACTACCATCGGAGTGCAGGGCTGACTCCCGTGACGGTTGAGTCGGCCTTTCCGGCCGTTGTCGACCGGGATACCTATGAGACGGTCCAGGTGCAGCTTCGGTCTCGAGGGCCCAAGGTGATGGCACCGCGTACGGTCAGCAGCCGGTACCTCCTTAGCGGTCTGCTGCGCTGCGGCGAATGTGGGTCAGCCATGTCCGGGCAGCCTGGGAAGTCGGGCCGTTACCTGTACTACGTCTGCGCCACCAAGACCAGGGTTGGAAGAGGTATCTGCCGGTCGAGGCCCGTCCCGGCAAACACGATGGAAGACTTTGTGCTAGAGAAGGTACGAGATGTGCTGCTGGAAGACGACCACGTCGAGGAGATGGTCAGACTGGTGAACGAGGAGATGACCGCACTCCGGTCGGACTTGCAGGGCAAGACACGGGCGATACAGGCTCAAATCACCGAGGTGACGCACCGTCTGGACCGCCTGTACGACGTGCTGGAGACAGGCAGGGTGTCTCTGGATGACCTGGCGCCGAGAATCAAGAGCCTCTCTGGCCGCCGCGGTGAACTGGAACAGACCATGTCGCAACTGGAGCGCCAGAACGCACCTGAATCGAATTATATGTTCGACCGGAAAGCCGTGACGGACTATCTTCGTGAACTGAAGGCCGTCCTACGGCATGGGACAGCGAGTGAACAGAAGGCAGTGCTGCGGTGCTTTGTACGGTCGGTTGTGAAAAGCGACGCCGCAGTTACAGTCAACTACACGGCGCCCTCACGCCCGGTGACCCAGAAAAATGAGGCAGTTCCAACTTTGGTTCAAAGTGGTGGAGCTGAGGGGACTTGAACCCCTTACCTCCTCAATGCCATTGAGGCGCTCTCCCAGCTGAGCTACAGCCCCACCGTGTGCGACGGGATGAGTGCCCGCGCCCGTCCAGTATAACGAAGCACAGCTTTCGCCGCAATCAACCGAAAGGGCGACGCCTTCATGCTGTGCTATAATGCCGTGCGGTCTGGACGGACATCCGTTCCGTGTGGATGACACCGGCTCCACCGTCTTGAGCGCTCCCTTCGGGAACGCGGACTCTTGCATCATACGAGGTAGGGCATGTCGCTGTTTGAAGACCTCAAAGTCCTGAGCGGGAATGCGCATCAGGGCCTGGCCAAAGACATCTGCTCCTACCTGGGCATCACGCTCGGCAGGTCCGAAGCATTCAAGTTCAGCAACGACAACACCTTCGCACGCATCCTGGAAAACATCCGCGAGAAGGACGTTTTCCTTGTGCAACCCCTGAGCACCCCCGTCAACGACCACCTGATGGAGCTGCTCATCATGATTGACGCAGCGAAGCGGGCATCGGCTGGGCGCATCACCGCGGTCATTCCGCACTATGCATATGGGCGAACGGACAAGAAGGACCAGCCGAGGGTCGCCATCACGGCGAGGCTGGTGGCGGACTTCCTCACCGTGGCCGGGGCCAACCGCGTGCTCACCGTGGACCTGCATGCTGGGCAGATCCAGGGTTTTTTCAACATCCCGGTGGACGAGCTGACCGCGGCGCCTATCCTTTCGAGCTACTTTCAGAGGCTGGCAGGCCCCGACCTGGTGGTGGTGGCCACGGACGTGGGCGACGCCAAGCGCGCCCGCGACATGGCCCGGCTCCTCAACGTGCCCATCGCCATCATCGAGAAGCAGCGGTTGGGGAACCAGGACAAGGTACAGGCCGTCAATGTCATCGGCAACGTGACGGGCAAGAAGGCGCTCATCGTGGACGACGAGATCGGGACGGGCGGGACGGTGCTGGCGGCGGTGAGCGCGCTGGGCATGCACGGTGCGAGCGAGGTGTACTGCGCGGCGACCCACGCTCTGTTGAACGGCGAAGCGGCGGCCAAGCTTCGGGACAGCGCGCTCAAAGAACTAGTGGTCACCGACACGGTGCCGGTGCCGCAGGACAAGCGGTTCGACCGGATGAAGGTGCTTTCGGTCGCCTCGCTGCTCGGGGAGGCCATCCACCGTATCCACAGCGGCCTGTCCGTCGGCGCCATGTTCGACACGTAGTTCTTGTTTCCACACCTACGGCCAAACGCGCCGGGCGCCCTGCCTTGCTATAATTCGGGGAGAAGCCTTCGTATCGGGCTTCGCAAGGCGGAGCATTATGCTTGGGGCGCTCACCAAACTCATCGGCGGCTCCAACGAAAAGGTCGTCAAGGAACTCAGGAAGGACGTTGAGGACATCAACGCCCTGGAGACCGAGTTCCAGGCGCTCACCGACGAGCAATTCAAGGCCAAGACGCAGGAGTTCAAGTCCCGCCTCCAGTCCGGCGAAGCGCTTGACGACATCTTGCCTGAGGCGTTTGCCCTAGTCCGCGAGGCGGCCAAGCGCAGCCTCGGCCAACGCCACTTCGACGCGCAGTTCATGGGCGGCGTCGTGCTCCACGGGGGCAAGATCGCCGAGATGAAGACGGGCGAGGGCAAGACGCTGGTGGCCACGCTGCCAGCGTACCTCAATGCCCTGACCGGCAAAGGTGTCCATGTAGTCACGGTGAACGACTACCTGGCCCGGCGCGACGCCCAATGGATGGGCGCGGTCTATCACCTCCTCGGCCTGTCCATTGGCACCCTTCAGCACGAGAAGGCATACCTCTACGACCCGGCGGGCACCCATGCCGAGAAGGGCATGGAGAAGCTGACGCCGGTCACACGGCGGCAGGCCTACGAGGCCGACATCACCTACGGGACCAACAACGAGTTCGGTTTCGATTACCTGCGCGACAACATGGTGGTGGACCTGTCCCAGCGGGTGCAGCGGCCCCTCAACTTCGCCATCGTGGACGAGGTGGACAACATCCTGATAGACGAAGCCAGGACGCCGCTCATCATCAGCGGCCCGGCGACCGAGTCCACCAAGGAGTACACGCGCTTCGCCCGCATCGTCCCCATGCTGGACGCGGGCACCGATTACACCATTGACGAGAAGCACCGGAGCGCGTCCTTGACGGTGGACGGCATCGCCAAACTCGAGCGGATGCTCAACCTGAAGAACCTCTACGAACCTGGCAACTTCGATGCGGTCCACTTCCTGGAGAACGCCCTGAAGGCGCATGCCATCTACCAGCGCGACAAGGACTATGTGGTCAAGGATGGGGAGGTGGTCATCGTTGACGAGTTCACCGGCCGCATGATGCCAGGCAGGCGCTTCTCCGAGGGACTCCATCAGGCCCTGGAGGCAAAGGAGAACGTCAAGGTCCAGCGCGAGTCCATCACCTACGCGACCATCACTTTGCAGAACTATTTCCGCCTCTACAAGAAGCTGGCGGGAATGACGGGCACCGCCGCCACGGAGGCGGAAGAGTTCTGGAAGATCTACAAGCTGGACGTGGTGCAGATACCTACCAACAAGACGATGATCCGCAAAGACCATCCCGATATGGTCTTCCTCAACACCAAGGCCAAGTGGAACGCGGTGGCCGAGGAGATTCAGGAGTGCCACAAGAAGGGGCAACCCGTACTGGTGGGCACCACCGACATCGCCAAGTCGGAACTCCTGAGCGAGATGCTGCAGCGTCGGGGAGTCGCGCACGAGGTGTTGAACGCGAAGCAGCACGAACGGGAGGCTATCATCGTGGCGCAGGCGGGCCGGCCGGGCGCTGTCACCGTCGCCACCAACATGGCCGGACGCGGCACGGATATCATCCTCGGCGGCAACCCCGTCGGGTTGGAGATGGCCAAGGAGGAGTGGGAGCAGGCCCACAAGCGGGTGGTGGAGTCAGGCGGGCTGCACATCATCGGCACCGACCGGCACGAGGCCCGGCGCATAGATAACCAGCTTCGCGGCCGCGCCGGACGCCAGGGCGACCCCGGCAGCTCGCGGTTCTACACGGCGCTCGATGACGACCTGATGCGGCGGTTCGCCGGCGACAAGATCAAGGGTCTCATGGGCCGGATGGGCTTCGCTGAGGACACTGCCATCGAGAACGGTCTCGTGACCAAGACCATCGAGAGCGCCCAGGTGAAGGTGGAGGCATTCCACTTCGACATGCGCAAGCACCTGGTTGAGTACGACGACGTAGTGAACACGCACCGCGACATCATCTACGGTGAGCGCAACAAGATCCTCAGCGGCTCCGACCTCAAGGCGAACGTCCAGACCCTCATCGAGAAGGAACTGCTGCGCATCCTCGCCGCCAACCTGGCGGGCAAACCTGCCGAGAATTGGGACACCGAGCTGCTCGTCAAGGAGCTGTCGGCGGTCATGCCGCTGCCGCCCGAGCTGTCGGACCCGGACGGCCTGGCGCAGATGGCGGTCGAGGAGATCGAGGAGCGGCTTCTCGCCCTTGCCAAGGAGCTCTACGAGAAGCGGGAGGGGGCCTTCACGCCCCAACTGATGCGTACCATCGAGCGACAGGTGATGCTGCGCATCATCGACTCCCACTGGGTGCAGCATCTCACATCGATGGAGAACCTGCGCACCGGCATCGGCCTGCACGCCTTCGGGCAGCGTGACCCCCTGGTGATGTATAAGAAAGAGGGCCACGAGCAGTTCCAGGAGCTCCTGTCCCGCATCCAGCACGATATCGCCCACACCATCTACAACATCCAGGTGCAGGTCGGCCCGACCCCTGCACAGGATGGGCGTGGAGACGGGCAGCGGCCAGCCCCTGCAAAACCCAAGGTCAACGACCTGGGCAAGAGCGTGATGACCAAAGTCATCGGCGAACCTGGGCGCGAGGCGGTGGCCGCTGGCGGGAACAAGGTGGGCCGCAATGAGCCGTGCCCCTGCGGCAGCGGCAAGAAGTACAAACGCTGCCACGGCGCCTGACGTGTCCGCAAGGACTACTCCTCACCCTATGAGACCCCTCCACAGAAGGGTCATAGGCCTCTCCACTTGCAGGAGAGGCCGGCCCTACACCTTCTCTCCGGGGTGAGGGTGGAGATGTTAAGGGGTACATGAATTTTCGTCCCAGGTTCGCCAAGCCATGAACAACGAAAAGATCGCCGAGATGTTCGAGAACATCGCAGACCTTCTTGAACTGAAGGGTGAGCAACGTTTCACCACGCTCGCCTATGAGAAGGCGGCCCGCGCCATCGGACAGCTTCCCACCGAGCTGGAGCAGATGGTGCGCGAGGGGAGCGACCTCAAAGAAGTCCACGGCATCGGCGACGCCATCTCCAAGAAGATCACCGAGCTCGTCCAGACCGGCAAGATTGAGTTCTACGAGAAGCTGCGGGCCGAGTTCCCTGAAGGCATCGTGGAGATGATGCACGTTCCCGGCCTCGGCCCGAGGACGGCCGGGCGGCTGTGGAAGGAGCTGGGGGTCGAGAACCTCGACGCGCTGGAGGCGGCGCTGAAGGACGGCCGGGTGGCGGCGATGCCGAGGCTGGGGACGAAGGCGGCGGAGAAGCTGCTGCGCAACCTGGCCGAGGCGCGTACGAGGGACGCGCGGATGCCCATCGCCAGGGCGCTGCGCGCTGGAGAGCGGATGGTGGAGTCGCTGCGGACGGCGTGCCCAAGCATCCGGCGTCTGGCGCTGGCGGGCAGCCTGCGGCGCTACGAGGAGACCATCGGCAACATAGACCTGGTGTGCAGCGCGGGTGACCCGCAGCAGGTGCTGGAGGCGTTGGAGCAGCTTCCCAACGTCACGCAGCGGCTCGGGCGGACTGCTGACGCGGCATCGGTCCTGCTCAGCGAGGGCATCCGCGCCGACCTGCGCGTCGTGCCCGACTCCGGCTTCGGCTCGGCCCTCCAGTTTTACACCGGCAACTGGCAACAAAACGTCATGCTAAGGGAGCGGGCGAAGGCCCTCGGCCTGGAACTGCAAGGCGACGCCGATGCCGCGACGGGCATGATTGGGCGGTATCCCGAAGAGGACGAGGTGTACTGGCGCCTCGGGCTGCAGCCCGTCCCGCCGGAGCTGCGTGTCGGCGCCGACGAGGTGGACGTGGCGGCGCGGAAGGCGATACCCCGGCTGGTCGAGGTGGGCGATGTCAGGGGCGACCTGCACGTCCACACGAACTGGACGGACGGACGCGACGAGATGGAACTGATGGTCGTCGCGGCCAGGGCGCGCGGGCTGGCGTACGTCGCCATCACCGACCACTCGGTGGGGCGCGGCATCGCCAACGGCCTGAGCCTGGAGCGGCTGGCCCAGCACATGGAGCAGGTGGGCCGCGTCGAGAAGCAGGTGGGCGGGATAAGGGTGCTGCGTGGGACGGAGATGGACATCCGCGCCGACGGCAGCCTGGACTACGAAGACGGGGTCCTGGAGAAGCTCGACTGGGTCATCGGGTCGATCCACTCGGCGATGGACCAGGACGCGGAGAAGATGACGGAGCGCATCATCAGGGCGATGCACAGCCCGCACGTGGACGTTATCGGCCACCTGACCACGCGGCTCATCGGTGAGCGGCCTCCCATCAGGGCCGATTTCGAGGCCATCTTCAAGGCCGCCGCCGAGACCGGGACGGCGTTGGAGATCAACGCCTCGCCGGAGCGGCTCGACCTCAAGGGCGCGCATGCCGCCAGGGCGCGCGAGTTGGGCGTGCCGCTGGTCATCAGCACCGACTCGCACAACACCGAGGCGATGGACAACACGCGCTTCGGCGTCGCCATCGCTTGCAGGGGTTGGTGCGGGCCACGAGACATCCTGAACACGCTGCCCCTGCCGGATTTCCTCGCTTACCTCGCCTTGCCCAAGCTCGAGCGACTCAAGGCATTCCACCGCCATGGACGCTGACGCCACAGGCCAAAAGCACGCGTCCGCACAGCAGGCGGTGCTCGGCCAGTTCCGCGCTACCCTCGAGAGGGGGCAGCCGTGGCCGGAGGCGCTGCTGGACGCGATGGCGGCATGGCCGGTGGCGGAGGAGGTGCACCGCAGGCGGCGGCGCCGGTACTTCATCGCGGGCGAGGCGTTCGACTGGGTGCTGCTGGCGGAGCGGCTGCTGGAGGCGGCGGACGGCCTGGTGCCGAAGCGTGAAAGAGAAGACCTCATCCTACGCGGACGGTTCCCCAAGGACTTCGACGAGGATGCCCTGCGCGACCGCCTGGGTGTGGAGAAGTACCGCGGCTATCTGAACTTCTACTATGGGGTGACGGTCGAGGAGGCCCTGCAGCTGGCGGCGGAGGAGCAGGCCCACAAGCGCCACATCAGCAACGGCGTGCGCTACAAGATGGACGTGACCGACGAGGCGTTCCGCGCCATCTACGACGGGTCGCTGGAGGAGATGCTGGCGAAGTTCCGCGAGGAGGTTGGCCTGCCGAAGCGGCGTGCCATGGCCCTGCGCGAGTCGAAGGAGTTCACGTACTGGCTGTTCAAGTACCGCGTGAAGAACTCGGAGCCCGCCCGAATCGCCAGCGACACCAAGAAAGGCCTCGACCAGCTCCAGAAGATGCGTGCGGCAACGAAGGGGCGGTAAGCGCGGCTAGCCTAGCCGGGACAAGAGTTCCTTGATCCGTGCCTGGCGGTCGGCCATCGTCTCCAGTCGCTCACGTTCGCGCTCCACGGCCTCGGGCTTTGCCTTGTCCAGAAACTCCTGATTGCTGAGTTGGCGCTCCAGCCGCTCGACGTTCTGCTCGTGCTGGGCCAGCTCCTCGCGCAGCCGCTTCATCTCCTGTTGCAGGTCCACCAGCCCGGCCAGTGGCACGACGACCGTGCCGTGGCGCAGGACGATGGCGGCCTGGTCGGCGGAGGACGATGCTGCCCCGTCTGACGCGACGGCGAACGGCTCGACCTGGGCCAGCACGGCGATGGCGTCGGCCTCAGAGCGCAGCACCGCCGCCAGTGATGGCGCGTAGGCCGTGGCGCCGACCTTCTGCGACGGCTGGATGCGGAACTCGGCGCGGACGTTGCGGACGGCACGCACCAGCTCGGTGACGGCCTCCACCTCCTGCTCGGTGGCCTCGTCCACCAGCGACGGGTCGGCCTGGGGGTAGGTGGCAATCATCAGTGAGGCGGGGCGTTTGGCACCGCTGGGTGCCCGCTCCATGAGCCGCTGCCAGACCTCCTCGGTCACGAACGGCATGAACGGGTGGAGCAGCCGCAGCACCTGCTCCAGCACGTAGGCGAGGACGGGCAGGGGAGAGTCTGCGCCCTGCGTGCCAGCCCGTAGCCGCACCTTCGCCATCTCGATGTACCAGTCGCAATACTCCCCCCAGAGGAAGTCGTGGACGGTGCGCTGCGCCTCGCCGAAGTCGAAGGCCGCCATGTGGGCGTTGACCTGGCTCGTGACGCGGCTGAGGCGGCTGAGTATCCATCTGTCCTCGCGGTGGGTCGGCCTCGGCGCGCGGAGCCAGTCGCCCACATTACCTGCGCTGTCCATGTTCATCATCACGAACCGCGCCGAGTTCCAGAGCTTGTTGGCGAAGTTGCGGCTGGCCTCCATTCGCTTCTCGTTGAGGCGCATGTTGTTGCCGGGAGAGGTGCCGGTGGTGAGAGCGAAGCGGAGGGCGTCGGCCCCGTACTGGTCTATGAGTTGGAGGGGGTCCATGACGTTGCCCTTGGTCTTGCTCATCTTGACGCCCTGGGGGTCGAGGACGAGGCCGTGGAGGTAGATGGTACGGAAGGGAATCTCGCCCGTGTTGGCCATGCCGAGCATGGCCATGCGGGCCACCCAGAAGAAGAGGATGTCGTAGCCGGTTTCCATGACGGTGCCGGGGTAGAAGTAGCGCATGTCCTCGGTGTCGCCGGGCCAGCCGAGGGTGGAGTGCGGCCACAGGCCGGAGCTGAACCAGGTGTCGAGCACGTCAGGATCCTGGCGCAGCGCCGCCGAGCCGCACTTGGCGCACTTGCTTGGCGGTTCGATCTCGACCATCACGGCCTGGCAGGCGTCGCAGTACCAGACGGGGATGCGGTGCCCCCACCAGAGTTGGCGGCTGACGCACCAGTCGCGGATGTTCTCCATCCAGTTGTAGTACACGCCCTCGAAGCGCTTGGGGACGATCTGGATGCGGCCGTCCCGCACGGCCTCGATGGCCGGCTCGGCGAGGGGCTTCATCTTCATGAACCACTGGAGGGTGACGATGGGCTCGACGACGTCGCCGCTGCGCTGGCAGTGGCCGACGGAGTGGCGGTAGGGGACGACCTTCTCCAGCAGGCCCTCCTCTTCGAGCTGGCCGATGATGGCCTTGCGGGCAACGAATCGGTCTTGGCCCTCGTACTGGGCGGCGTTCTCGTTCATGGTGCCGTCGAGGTTGAGGACGTTGACGATGGGCAGGCTGTGGCGCTCGCCGATCTCGAAGTCCGTCGGGTCGTGGCCTGGAGTGACCTTGAGGGCGCCGGTGCCGAACTCCTTGTCCACGGCGGCGTCGGCGATGACGGGTATCTTGCGGGCCAGCACGGGCAACACGGCGCGCTTACCGATGGCGTGCTTGTAGCGCTCGTCTTCTGGGTTCACGGCGACGGCGGTGTCACCTAGCAGCGTCTCGGGCCGCGTCGTGGCGACGACCAGCTCCCCAGAGCCGTCCTCCAGCTTGTAGCGGATGTGGTAGAGGCTGGCGTTCTCCTCCTGGTACTGCACCTCCAGGTCGGAGAGGGCGGTGGCGCAACGGGGGCACCAGTTGGTGATGCGCTCGCCTCGGTAGATGAGGTCCTTCTTGTAGAGGTTGACGAAGGTGGTGCGGACGGCAAGGCTCGGCCCCGGGTCGAGGGTAAAGGCCTTGCGGCTCCAGTCGCAGGAAGTGCCGAGCCGCTCGAGCTGCTGATAGATGCGGCTGCCGTACCTGTTCACCCACTGCCAAACGCGGCGCTCGAACTCCTGGCGGCCCAGGGCCTGGCGGGACGTCTCGCCCTCCTTCGCTAACATGCGCTCGACGACGACCTGGGTGGCGATGCCGGCGTGGTCGGTGCCGGGGAGGAGGAGCGTAGGCTCGCCGCGCATGCGGTGCCAGCGGGTCATCAGGTCCTCGAGGGCGACGGTGAGCGCATGGCCCATGTGCAGCTCGCCGGTGACGTTGGGCGGTGGCATGATGATGACGAAGGGCTGTTTGGCGAGGTCAATCTTCGGGGTGAAGTAGCCACCGTCGCGCCACATCTGGTAGATGCGCTGCTCGGCGGCCTTGGGGTCGTAGGCCTTGGGGATGTCTTGGTGCGCGGTGCTAGAAGTCAAGGAATGCCCTTCCGACTGGAGATGGTGCGCCTTCTGGCATTCTAACGGGGCGCTGACTACTTGAGCAAGGCGGCGATGCGGTCGATGACGCGGTGGCCGACCTCATACTTGCTCATCAGACCGTGGCGCACTGCCTTGCCGTCGCGTCCGATGATGACGACGCGGTTGTCGTCGGAGCCGAATCCGCTGTCCTTGGAAGTGATGTCGTTGGCGACGACGAGGTCGAGGCCCTTCCCGGCGAGCTTGGCGCGGGCGTTCTTCTCCAGGTCTTCGCTCTCGGCGGCGAAGCCGACCTTGACGAGGCGCTTGCTCTTGACCGAGGCGAGGATGTCCTGGGTCTTGGCCAGCTCCAGGTTCAAGGTGTCCTGGCCGGGGCGCTTCTTCACCTTCTGCGCCGCTGCGGAGGCGGGCCGCCAGTCGGCGACGGCTGCCGCCATGGCGAGCGCATCGGCGTCGCGGGCGTGCTTCACGACGGCGTCCAGCATCTCCTGTGCGGAGCGCACATGGACGACGGCGACGCCGGCGGGGTCGGGTAGGGCGGTGGGCGCGGCCACGAGGACGACGCTGGCCCCGCGGTCTCGCGCGGCCTCGGCGATGGCGTAGCCCATCTTGCCGGAAGAGCGGTTGGAGATGAAGCGGACGGGGTCTATGTCCTCTTGCGTGCCGCCCGCGCTGACGACGACCTTGCGCCCAGCCAGGTCGCCCTTGCGGCCGAGCACGGCCTTGATGTGGCCGAGGAGCACGGACGGCTCGGCCATGCGGCCCATGCCCGACAGGCCCGACGCCAGGTGCCCGGCGATGGGGCCTGCGAAGGCGACGCCACGCGCCTTGAGGCGGGCGGCGTTCTCCTGGGTGGCGGCGTTGTCCCACATGTGGGCGTCCATCGCGGGGGCGACGAGCACCGGTGCGGTGGTGGCCAGGACGGTGGCGGTCAGGGCGTCGCCTGCCAGGCCCCACGACAGCTTGGCGATGATGTCGGCGGTGGCGGGTGCGATGACGACGATGTCGGCCCGCTGGGCCATGGCGACGTGGTCCATGCTCAGTTCGGACTGCGGGTCCCAGAGGTCCGTGACGACGGGCCGGTGGGTGATGGCGCGGAACGTCAGGGCGGAGACGAAATGCGTGGCGGGAGGGGTGAGGACGACGTCCACCAGCGCGCCGGCCTGGACGAGTTTGCTGGCCAGGTTCACCGCCTTGTAGCAGGCGATGCTGCCGGTGACGCCGAGGGCGACGTGCTTGTTCTCCAGTGGGTTCGGCATGGCTGGGTCCCTTCCTTTCTCGGCAAAGGCCCGCGCCGGAGGTCTATCCGGCGTTCAGTTCATGGATGAGACGGAGCCCCACGAGGGTGAGGTCCGGGCTGACGGCGTCGAAGACCTTGGCCTCCTTGGCGATGAGGTCGGCCAGGCCGCCGGTGGCGATGACCTTGCATCCGCCGCCGAGCTCCTTGTCGAAACGGGCGACCATGCCCTTAACCATCTCGGCGTAGCCCAGCACGAGGCCCGACTGGAGCGAGTGAACGGTCGAGCGCCCGATGGCTGCAGGAGGCCGGGCCAGTTCCACCCGCCGCAGCTGGGACGTCCGGTGAAATAGCGCCTCCGCCGCGACGTGGACGCCTGGAGCGATGGCGCCGCCGAGGTACTCGCCGTCCTTGGTCACCGCGTCGAACACGGTCGCGGTTCCGAAGTCCACGATGATGGAGGGCACCCCGTACAGCTTCATGGCCGCGACGGCGTCGGCGATGCGGTCCGACCCCACGTCGCGAGGGTTGTCGTACAGCACCTTCATGCCGGTCTTCACGCCGGCGCCGACCACCAGGGGGGCCGTCCCGAAGTAGGTCTTGCACAGGTCAACGAAGGTCTGGGTCAGCGGCGGGACGACGCTGCACAGCGCCACCGCCTTCACGCTCTCGGGCGGGACGCCCTTCATGGGCAGCAGCTGCCGCAGGAATAGCCCATACTCGTCGGGCATCCGGCCCGGCTCGGTGGCGATGCGGCCGGTCGCCTTCAGGGTCTCGCCATCGAAGACGCCGAGGGTGACGTTGGTGTTGCCGATGTCGAGGGCGAGGAGCATGGCGAGTGATGCCTAGATGAAGCCGCGCAGCTTGACGACGCTGGCGACGCGCCCGACGCCCACGAGGAACGCTGCCTCGCGGTAGGTGATGGCCTTCTGCCCCACCACCTCGCGCACCTTGGCGTAGGCGGAGGTCATCTTCTTCTTCAGCTCCTCGTTGACGCGGTTGAGTTCCCACTGGTGCTGGTAGAGGTTCTGGGTCCACTCCAGCTCGGAGACGACCACGCCGCCGGCGTTGACCAATATGTCGGGGAGGACGGTGATGCCGCGGTCGTTAAGGATATCGTCGGCCTCCGGCGTGGTGGGGTGATTGGCTGCTTCGACAATTACCTTGGCCTTGACCTTGGGGGCGTTGCGCTCGTGGATGGCCCGCTCGATGGCCGCGGGGATGAGGAAGTCGCACTTGAGCTCCATCAGCTCCTCGGTGGTGATGGCGTCGGTGCCGGGCATCCCGTTGACGGTGCCCACGGTGGCGTGGTGGAGCAGGAGGTCGCCGACGTCTATGCCGTTGGGGTTGTAGGCACCGCCTCCGACGTCGGTGACGGCGATGACCTTGCAGCCCCTTTCGTGCAGCAGCCGGGCGGTCCAGGAGCCGACCTGGCCGAAGCCCTGGACGGCGGCGGTGGAGCCTTCGAGGGCGATCTCAAGGTCTTTGCACGCCTCGTTCATGACGTACACGGCGCCGCGCCCAGGCGCCGCATCGCGGCCCACCGAGCCGCCGAGCTCGACGGGCTTGCCGGTGACGATGCCCGGTGTGTGGCCGTGCACCTGGCTGTAGGAGTCCATCATCCAGGCCATAGTCTGCGAGTTGGTGCCCAGGTCGGGGGCAGGGATGTCCTGGTTCACGCCGATGATGGGGTCTATGCTCTGGGTGTAGCGCCGGGTGAGGCGGTTCTGCTCGCCCTCGCTCATGGCGCGGGGGTCGCACTGGACGCCGCCCTTGGCGCCGCCGAAGGGGATGTCCATCAGGCCGGTCTTCCAGGTCATCAGCGAGGCGAGGGCGCGGACCTCGTTCTTGTCAGCGTTGGGGTGGAAGCGGACGCCGCCCTTGAAGGGGCCGCGGGCGCCGTTGTGCTGTACGCGGTAGCCATGGAAGACCTTGATGCGCCCGTCGTCCATGCGGACGGGGAGGGAGACCTCCAACTCGCGCCAGGGCTGGCGGAGCAGGTCGCGCACCCCGTTGTCGAGGTCGAGGCGCTCGGCGGCCTTGTCGAAGAAGATGTTGACCTCGTCGAAGGCCGAAAGCTTGCTCTTCGCGGCTGTAGCCATGTTCCTCTCACTGCCTCCAAACACCGATTATACTATGCGCGCCGATGGCCTCCGGCTGGCGGGCGATCTAGCCCCTACGGCGTGACCGCGGGAGGCATCGCGAAGGGAGCAGCGTATGGCGAGCAGAGCTACGGCAAAGGCGAGGCCGGATCCATTCAAGACACCCTTCGCCGCAGGTGTGGTGGGCAGCCTGCCGAGGCCGCCCGTGGTGCGGGAGACGCTGCCCGCCGACCCGGGGGCCGAGTCGGTGAAGCAGGCCCGCTCGCCGCGGATGGATGCTTTCGTGCGCTATGCCGTCGCGCTCCAGGAGGAGGCGGGCCTGGACGTGGTGAGCGACGGCGAGTGGCGCCGGCACTCGTACACCAACATCATCGGCGACATCGCCGACGGCTTCTCCCACGACCCGCGCGAGGGCCGGTGGGGCATCGCGGTCACCGAGAAGCTGGCCGTCCGCCGTCCTGGGCTATTCGCGGAGGAGGCGCGGTTCCTAGTGGCGGCGACCAGCCGTGCCACCAAGGTCTGCATGCCGTCGCCGTACCTGCTGGGCGTGCGGCTGTGGGAGAAGAGCATGTCGACTAAGGCGTACCCTACACGCGACGCGTTCATCGAAGAGGTGGTCCCCATCCTCCACAAGGAGCTGGTCGGCCTGCGGGACACGGGGGTGTCGGTGGTGCAGATAGACGACCCGCACCTGTGCGTGCTGGTGGACCCGAAGGTGCGCAAGACCTTCGCCGACCCGAAGTACGAGCTGGACCTGGCGGTGGCGAAGATTAACGAGGTCATCGCGGGGGTGAAGGGCCTGCGGCTAGCGCTGCACCTGTGCCGGCGGAACTGGGGACGGCGCGGTTGGGGCGCGGAGGGCGGGTACGAGCCGGTGTTGGACGCGATGAAGCGCATCAATGTGCAGCAGTACGTGCTGGAGTTCAGCATCCCGGTGGCGGGCGACATGGCGGTGCTCAAGGGGCTGCCGGACGACGCGTACATCGGCCTGGGGTGCCTGGACTGCCGGTTCCCGAAGGTGGAGGCGCCGGAGGAGATCGCGGCGCGGGTGGAGCGTGCGATGCAGTACGTAGACGCGGAGCGGCTGAGCCTGAACCCCGACTGTGGATTCGCGCCGGGGAGACAGTCGGAGGTGCCGCTAGACGAGGCGTACCAGAAGCTGAAGAGCGAGGCGGCGGCCTCGGCCATGCTGCGCGACAAGCACGGGTAGGCAGGGCGGCCATGTGAGACCGCCCTTGCGCATCCGAGGGCCAGGCTAACCGGCATCTGAGGAAGCCGTCGGCTATGCCACGTAGGGGCGCACGGCCGTGCGCCCCTGCCTGTGCCTGCCAAGGTGCTCTCGTTCAGAATGATTGGTGACACTGGTAAGGTGTCATCATGCAGATCAAGAGAGCGAGAGTACAAGGCGACAGGCGACCAGGGCGTATGGCGGCAGAGCTGTCGAGGGAAGCCAGGGTGCGG